>ENA-OPZM01000314-OPZM01000314.1-human-gut-metagenome-genome-assembly--contig:-NODE-314-length-21339-cov-1.735951_pt1 | contig 21339 bp, 32 predicted proteins | sample MGYA00242478_ERZ504493 | MGnify/ENA primary metagenome ERZ504493 (study PRJEB26092, sample SAMD00036227) | human gut metagenome | host: Homo sapiens | study: EMG produced TPA metagenomics assembly of... | reverse complement strand
CTTCATCCCATTTTCCTTCAGAATCCAAGTGATTAGGTAATGCCTTATAAAAATCTGGTTCATAGTGTTCTGCCAACATCATCTTTGCCAAAATCGCAAGTTCCAGTTCATCTCCAAAACCACGATTCTTAGCAATCTCATACCGTAACAAAAGCATATTTACAAACCTTTTTATCTTTCTAGGATTTCCATCTGTATTTTGTGCTAATAAATGGCATATTTGAGTCGCAATTAATACTTCTTTCGATGATTTTTCATAATCAGGTCCAAGAATTTCTTTCACGTCATCAACCGTAAGACTTTTCTACATTCCAAGGTTTTTTGATTCTAGATAATCCCTCTTCTCTCAGTTTTTTATAGTTTTCATTTTCATCCGGCAAAACAGAGCCCACCATAAGAAGCATTATGTATATACATGCTTCTACCTCGCCTAATGCTGGAATTCGAAACGGAACTTGAATCAACTTTTCCAAATACTTATTTGCAAAAGCCTCACCTGCATTAAACTTATTTTCATCTGTTGCATCAGGAAAAATGTTTTTTAACCGCATAGCGAATCATCCCCTCGTCCGCTGCAATTACAAATGCTGTTTTTTTCGTAAACATAAACAGTCTTACAGCCTCTAACGTATTAATCGCCACATCAGGTAAACATCTGTCAAGATCATCAATTAAAACAATAAGTTTCTCGATAGCTGCATCTTCTAGTAGTTTTACAAAATTTTCCTGAAACTCTGAAAATTCTTTATTACTTGATATGTCCTCTGTGATTTTTGCGTCACTTAAATAACCTCCAATAGATTCAATCGCTCCAGCAATTCCCTCTTCTGTAGTTAACGTTGATTTTAAAATATCCATTGTTGAAGACAACAATGTAAGCGGTGCTGTACCTGTTGCAATTCCTAAAGCAGTTTTTCCCGCAGTCTTAGCAACAGTCATCCAATTTATATTTTTCCACAGTTTTTTTAATATTTCCCCAGACTGAGCGCCAAGTTTTTCTTTCTTCTCAAGCTCTGAAATAATAGAACTCATCAAAGCTACTTTTGAGTCTTCAAATCCCTGATGCTTCCAACCATTAAATCGGATACAAGAATACTTCTTTCCTGACACTGAAGAAATCAGTTTCACTTCATTTTCTACCATTTCAAGAATGCTTGATTTACCAGCCCCCCAATCCCCATGAATACCAATAGAAATCGGTTGTTCCTTACTCTTCGTAATAAGAGAAACTATCGTCTTTGCTATCGCTTCATTATTAAGCAAATCGACTTTGGTTTCATTGTCAGATAAAATCATCTCTCTTTCGACTCCTCCATCAAACTAATTTAAGTATTATTTTATCATATTTCGACATTTGTTGCCATCAAGATCGACGCAAGAAAAAGTGTAATTACTCTAAACTATCTACTATTTCACTACACCATTTACTACACCATTTTCGCAAAAAATGACGATTTTTGACGCCACAGGACAAAACCACCCCAAACGAGCCAAGAGGTGAGTGCTAATTCTCACATCTTTCCCCCACATCCCTACTAGTCTTTTCCCCCGTTATGCGCTATGATGATATCAGCGAAATCTTCCAGGAAAGGACTGAATACCATGAGCAAAAAAGTTGTCGTTATCGGCCTCGGCCATCTGGGCGCCCACGTCTCCCAGATGCTGGCCTTCGGGGAATCGCCGACGAGATCGTTGGCATCGACTATAACAAGAGAAAGGAATGGGGCGAGATCCAGGACCTCTCGGATATGCTTCCCTATCTGGGCACACAGACCAAGATTCGAAGCGGAAGCTATGAGGATCTTGCAGACGCAGATATCGCGGTTCTGACCGCCTGCGGAAAGATCTGCGATGAAGACCGACTGCAGGAGCTCTCCGGATCCATCGCAGTGATCGACCAGATCCTGCCCGAGGTGCAGAAAAATCATTTCCACGGGACGATGATAGTACTGACCAATCCCTGTGATCTGATCGCATATTATGTCAATCAGAAGATCGATGCAGACGTGATCGGTACAGGAACTGCCCTCGACTCCGCAAGACTTAGAAGCCGTGTGGCCGCAGCGCTGAATCTTGCGCCCTCTGATATCCAGGGATACTGTATCGGCGAGCACGGCGACAGCCAGACCATCCTCTGGTCACAGACCCGGGTAGGCGGTGTCCTTGCGGACAAGCTCTTAACCTCAGAGCAGATGCGCCAGATTGAACAGGACACCATCACCGCCGGATGTGAGATCGCCCTTCACAAGGGAAGCACAGAATTCGGGATCGGCATGGCCGCCTGCGAGATCATCCAAGCCATCTTAGGCAACGAGCGCCGGATCCTTCCCTGCTCGGTGGATCCAAAGGGCGCCTACGGGCAGAGCGGCCTGTTTACCAGTGTTCCCTGCATCATCTCCAGAGAGGGCGCCGTTCCGCTGGAGGAATTGGATCTGACTTCCGACGAGATGGCAAAATTTACGGCAAGCTGCAACATGTTAAAAGACATAATCCAGAAGATGTCTTAATCCAGGGGCAGCCGATAGGTGACAAAGGTCTCCATCGGCTGTCCTCCACTATTCTGGTAAAATTTCATAGAAGGCGTGTTCCAGTCCAGGCACAGCCATTCCATCCTGGCTCCGCCCATCCGTCTGGTTTCTTCTTTCAGTTCTTCAAACAATGCCTTCCCATATCCTTTTCCTCTGTATTCTTCCAGCACGATCAGTGCATCGATAAAGATACCGGAACGCCCCAGATATCCCGAAAATTCCGGAAGAACAAGGCGCAGCCCACTTCCCGGCCTTCTGCCAGGACAAACAGCGCCCGCGCTCCGTTCTCCCTTCCAAGCTCTTCTGCCAGCATCGAGGCCGTCGAGACCAGATGCTCTTCCGCTTGCTCATATTCCGACAGTCTCTTTAAAAATTCCAGCACCAGGCCGGCATCCTTTTCTACTGCATAACGAAACGTCATTTTCTTCTCCTCCTGTTTTTGATACCTCCACATTAACAAATTTCATCTATATTGGCAATTAATTATCTGAATTCTCTTTATTATCGTTAAATATTTAATATATTTGTTACTTTTTATTCTGTTGTATTTACTATTTTGTTATGATAAAAATAAGTAAACAATATATTTTGATTATCATTTTCAAAGAAGGGAGAGATGCTAATGAAAGGTTACGCAATGTTAAAGATCGGTGAATCTGGCTGGATTGAAAAGCCAAAACCGAAATTTGGTCCTCTGGACGCCATCTGTAAACCACTGGCTGTCGCAATCTGTACCTCCGACGTCCATACCCTATGGGAGGGAGCCATCGGTGAGCGCCACAACATGATCCTGGGACATGAGTGCTGTGCCGAGGTTGTAGAAGTCGGTTCTCTGGTCAAAGACTTTAAGCCCGGAGACCGTGTACTGTACCGGCTATCACACCGGACTGGAACTCCCTGGAAGCACAGGCAGGATATTCCATGCACTCCGGCGGCATGCTGGCAGGCTGGAAATTCTCCAACTTCAAGGACGGCGTATTCTCCGAATATTTCCATGTCAACGACGCAGACGGAAACCTGGCGCTGCTCCCCGAAAATATTACTCCTGTGGACGCATGCATGCTTTCCGACATGGTTCCTACAGGATTCCACGGCGTAGAGCTTGCCGACGTCCAGTTCGGTGACACTGTGCTGGTAATCGGAATCGGCCCGGTTGGTCTGATGGCCGTAGCCGGTGCAAACTTACGCGGAGCTCCAGAATCATCGCAGTGGGCACCCGTCCAGCTGCGTAGAGGCAGCTAAGGATATGGAGCCGTAGACTTCATCAGTTATAAAGATGGAACCATCGAGGACCAGGTCCTTGCTATGACCGATGGGAAAGGCGTGGATAAAGTGGTGGTAGCTGGAGGCGGCTGCGAGACCTTTGAATCCGCTGTCAAAGCGCTGAAGCCGGTGGCAAGATCGGCAATGTCAACTACCTGGGAAGCGGAACCTACGTCAACATCCCGCGTGCAGAATGGGGCGTTGGAATGGGGCACAAACAGATCAGCGGCGGCCTGATGCCCGGCGGACGTCTGCGCATGGAAAAGCTTGGTTCCCTGGTATCCGCAGGCAGGTTAGACGTTCATCCTCTGGTGTCCCATGTCTTTGACGGATGGGATCACCTGGAAGAAGCTTTATTTATGATGAGAGACAAACCAAAGGATCTGATCAAACCAGTAGTAAATCTGGAATAACAGGTAAAGAGAGGGCTCCCGATGAAAATATTGATTATCTCCGGTTTCCTGGGTGCAGGAAAAACCACTTTTTATCAAAGAAATGTCCCGGAAAATACAGCGGGATTTTGTGGTCATGGAAAATGAATACGGCGAGACCAACATGGACAGCGCCTTCCTGAAAGGACAGGAAAACTTAAATATCTGGGAATTGACAGAAGGATGTATCTGCTGCTCCACAAAGTCGGACTTCGCCTCTTCCATCCTGACCATAGCTAACACCCTGGACCCGGAATATCTGATCGTGGAGCCCACCGGCGTAGGCGTTCTTAGCAACGTCATCCATAACATCCAGCAGATTGAATATAAACGGATCACATTATTGAGTCCGATCACTATCGTGGATGCGAGCTGCTTCCACCGCTGCATGAACGACTACCCGGATATCTATATGGACCAGCTGCGGTCCGCAGGCACCATCGTCATCTCGAAACGCAGCTTTATTTCCAGGGAAGAAGAAAACCAGTTTGTAAGCCAGCTGAAAGAGCTGGCTCCCGGCGTGCAGATCCAGGCAGAGCATTATTCACACCGGGACATATCCTGGTGGAAGGGCCTCCTGGAAAGAGACCTGAAAGGAAATGTCCTGGAAGCCGCAGATCAGACCGCGCCGGATCTGGAAACCTTCGCACTGAAAGATACCTCCTTCTCCGGCGGCACAGACCTTCTGTGCTTTCTGGAGGATCTGGTCCGCGGAGAATTTGGCAGTATCTGCCGTGCAAAAGGAATCGTAAATTCCGACCGCCTTGCAGTCCGATTTGACGTAGTCGATAGCGCCTACAGCATCACAGGTTTTGACGGCGAGGACACTTCTCAAGCTGTGTTTATCGGCAGAAATATAAAAAGGAATACACTGCGGAAGCGTCTGCTTCCACAGTATATTCCCGGTTCTTCCTTACGTCTTCCCAAGCGCGGCGCAGACAGGCTCTCTACTGCCCGGCCAGCGAATACACCCACATAGCCCTGATCTGGTCCTGGATCTCGGCGTAGCTCCAGGTGCGCGCGCTGTTTTCTTCACTAAACGGATCATTGATCCTGATCTGGCCGTTTTCATACCCGGTCATGACAATAAAGTGACCGTTCTGGGTAAAATATCCCGGCCCCATGCTGCAGATCACAGGATGTCCGGCCGAAAGCTCTGCCGCCAGCTGCTGCTCTGTCAGGAAACCGCTGTAACAGGACAGCCCAAAGTCCGCTCCGGCCTCCTGCATGAACGCCCAATAGGTATTGTTCTCTTCATCCACATAGCTGTTTTCTGTCCCGTAAGCCGCCACTTTGGCCGGTGTGATCGTCGGATCATGGTTAAGCCCGGCGGCCACCATGGCCATACATGTGGGCCCGCAGCCGCTGACCGCCACCACGCTGGTTCCATATGGCGCATAGCCCCAGCGTTCATCCCACTGGATCAGCAGCGGGATCTGTCCTTCCACATAATCATCTCCGATATCTTCTGCATAGATCTGTCCCTGCTTTTCTCCATAGGCCTCCACATAATCCACCGTGGCCGGATTCTTGTCCAGAAGCTCTATAACGCCCTTGGGATATCCCTGAACAGTCGCCTGGATCCTCACATGCTCCAGATGCTCCTTCGGGGTCTCCACCGAAAGCCCCGCCTCCTGCCTTGCCTGATCCCACAGCTCTTTCTGCTGCTTCGTTTGTGTGATGGCCACTGCTTCTTTTCCTGTTTTCCGCCGAGAAAATGATAGCCCAGAATTCCGATGCACAAAACCAACGCCAGTCCGATCATTACCCAATATCGCCGCACCTGCTGTTTTCTTTTGGATGGATTCTTCTGTCCTGTCAATGTCATCTGCCGCTCACCCTTCCCTTTTCTGGCGTATTTCTATAGTATCATTATATAACCGTACACGTTTCAACACGTTCTTCGATGTCCAAACTCAATTTACTTCTATTTTTCTTTTTCTATTTTAGGCAAATTATTTAAACTCACATTTTCCAATGTCTGTAGCTGCTGTACCGCCAATTGTCGAAGCAATTCCATCCTATCTTTCTGATTCTTACACTGATTTATTAAAACGGCATTATAGCTTTCTAAATTTGCCAGTACCAGTAACTGATTCAATGTTGCTAAGTCCCGCATATTCCTTTTAACAGTCGGATTTTCATCTTTCCATTGCCTAGCCGTCTTTCCAAACAAAACAACATTCAGCATATCTGCTTCATTCGCATAGGTATATGCCACCTGTGCAGGCGTCAATTCTGGTGGAATTAGATTCTCTTTAATTGCATCTGTATGTATCCTGTAATTCAATTTGGAAATCTCTCTATTCAAATTCCAATTCAAAGACAATCGACTGTTTTCATCTGTCTTTAACCGCCTATAGTCTTTCATAATATACAACTGGAACTCTGGAGAAGTCCATGTCGCAAAAGACATGGCAATATCGCTATGAGCGTATGTTCCTCCATAGCGTCCTGCTTTTGAAACAATACCAATAGCATCTGTCGCTTCAATCCATTTCTTAGGTGACATTGTAAAAGCATTCGCGCCAGCCTGTTTTCTAAACCCCTCGAATTCGAGGGGTTTAAAATCTGGATTATGCAGCCTTTCCCAGAGACCTAAAAATTCTATCACATCCCGATTCCTCATCCAGTTTTGAATAACTGCTGCCGGATCATCGCTCTTATATCGGGCAATATCCGTCAAGGAAATAAATTCATTTTCAAAATCCTGCGTATAAATTCCAATATCAACTCCGGCCGCATGAATTGTATCTTTAATTATTCTCCCATTGTACCTCCCATAAGCATACCATATCCCGTATGCGGTCAAACAGCTCTTTCCAGTAGTTACCGCCGCCCAGATTTTTCAGCCGCTCATCATCCAGCGTAAAACCTTTTATCATGTACTCTTTCAATCATTCGGTAGCCCACCGGCGGAAATTTGTAGCAATTTTTGATTTTACTCTATACCCAAGAGAAATAATCATATCAAGATTATAATGTGTTATATTATATTTTTTCCCGTCAGCAGCAGTTGTTCGGAATTTCCGAACAACTGAATTTTCTTCCAGTTCGCCCTCTTCAAAAATGTGTTTGATATGTCCACTGATATTAGATTTACTCGTTTGATATATGATAATTTCGCTCTCAACGTTTTTAGAATATCTCTTTTATCCTCCACCTTTTACCCCTCCTAGTAACCTGCTTGACCTTTTATTGTTGACGCATGTTTCTATCTTTTGTAGTGTTCATTATACAACACTGCCCTTCCAGGACACAACTTAAAGAAATCTTAAATTTCCTCTTGCAATTTCCAAAAAAAGGTGTTATGATATAACACGTTCACGGGAAATTTCATAACAAATCATCATGCGGGTGTAGTTCAATGGTAGAACACCAGCCTTCCAAGCTGGATACGTGGGTTCGATTCCCATCACCCGCTCTTTTTATATCCAAATTTCTATTTACAATTACATTAAGATAAGGAGGCTTACTATGAAGATCGTATTTCTGGACGCCAAGACCATCGGAGACGACATTGACCTTTCCGCATACGACACTCTGGCGAAGTGGTAAAATATTCTTTTTCCCAGCCGGAGGAAGTACCAGAACGCGCAGCGGATGCCGATGTACTCATCGTCAATAAGATCCGTATCGACGAGGCCGCTGTCGGACGTGCCGACCATCTGAAACTGGTCTGTGTCACAGCCACCGGCACCAACAATCTGGATAAGGATTACCTGGAACGCCGGGGCATCGCCTGGCGGAATGTTGCAGACTACTCCACACAGTCCGTGGCCCAGCATACCTTCGCCATGCTGTTTTTCCTGCTGGAAAAGCTGCGCTATTATGATGACTATGTAAAAGAAGGCCGCTATATCAATGATACGGTCTTTACACATTTTGCCGAACACTTTTATGAACTGAAAGGGAAAACCTGGGGAATCATCGGTCTTGGAAATATTGGCAGAAGGGTAGCCGCCATCGCAGAAGCCTTTGGCGCAGAAGTGATCTATACTTCCCCCTCCGGGAGCGCACCCCAGGAAGGATATCACCAGGTAGATCCAGACACTCTCCTGGCGGAATCAGACATCATTTCCGTTCATGCACCGCTGAATCAGTATACAGAAAACCTGATCAACGAAAGTGCTTTAAAAGAAAATGAAAAAAACCTGCATCTTTCTGAATCTGGCCGGGGTCCCATCGTAAACGAACAGGATCTGGCCGATGCACTGATGCAGGGTGAAATTGCGGCAGCCGGACTGGATGTACTCTGCCAGGAGCCCATGAGCAGCGACAATCCGCTTATGGCCATAAAGGACAGCCGGAAGCTTTTTATCACACCGCACATCGGCTGGGCCAGCGTAGAATCCAGAACCCGGCTGATGGATATTATTTTTCATCAGATCAAAGAATTTTTCGCACTGCCATAAGAAGCGACCCGGCCGCCAGATACAGGTCGGCCAGGTTTGCAGTCAGCTTGGAAAGGAAGGAAGACCTGGTCCGAAAACCAATATAGTCTACCACTTTTCCGCGAAGCAGCCGGTCCAGCAGATTCCCGGCTGCTCCTGCGGCTGCAAGGGTACTTCCTGTTTTTTCGATCCAGTGTCCCTTCCTCCATATCAGGCTGAGCCACCATGCAAAAACGGGAACCGCAGCAGCCACAGATACATTTCGCACGATTTTGGGCTGATCCTCTAAGGTCCCAAGCGCAAATCCGGGATTGTGGATCCGCCTCAGAAGAAGTTTTCCTCCGGCGATCCTTCGCTCTTCCCCCGGCTCCATATAGTCTTCCACATACTGCTTCATCACTTCGTCCGCCCCCAGGAGTACAGCGAACATTCCCGGCATCCATCTGCGCATTTACATTCCCTCTTTGATCCGGACGATCTCTTCTTCCTGTCTCTCGATGGTCTCTTCCCGTTTCTCAATGGCTTCACAGAATGTGATATAGTCCGTATCACGGATCTCTCCATGCTGAAACTTTTCATATACCATCCGTCCGATATCGATCAGATCTCTTTCGTTCGCTCTTTTCAGGGACCGGATATCACTTTTGATCTTCTGGATTTCCAGCGTGTCTCCAGTCTTTTTCCCAAGTTCCTCAACTACTTCTGAAATTTTCTGCTCTACGTCCTTGAAAAAATCTGCCATCTCTTTCCTCTCCTTTTATCTTTCGCCTGGACCTTCACAGCTGCCGGAGCCGGTCCAGAGACTGGTACACATTCAGCGTCCCGTATCCCCACTCCCGGTTAGGATATTCCATAAAGTCCCGCTTCCCTGCCCCCAAAATGATCGTATTGCGGATCTGTATAGAATTAACGCCCCCGACGCCCGGCTGCTCTTTCAGCCATTCCATCAGCAGGGCCGATGCTCCTGCGGCAATGCCTGCCGCCGCACTGGAACTGGTCCGTGAGACAAACTCTCCTCCAATCCCTGCACCTGTCACCTCTGTTCCCGGCGCTGCATAATCCGGCTTAATGATTTCATTTCTAGTATACCTCTCCCGGAATGAATATCAACTCCATTGTCCCTTCCGTTGTAATACGCCACCGTCATGGCTGCCCGGGAGCTGCCTGGTTCCGTCACTGTAGTATCCGCATCTGCCTCCAGGAAAAACACCTCGCCTGACAGAAATTCCTGCACCGGCAGCCAGATATGTACATCACCCACCGCTCGTTGCACCGACAGAAGCTCCAGCTTCCACACCCCTTCTGCCGGCTCTGTAAACCTGAGGAAGATCATCTGGGAATCATTATTCTCCAGCAGCAGACGATACTCCAGCGTCACCTCCGTGCCATCAAAGGTAAAAAACAGATTGTATTTCTGCCCCTGCCTGAGAGAGATCGGACTGGTCCGCTCTCCGGAGGGCGAGATCAGAGCCACGGTCACCACATCCGGAAGCCTGGCCCAGATCTCCGCTGAAAAATCCAGCCACTCCTTCTCCCACCCGTATCTCCGCCGCCACGCTTTCCTGATTTTCTAAAAAGCATGGTGAAAATGATGACGGTTCGCCGCCTCATTGCCGCCGCCGATGACTACCGCCCGATCCATTGTATAAGCATACGTATCTAAAAGTGCGGAAAGAAGTGTCGATCCGTTATGGCCTCCGAAATTTGTCCCCATGGCAAGGCAGATCACCAGAGGCATCTGTTCCTGTTCCGCCAGCCTGTTTAAATAAGCGAGTCCCAGGATGATATCATTTTCCTGATAGCAAAGCGCATCCGGCCGGATCGCATAAAAAGCTTTCAGATAGTCCTTAGCCGGCTTCAGTTTTACCACCGCGATCTTTGACTCCGGCGCCGCACCGACGAAGCGGTGTACCGGATCAGCGCTTCCGCAGGCTACGCTGGCAAGAAATGTTCCGTGCCCTTCCACGTCCGTGCTCGGTATCAGTTCCAGCGGATCCTCCTCCCGAAGGGCCTCATTGATCTGTTCCTCGGAAAAGGCGCTTCCGTAATCAAATCCCTGCGGCGGCGTTCCATTCCCCAGTGTCTGATCCCAGATACCTGCTATCCGGTTCTGCCGTCCAGAGTTCGGAACACCGGATTTGTATAGTCAATGCCCGTATCTACAAATCCATCATAATCCCCTCTCCCATGGTCATCAGCGTCGGAAAATTCTGCACCGCACTGATCCCTGCCGTATTGACCGCATCCATGTCCAGAGGCGCATAACAGTTTGGAATGGAATGATACCCATATTCATAAAAGGATAACGATCCCCTTCCTTCCGCTTTTAAATACAGCACCCTGTATCCATGATCTCCTTCCTGAAAGCAGTATTCCCCTGCCTCCAATCCTCCGATCTGATTCTCCCTGTAATTGGGAATCAGAAAATCCCAGTATTCCTGAGACATGATCTTCTCCCTGCAAGACTGATCCGCCATAAAAAACACCTCATATATTTAAGCCCGGAAATCTTTCCCTACGCTCAAATATATGAGGCATCCTGTTCTGTCATGACTACGAAAGCCTTGGCACCTCCTGGCCCCGAAGCTGGATGATCGGGCCGCCTGTTCCTTCTATGTATTCTCTGGTGATGGTCACCTGTCCGATGCTGTCATCTTTTGGAATCTCATACATGATATCCAGCATAAATTCCTCGATGATCGCCCGTAGGGCCCTGGCGCCGGTATCTTTTTTCATTGCTTTCTCGGCAATGGCTGTCAGCGCGCCGTCGTCGAAGTCCAGCTTGACCTCGTCAAGCGCCAGCAGCTTCTGGTACTGCTTCAGGATCGCATTTTTGGTTCCTTTAAAATCTTCACCAGCATATCTTCATTCATTCCATCCAGAGTGAATACGATCGGAAGCCTTCCAAGGAACTCCGGGATCATCCCGAAATTCCGCAGATCTTCTGTCGTCACTTTGGAGAGAATGGTCTTGTCATGGTTATATTTATCCTTAAGATCCGCGCCGAATCCGATGGAGGACTGTTTTGTCAGCCGTTCCTTGATGATCCCTTCCAGATCCGGGAAGGCTCCTCCGCAGATAAACAGAATGTTTTTCGTATTAACTGTGGTCAGCGGCACCATGGCATTTTTGCTGTTGGCGCCCACCGGCACCTCCACGTCGCTTCCCTCCAGGAGCTTTTAACATGCCCTGCTGCACGGACTCGCCACTCACATCCCGCTGGCTGGTATTTTTCTTTTTGGCGATCTTATCAATCTCATCAATGAATATGATTCCCTGCTCTGCCTTCTCCACATCGTTATCAGCAGCTGCCAGAAGCTTGGAAACCACGCTCTCGATATCGTCTCCGATATATCCTGCCTCTGTAAGAGAGGTGGCATCTGTGATGGCAAGAGGCACATCCAGGATCCTTGCCAGAGTCTTGACCAGATACGTCTTTCCGGAACCGGTAGGTCCGATCATCAGCATATTGGATTTCTCGATCTCGATATCATCCATGGTATCTGTAGCGACTCTTTTATAATGATTATATACCGCCACAGACATGGCCTTCTTGGCGTATTCCTGTCCTACCACGTATTCATCCAGGCTGGCCTTGATCTTATGGGGCGCTGGGATGTTGCGGATGTCAATCAAAGGCTTTCTTTCTTCGCCCTCTTTTTTCTTTTTCACCTTCTGCTGCTTTGGGATACTCTGCTCCAGATCTGACATATTCATAAAATGCACGCCCGGCATATTCAAAAGCTGGCTGTAGTCGATCTGACCGCCCTTCATGGCATCAAAGCTCTTCTGCATACAGTCGCCGCACACGCAGATATTATTGGGAAGATCGATCATCTTTCCGGCAATACTTTCCGGTCTGTGGCAGATAAAGCAGATCTTTTCATATTCGTCTTCTTTATGTTCTTTTGAATCTTTGCTTTCGGTGGCGGTGGTCTCTACGGTTTCAATCTCTGTGTTTTCATTTCTGTCTTGTTCCGACATCGTCCATCCCTCTTTCTAAACCTTTTGTTCTCCCCGGACCATTTCAAGGAAGGTTTCCTCGGAAATGATGGGATCCCAAGTTCATTTGCTTTTTTGTTTTTCGATGATGTGGACGCCACATCATTATTGATCAGATAATTCGTCTTTGATGTAACAGATCCTGTCACTTTTCCTCCCAGACTTTCGATCAGCGCTTTTACTTCATTCCGGTTGGCAAAATGTTCCACGCTTCCCGTGATCACAAAGTTGACCCCCGCAAAGATCTGCTCCTTCTCTTCTCCCTCTTCCTCCGGGAGCACCAGTTCTTTCAGAAGATTCCGGAAACTCTCTAAATGCTTCTCCTGCCGGAAGTAAGTGACAAATGCCCCGGCGATGACGCCGCCCACACCAGAGATAGCGCTTAGGTCTTCCTCTGACGCCTGCAGCATTGCCTCTACATCATTCCTGAATTCTTTGCAGATCATCTTGGCATTAGCAGCCCGATATTTGCGATCCCCAGTCCGTAAATAACTCTTGGAAGGGTGGTCGTCCTGGCCTTCTCAATACTTTCAGCCAGGTTCTGGTAGGATTTTTCTCCAAAGCCTTCCATCCTGCAGATTTCCTCCCGGTAACGCTCCAGATGGAAGATATCTGCATACTCTTTAATATACCCCATCGCAATGAATTTTTCCAGTGTTGCTTCTGATAATCCTTCAATATTTAATGCGTCCCGGCTGACAAACAAGGCAAAGGATTTCAAGTGCTTGGCCTGACAGTCCGGATTGGTGCAGTAAAGGGTCTTTGCATTGCTATCCTTTCGGATTTCCGTCTTTCCGCCGCAGACCGGACAGGCATCCGGAATATCCTTCACCCCGCTCCTTGTCAGATTCTCTGCGATCTGAGGGATGATCATATTGGCCTTATAGACCTCAATGGTGTCTCCCACACCCAGCTCCAGCTCTTCCATGATGCTTAGATTGTGAACACTGGCACGGCTTACCGTGGTTCCTTCCAGCTCTACCGGTTCAAAAATGGCAACCGGATTGATTAGCCCGGTCCTGGACGGGCTCCACTCGATTTCTGTAAGCCTGGTTTCCCGCACCTCGTCCGCCCACTTAAGGCATAGGAATCCCGCGGAAATTTGGAGGTTCTTCCCAGTGATTGCCCATAGGCGATATCGTCATAGGTCAGCACAAGGCCGTCGGATGGGAAATCATTGTCTTTGATCTTCCGGGCAAACTCCTCCACCGTGCTCCGCACTGTGTCTCTTGTTACCATGCGGTACTCCACAACCTCAAATCCCTGAGACGCAAGCCACTCCATCTGCTCTTTTCTGGAATTGTGAAAATCAACATCTCCGGCCTGCACCAGTGTAAATGCATAGAATCTCACGTTCCGCTTCGCTGTGATCTCATTATTTAACTGACGGACAGATCCGCTGCACAGATTTCTTGGATTCTTATATCGGGCGTCCGCATCTGCAATCTCTTCATTGATCTTTTCAAAATCCTTGTAGCCGATGACCGCTTCTCCCCGCAGGATCAATTCCCCTTTATAACTGATCTTTAGCGGAACGTTCCGGAACACCCTGGCGTTGGCTGTCACAACCTCCCCCACTTCTCCGTTCCCTCTGGTGACCGCTTTATAAAGCTCTCCGTCCCGGTAGGTCAGAACAATGGTCAATCCGTCCATCTTCCAGGACATCAGCGTCTCATGTTCTCCTACAAACTCCTCAAGCTCCCCGATCTCTTTTGTCTTATCCAGAGAAAGCATCGGGCTTTCGTGCCGTTCTTTGGGAAGCTCGCTTAAGACCTCATACCCCACATTGACAGTCGGGCTGTTGGAAAGGGTGATCCCCAGCTCCTTTTCCAGCTTCAGAAGTTCATCATAGAGCTTATCATACTCATAGTTGCTCATGATCTCTTCTGCGTCCTGATAATAGCTTTTGCCGCTTTATTTAGTCGTTCTACCAGTTCCTGCATCCTGGCCTGCTTTGATCTGTCCATATAATTCCTCTAACTCCTGCTCTTTTAATTCTCTTACCTCTCCCGGCTTCATGCCGTCCAGATGGATATTCATGATCCGGATACGGATAAGCCGCTCCACCTTATACCCTAAAGCCTCGCACATCCTGCGGATCTGACGGTTCAGCCCTGGGTCAGTGTGATGGAAAATGTATATTTCCCGACCGCCTCCGCCTGACAGGGTCTGGTGACTGCATCCAGTCCCTTTTCTTCGTCCCGGATCCTGACCCCTGCCGACATGGCCTTTAAAAATTCATCTGTCACCGGCCGGTCCACGGTCACCTTGTATTCCTTTTCATGACCGAACCTGGCCCGCATCATCCCATTGATCAGATCCCCGTCATTGGTCATGATCAGTAAGCCTTCGGAATCCTTGTCGAGTCTCCCTGCGTAGGTGATGCGTATCGGATAATTCAGATAACGGATGATATTTCTCTTTTCCTTCGGAGATTCGGTGCAGACGATCCCCGCCGGCTTATACACGGCCAGTACCACCTTGCGGTTTTTATCCCTTATTTCCTTTTTCCCTACTTTTACGATCTGGCCCGGCTCCACCTGCATCCCGGGAGTGGCTCTTTTTCCGTCCACCGTGACCCGTCCTTCCTTGATCAGACGGTCCGCCTCCCGGCGGGAGCACACCCCCGCCTCGCTTAAATATTTATTCAGTCTCGTCATTATTCAATACTCCGCTGATACTATTATCCTCCACAAAAGTGTTTCCATTATATAAAAACAGCACACTGCTGATCTTATTGTCTCTCATGATCTCTGTAATATCCCCATAATAATACCGGGGATCCACGATCAGGATCTCACGGAAATAGGGCGTTAAGAATGGTACCAGACAGTTGGCGTAGGAATCCTTGAAAAGAAGAAGCTCTCCGTACTGTCCGCCGTCGTCCGGATATTGATAAGCCCGCTGTTGCCACCCAGGAACATCCCATACTGATCTTTTTCCTTTAATTTTGAAGTGTCATAAAGTGTGGCCGTCTTTTTCTGCTCGTCCACATAATTGACTACCACTTCCGGCGCTGCTTCCTCTTCTTCCGGAAGATATACATAGATCGGTTCTTCATATCCCGTTTCATAGCCGCTGGCGGAAGAAAGCGTGCCGTTAAAGGAATTGCTCACCGCATAGGGTGTAAGCTCCGGTGCCTTCCCTGTATCAAGTCCCATGGTTTCCTCCAGCTCCTGATAAGCGTAATAAGCCCCCAGCGTGGTCCAGTGATGATCCGTGTGATAGTAAATGTTTTCAGATTTATGGTCTTCCATAGCCTGCGAAGCATCCACCAGCAAGCTTCTCATCCAGTGCCTCCCGGATCCTCTGAAAGTCTGCATCCTGATCCCGGGTCACTGCAAAGGCCGGCAGCTTATCCGAGAGCACATTGGCTGCATTGGGCACCAGCATCATATACATGGGGATGTCCGGATAAGACTCCTGAAACTTCCGGATAGCTGAAAGATTGTTCTCCATCTGCTCCTCGTCAGGCGTCTTGATATCTTCCAGAAGATATCCGTCCTTTCCTTTAAACACGCCGCCGGACTCCCTCTTTCCCATCAGAAGATCCGCATGCGTCTTTAACTGCACCCAGAGATTCCGTCCGGCGATCTGATCTGCCTGATAGGTTTCATACTGCTCCATAAACCGCCCGCTTTCCACTCCTGAAAGACTAAGCTCTGGCCGCTGTTCCAGCATACGGTTCTCGCTTTCTGAAAACTCCCGGTCCGGCCACACAAGGTTCAGGACGCAGACGACCAGAAGGATGCCAACGAACATTTTTGCCATCTGTATTTTTCGATTTCGTCTTTTTCTTCGATCTTGCTTTTTTTCTTCCATTACTGCTCCTAAAACCGAAAATATAAGAAAGGATTATAAGTTTCTGTCACCAGGTATGCGATACTCAAAAGGAACAGCCCTGCATAGATCAGGATATCTGCCGCCGCTTTCTTTCGCGCCAGGTATTTCTCATATCCGTAATACACCACCGGGGTAGACGCCAGGATCAATATGATCCAAAGTCCCAGGTTGGAAACGATCAGATACAGAGCCTGGCTGTCCAGGATCCCATGGCCGCCCACACCGAACATCAGCTTCAGATACTCCCACGCCCCGCCAAGGAAGCTGAAGAACAGCACCCACCCGATCATGACAAGAACCAGGCTATAAATGTGTCCAAAAACAGCTGGCAGCCGCTCCAGTTTTTTCTGCAGGAAATACTTCTCAATGATCAAAATGATCCCATAATACAAGCCCCATGCCACAAAATTCCAGCCGCTCCATGCCACAGGCCCGTGAGCAGCCATACGACCAGCAGGTTGCGGATATGCTTTTTCACCGGCACCCGGTTCCCTCCAAGAGGAATATATAGATATTCCCTGAACCAGCTGCTAAGAGATATATGCCATCTCCGCCAAAACTCGGTAATGCTTTTTGACACATAGGGATAGTAAAAGTTTCTCGGGAATTCAAATCCGAACATCTTCCCAAGCCCTACCGCCATATCCGAATATCCGCTGAAATCAAAATAAATCTGGAAGGTATAGGCCAGGCATCCAAGCCATGCTGTCACAACAGACACGTCCTCCGGCGCCATAGCCGCCACATCTGTATAGACCATACCTATGGTATTTGCCAGCAATACCTTCTTTGCGAGCCCCCGGATAAAAAACATAGCGCCGTCTCCGAATTTCCCGATGCTCTCTGTCCGCACATGGAGCTGTTCATCAATTTCCGCATATTTGACGATAGGTCCTGCGATCAGCTGCGGAAACATGGTCACATACAGGGCAAAATCCAGCAGGTTCTTCTGCACCTTGACATTTCCCCGGTACACATCGATGATGTAGGAAAGGATCTGGAAAGTATAAAAAGAAATCCCTACCGGCAGCGCCACCTCCCGGAACGGAATGTCCACCGGCAGCGCCATATTCAGACTGTTCAGCACAAATCCTTCATATTTAAAAAAGCCAAGCACGGCCAGGTTTACCGCTACATTAAACACCAGACTTTTCCGCGCTGCTTTCTTATCGCCCAGATTTCTGGAAATATCCAGTCCGCAGATGTAGTTAAAGATGATGGAAAAAATCATCAGAAACAGATAGATCGGCTCACCCCAGGCATAAAATATCAGGCTTCCCAGCAGAAGCACCGGATTCTTCATTCCTTTTGGCAAAACATAATATAAAATTTAATATGATTGGTAAAAATGTAAATAAAAATACGATACTGCTGAATAACATACCGTTCCTTTTCCCCTACAAACTTTTCTGAAATGCGCCGGCCATCTCGTCCGCATTTTCGGAAACGGCCAGCAGGACATACTCTCCCTTTGTATCCAATACAGCGCTTTCCAGGAGTTTGGTCTGCTTGGCGCCATATCCTTCAAAGCTGGTTTTCTGGGTCTTCAGCCGTTCTTTTGCCGCTGCTTCCACCTGTTCAGCCTGGGATTCGTCCTTTAATTTTATGATCAAAAGTTCATTCACACTCATGACATCGTTTGGAATATACAGCGCCACGCCGTCATAATCCTGTGCGTTCAGCCCGTAATATCTCTTAAGATCCTGCGTTGTGCCTTTTGTCATTCCTTCTTCTGTACCTGCTTTTATGACATTCTCCTGCAGTGTCTTTACCGGCACATCGTCCGCACTCTCCCTGGACACAAGAAATACAATATATGCCAGAAATACCAGGACCATCAGATATTTCAGTACATTCAGCAGATCTATGCTTTGTCTCTTTTGTGTTTCCATTATAATCCTGCAACCTCCGCCATGCGGTTTACCCATTCTGTATAATAAGCCGGCGCCATATGGATGCCATCGTCCGCATAATACTCTTCCTTCACCAGGTCTGCATTATCGATGAACGTAACTTTCAGCTCTTCACAAAGACTCTTTAATCCCTCATTGTACTGGGAAATATTGCATACGCCGGTTCTGCCTCCGCTGTCTGCTGCCGCACCGGAAGAATACAGTTTACATAAATATCCGTATCCGGCAGAGACTGTTTCAGATCCTCCAGGATTCCCCGGTATGCTGCCAGGAAGGACTCCTGATCCGTCACCTTCATATCATTCATTCCGTATGCTAAAAACAGAGTCTGAGGAACCAGCGATTTTGCCTGGGCGATCTGACTCGCCGCCATTTTCCCCTCGCCATTGACTACGCCCGCTCCGCGTTCTGCCAGCACGTGCGTCTGATCCAGTACGTTGTACTCATACAGTCCCTGGGCGATCGAATCGCCAAGCACCAGCGCATTTGCAAACTTTTCATTCGCTGTCTGAGAAAACCCCTGGGGATCCGCCGCCCGCTCCGCTGCCTCCAGTTCCTGGATCTTCTGCTCTACTGACGCCACGTCCGTCTTTTCCAACGCCGCAAGCCTTTCAAGGCCTTTGCCTGTATCCACCTTCGTATCCGCCAGCCGGAATATCAAAAGAATGATCCCGGCTGCCGCCAGGACCACTGCCACAAGGATCACGGTACGCAGGACAGTTTTTCTTCTTTTGTCTATTTCCATGATCAGTCACATTTTCTCCTATCTGTACACATAAAAATATTGTACTGTTTTTCCCCACAAAAGTCAAACTTGTGATATACTGTTCTCACTTGGCGAGGTTTTCACGAGCTAGTGAGAACGTACACCTGGACACTTAGCGAGGTCTTTTCGAGCTTAGTGGCCATGGTGTTTCCTATTGTAACTCGTTACCTCACACCGTTTCCGAAACGAAGCACGCATTTAGTGCGAATGTACACCTGGACACTTAGCGAGGTCTTTTCGAGCTTAGTGGCCATGGTGTTTCCTATTGTAATAATCCTCAACCTACAAGGAGTTTTCTTCATGAATGTTTTTACTTTATCCTCGAAGATCTGTATGTCTCATCTGTTATTGAAAGAGACTTTTGACCGCTTCCTCTTTATCGAAGGCAAGATCACCACATTCAACACATTTCAGATTGACGGCTATCTGCAGAAGGATTTCTTTGACACTGCTCCTGAGCAGAACTACTCCCACTGGCGGGATGTGCGCGCCTTCTGTCTGCAGCTGATCAAAGGCAAACGTACTCCCTTAAACTTTAAGATCGTTTTGTCACTGGCGCCGGAGGCTTTTGCCTCTTTTCTCACAGACCACCAGCTTTCCACTTACCGCCCGGAAGAGATTCAGGGGATGTATCTGAACTTTCATTTTGACGGAAATACTTTACAGTGTGTAACCGGTGTCTCTCTTCATAGTTTCCGTATGGACAAAGCTCTTGAGCGGGAATGGGATACATACGCCGAAAGGATGCTGCAGGAAATGATGCCCGGCGTTTCGCTGGAGTGATTGCAGAATTCCGCCTAAAATAATGCTCCCGGTTTGCTGCCGGAGGCCACTAATATTATTTGGTATATCCTTTAGTCAAGCTGAATATCTTTTGCATAAGCATAGGAGATTATTTCGCCTTGTTTTGTAGCATTTGTATCCTTTTTCCTTATGTGAATAATCTGAAATATCAGCCGATCCAAAATTTTTAAATTTTTCATATATACGTTCAAGCACTTTAAGTTCCGCATCAGAAAGAATTCCTTCCGGAGCATCACACTCCGGTATCACCTGATGTTTCTCATAACCATTATCATAACACACTTCGATATGTGCAATATGATCCGCAGCCATTCTTCCAAAAAGCATATCAAAGTTATCTGGTACCGGTCCATAAGGAAAGTGTACGTATTTTAATCCCGATATCGAAATACCATTCTCTTTATAGAAAACCATATCAGAATAGTTAAGTAGTTTCATCAGCTTTGTTTTAAGCAATTCTGTACTCTTATGGGCAAAAAACAAAACCATTGCACAGAATTTTTCGTAATCAAATCCTTTAAATCCATTTTCCTCACATGGCGTTCCCGAAAAGAAAGCCCCAAAAAATCTTATGCCAAGTTGATATTCTGAATCTTTCCCTAACTTTTCAACTATATTCATTAACTTCTTTTTTTGCCTTTCATCAAGCAGAATCTCATTTTCTGCGAGATAGGTTTTCATATTCTCCGGCCTGCGCAAAAACAACAGAAGACTATTGTGCGCTTTATCCTGAATAGATCCATTTTCATACCGGCATATTGTCTTATCTCCCCAATTCAAAAGCTTTGCAAAACTTCTCTGGCTAAGTCCATACTGCTCTCTAATTTTTTTGATCTCTTCCGGGAAAAGAAGCTTATGCTTTCTGCGATATTCATTATAAGCCTGAATCAGAGTAGCATTATCAAATTCTTCATAATAGAACTCTTCCCCACATTCTTCGCAGATCAACACCTTGGCATCTACTTCTATTGCTTCACCACAAACATCGTATGTTTCCTTCTTTGTAACAACTTTCGTCTCTACTTCTTTTTTACATTCTTCACAATACTTTCTCACCGACGCCACCTCCTTTTCTAAGAAAAATCATCCTCGTGGAAACCAAGACATTTGAGAATATCCTCACCATTTTCTCGTACAATTTTAACTTTCACATAAAATTGCATCCCATCAATATTTTTCTTAAATTCCCAAATATCTCCTGGATGATTAGGATCAAAATCCTGTTTAGGGCCTTTGTAATAATTCATCGGAAACAAGCTCTAAAATCTCACTTTTTACATCCATAATCGTAAGACCATGCCCGCGCCAATGCCTGCATATTTTTTTCTTCTTGGAACAAAAATCATATTTCCCTTCCGACAGCAATTTTTTTTACTCTGACAAGATATTCTGTTA
>ENA-OPZM01000313-OPZM01000313.1-human-gut-metagenome-genome-assembly--contig:-NODE-313-length-21362-cov-3.362468_pt1 | contig 21362 bp, 27 predicted proteins | sample MGYA00242478_ERZ504493 | MGnify/ENA primary metagenome ERZ504493 (study PRJEB26092, sample SAMD00036227) | human gut metagenome | host: Homo sapiens | study: EMG produced TPA metagenomics assembly of... | reverse complement strand
GTTCGCTGTTTCCGCCACTGGCGGCGCTCACCTTTGCAGCATCCAGTATTATCTGCGCTTTTGGCTTAGCATCTGCCGCACCTCGCTCGCCGTATCGGCACTTAGAATTATGCGGTATTGCCTTAAATCCTGCTTGTGTTTGCGAAATATCCGTCATTTTCTTTGTTTTCAGATACACATTAAGAAGGAGGTTTGTACAATGGAAATGTGGTTTTCGGAATTTCATACCCCCGATGTAAAGCACAGCATCCGGGTCAACCGCCAGCTCTATTCCAAACAGAGCGACTACCAGCGCATTGATATTTTTGAAACGCCGGAATTTGGCCGGGTGCTTACGCTGGACGGCAATGTCATGCTGACGGAGCGCGATGAGTTCATTTACGATGAAATGATCACCCATGTGCCGATGTCGGTGCACAGAAGCGCAAAGGACATCCTCGTCATCGGCGCGGGCGATGGCGGCGTTGTGCGGGAACTGACCCGCTATGACCGTGTGGAGCGCATTGACCTGGTGGAAATGGACCCCCAGGTTATTGAAGCTTGCCGCGCCTACCTGCCCGGCAACGCCTGCCGTATGGATGACCGCCGCGTGCATATCTATTACGAAAACGCACTCAAGTTCATCCGCAAGTGTGAGGATGAATATGACCTTATCATTGTGGACTCTCCGACCCGTTCGGCCCGTCGGAGGGGCTTTTCACCCGCGAATTTTACGGCAACTGCTATAACGCCCTGCGCGATGACGGCATTATGGTAAACCAGCAAGGCAGCCCTTTCTATGCCGAGGATGCCACCGCCATGCAGCGCAGCCACAAGCGCATTGCCAGCACCTTCCCCATCAGCAAGGTGTATCAGGCGCACATCCCGACCTTTGCTGCGGGCTACTGGCTCTTCGGCTTTGCCAGCAAAAAATACCACCCCATCAATGATATGGACAGTGACGCCTGGAATGCGCTGAACATGCGCACCCGTTATTACACCACCCGGCTGCATGTCGGGGCGTTTTACCTGCCGGCGTTTTTGGAAGAGATGCTGCGCGAAGTGGAGGACCGTTGATGCTGCACCGCAATGTAGAAAACTTTATCGGCTGTGACAGCAGCTACCGTACCGCCGGCATTGTGCTGTACGGCGCGCCGTTCGATTCCACCACCAGCTACCGCCCCGGCGCACGCTTTGGCCCTGCCGCCATCCGCCACGAAAGCTATGGCCTGGAAACCTACAGCCCCTATCAGGATAAAGACCTGACCGACTGCAACGTGTTTGACAGCGGAGATCTGGAGCTCTGCTTCGGCTCCAGCGAAAGCGCTCTGGTGGATATTGAATCCCGCGCGGCAGAGATCCTGCGGGATGGCAAGCTGCCCCTGCTTCTGGGCGGTGAACATCTCGTCACGCTGGGGGCTGTGCGGGCTGCCGTGAAAAAATACCCCGACCTGCACATCGTCCATTTTGACGCTCACGCCGACCTGCGGGATGACTATCTCGGCGCACAGCTCAGCCATGCCTGTGTACTGCGCCGCTGCCATGACCTTTTGGGCGATGGCCGCATCCACCAGTTCTGTATCCGCAGCGGCGATCGGGAAGAATTCCAGTTTGCCGCCCGCCATACCGATATTCACAAGTTCGATTTCACCGGTCTGCAGGAATTGACCGATTGGCTGTGCCAGGCAAATGTGCCGGTTTACCTGACAATCGACCTTGACTGCCTGGATCCATCGGCATTCCCCGGAACCGGAACCCCCGAAGCGGGCGGAGTCAGCTTCTTGCAGCTGCTGGGAGCCATCCGCACCGTAACCAAAGCAAACATCATCGGCGCGGATGTGAACGAGCTGGCCCCCATGCTGGACCAGAGCGGCGTTTCCACCGCAACTGCCTGCAAAGTGCTGCGTGAGCTGCTGCTGGCGCTGGACTGATCGAAGATCTGTACACCCTACATTGAAATAAAACATAAAGGAGTACCATCATGAGCAAAGTTCTTGTTATCGGCTGCGGCGGCGTGGCCAGTGTAGCCATCTCCAAGTGCTGCCAGGTCAGCGATGTTTTTACCGAGCTGTGCATTGCCAGCCGCACCAAGTCCAAGTGCGATGCCCTGGCGGCAAAGCTGGCCCCCAACACCAAAACAAAAATCACCACCGCCAGGTGGATGCCGATGATGTGCAGCAGCTGTGCGATCTTATCAACAGCTACAAGCTGATCTGGTCATGAACATTGCCCTACCCTATCAGGATCTGACCATCATGGATGCCTGCCTGGCCTGCGGCGTCAACTATATGGACACCGCCAACTATGAGCCGGAAAATACCGATGACCCGGAATGGCGCGCTATCTATGAAAAGCGCTGCAAGGAAGCAGGCTTCTCCGCCTACTTTGATTACAGCTGGCAGTGGGCCTATAAGAAAAAGTTTGAGGATGCCGGCCTGACTGCCCTGCTGGGCTGCGGCTTTGACCCGGGCGTTACCCAGGCTTACTGCGCTTACGCCGCCAAGCATGAGTTTGACACCATCGACACCATCGATATCCTGGACTGCAACGGCGGCGACCATGGCTATGCCTTCGCCACCAACTTTAACCCCGAAATCAACCTGCGCGAAGTTTCTGCCCCCGGCAGCTATATGGAAAACGGCAAGTGGGTCGAGATCCCGGCCATGAGCATCAAGCGGGAATATAACTTTGACCAGGTCGGTCAGAAGGATATGTACCTGCTGCACCACGAGGAAATTGAATCTTTGGGCAAGAACCTGCCAGACGTCAAGCGCATCCGCTTTTTTATGACCTTTGGCCAGAGCTACCTGGACCATATGCGCTGCCTGGAGGATGTGGGAATGCTCTCCACCACCCCCATCAACTTTAACGGTCAGGAAATCGTACCCATCCAGTTCCTCAAAGCCCTGTTGCCGGACCCCGCCAGCCTGGCCCCCGCACCAAGGCAAAACCAATATCGGCTGCATCTTTACCGGCAAAAAGGACGGCAAGGATAAAACCTACTATATCTATAACGTCTGCGACCATCAGGAATGCTACCGCGAAGTCGGCAGTCAGGCCATCAGCTACACCACCGGTGTGCCTGCCATGTGCGGCGCCTTGATGATGCTGACCGGCGAATGGACCAAGCCCGGCGTATATACCGTTGAGGAGTTCAACCCCGATCCGTTCCTGGATGCGCTGGACAAGTACGGCCTGCCCCGCAGCGAAAACCATAACCCGTGCTGGTGGATTGATGAACCAGCGGGATATGCGGCCGCCTTTTGCGGCACTCGGCGGAACCATCCCGCCGGAACTGGAAAAACTGCCTACCCCCTGCTACCTGCTGGATGAAGACGCCCTGACCCGCAACGCGGAAATTCTGGGCGGCCTGGCCCAGCGCACCGGCTGCAAGGTGCTGCTGGCCCAAAAGGCGTTCAGCAATTATGACTGCTACCCCCTGCTGGCGCCACACCTGGCCGGTACCGAAGCCAGCGGCCTGTTTGAAGCCGCCTGGGTGCGGAAGAGATGCCCGGCAAGGAAGTCCATGTGTTCTGCGCGGCCTACCGTGCGGACGAAATGGATGAACTGGTGCAATACGCGGACCATATCGTCTTTAACTCCCCCCGCCCAGCTGGCAAAGTTCGGCCCTGCCGCAAAAGCGGCAGGCAAAAGCGTGGGGCTGCGCATCAACCCGGAATGCTCCACCCAGGACGGCCACGCTATTTATGACCCCTGCGCCCCCGGCAGCCGCCTTGGCACCACCCGCGCCCAGTGGAACGCCGCAGTAGCGGCGAACCCCGCGCTGCCCAATTTGCTGGATGGCCTGCACTTCCACACCCTGTGCGAGCAGGACTCCGATGCGCTGGCCACGACGCTGGACGCTGTGGCCCAAAAATTCGGTGACCTGCTGCCTCGGATGCAGTGGCTCAACTTTGGCGGTGGGCACCATATCACCCGCCCCGGTTACGATATCGCCATGCTGGAACGCTGCATCACCCGCGCCAGCAGGACTGGGGCGTGACAGTCTATCTGGAACCTGGCGAAGCCTGCGCCCTGAACGCGGGCTTCCTGCTCAGCCGCGTGCTGGATGTGGTGCAGAACGGCGATACAACCATCGCCATTCTGGATGCCAGCGCCGCCTGCCATATGCCGGATGTGATCGAAATGCCCTACCGCCCGCCGCTGTTTGCTGCAGCCGAACCGGGAGAAAAACCCTGCACCGTGCGCCTTGCCGGGCCGACCTGCCTGGCCGGGGATGTCATCGGGGATTACGGCGTGGACGCCGTTCCCAACGTGGGAGATCTGCTGGTGTTCGGCGATATGGCAATCTATACCACCTGCAAAAATAATACCTTCAACGGCATGCCTCTGCCCGCTATCTTTGCCCGCGCCGCCAGCGGCACCACCCGCAGCATCGTGTCCTTCGGCTACGAAGATTTCAAGTGCCGATTAGGCAAGAGATAAATAAAAGAGTAAAATGAGCGCCTCCGCCCAACAAAGTCTTGTTTGGGCGGGGGCGTTTGTGCAATCTTTTGACAATGTATTGTCGCCGGCTTGTGTTGCAGACCAGATATCAAAAAATATAAGCCCACCAAAAGTGCCAGCACAACCGCCGTCATGCCCGACGCCTTGATGACTGAGTTGACGCCGATGGAACATAGCCAGAACATCGTGGGCAGCTGTTCTTTCCGCGTTTTGGGCAGGACTTTACCCAGCAGCGTGCCCGGCAAACTACCTGGCAGCACCGCGCAAGACGGCTCTCCCCACAAAAAAGGCACTGCCGTTTCCCGGCAGCGCCCCAGTGATTATTGTAATTAGCGTTTACATCGTAAACTGGATTGCACAGAAAGCTGCGTAAATGGCCAGCAAAATAATACCCTGTGCGCGGTTCATCTTACCTTTGACGAGGCAGGTACTGTCATGATCAGCATGACGGCCAGCATGACCGGCAGGTCTAACACCAGGCTGGAGTTTACTCCGAACAGCGTCGAGCTCTGCGGGATGGTGAACGGAGCCAGCGTAACGGAAACACCGCTGACCAGCACGAGGTTGAAGACGTTTGCGCCGACGACGTTGCCAACGGACAAATCACTGTGACCTTTAATCAGCGAAGTAATGGCCGTGACCAGCTCCGGCAAAGAAGTACCCAGCGCGACAAAGGTCAGGGCGATGACGCTTTCGGGCACGCCCAGCGCTTGGGCGATCAGCGTACCATTATCAACGAGCAGATTTGCGCCAACGGCGATGACCGCCGCACCGGCGACCAGCAGGATCAGCGTCTTGGACAAGGGAATCAGCTCTTCCTCTTCGGCGTGTTCCTCAGCGGGGGCGTTCTTCATCTGCCGGACGTTGGCGACCATGTAGCCACGAACATTGCCAGCATGATAAAGCCCATCGGGCGGGTAAATTCACCGAAGCCGTAGGCAGCCATGCAGTAGATGGCGGCGGCGATAAAGAAGAAGATAACCGGCGTTTTCAGCGTCTTGGGGTCAACCTTGCCAGGGCGCACGGCAATCGTGATGGCTGCGATCAGCGCCGAGTTGCAGATGACCGAACCGATGGCATTGCCGTAGGCAATCTCGCCGTGGCCGGAAACCGCCGACATCGTGGAAACCATGACCTCCGGCAGCGTTGTGCCGATGGAAACGACCGTCGCGCCAATCAGCAACTCCGGCAGGTGGAAGCGCCGCGCCAGCGCAGATGCGCCGTCGACGAACCAGTCGCCGCCCTTAATCAGGAACAGCAGACCGACGATAAAAAGTAAAACAGGTACTAACATACTTTTCCTCCATATTTCTATTCTTCGCGTAAAGTGTGCGCCGGTGTCGGCGCATCACTGCGAAACGTCTTCAGCACGGACAGCCCCATAGGCAGCGCCAGCGCAAAAGCCAGCAGATCCGCGGCGGGCTGGGCGTACTCCACGCCTGCAAGCCCTAAAAGATTTGGCAGGATAAAGACGACCGGGATCAAAAACAATCCCTGCCGCGCGGCGGCCACCACCGATGCTTGCCACGCGATACCGATGGTTTGCAGCAGCATCGTACACAGGACAATCCAGACCGTCAGCACCAGCGTCAGGCACTGCGCACGCAGCGCCGCTGTACCGATAATCACAACGTCGGCATCATCCCGGAACAACTGGATCAGCTGCGGTGCGAAAGTGAAGGCCAGCACCGACAGCGCCGCCACCGTGCCACAGCCCAGGCGGATGCAGAAGTAGAACGCCTGCCGCACGCGGGTGCGTTTGCCTGCGCCGTAGTTTGTGCCGCACACTGGCTGGAAGCCCTGCCCAAAGCCAATAAGCGCCGAGTTTGCGAACATCGAGATACGGTTCACAACGCCCATCGCAGCAATGGCGGCATCCGCCGCCGCACCGGTGCTTGTGTCATATAGCGTACGCGCTCTTCCGCCGCCATAGCTGTTGTTTTCATCGTTGTACCTCCTTGCCGCAGCACTACTATTGTACCGCAGCCGGGCAGGCAATGCAACGAAAATCGCTGCTGTTTACGCATAAAACCGGGGGCTTTGCGGCGGCCTCCGGTTTTATGGTTTTCGTTTACTTCTGCATGATGTGAATTCCGGCATACAGTTGTTTCTTTGCTGTTGCATAACGGGGTTGATAAAATTTCCGTGGCGGACTTTGTTGGTGATGACCCTGCAACCCTTGACCGTTACTATGCCCATCTTATCAATGATGGGAGGGTACAGGCAGCAAACGCAATGAATTCCATCATTGGCTTTGCCGCCACAGAAATACCGGCTGAATAAAAAATTGACTTGTTACCACGAAAAAGAAAAAGAACGGTAAAACCTGACGCTCTACCGCTCTTTATATGGTTGCGGGGACAGGACTTGAACCTGCGACCTCCGGGTTATGAGAAATCCAAAATTTGTGTGTCACAGTGCCGTTTTGGTGAGTTTGGTGGTATTGCGTACCAAGGCTCGGAATAGATTCTGTCCCATGTGTACAAAAAGGTGCTATACGGTGCTGACCCGTTCCAAACCCTTTTGGGGGCAGTTTTGGGGGCGAATTCGTGATACGGATTCTCGTCAGTATCGCTCAAATAAATGCGCAGCTTTGGTATCATTGAGAAATGCAGATACCTACACCGCAGGGGTCTCGCAAGTGAAAAGCCCTATGAACCAGTATATAAGTTTTGTTCTCCATCAATAAGTTGTACACAAGCACCACTCCGCGGCACTCCTGCACACCGCCCTTGTCGCCGCGAGAAACGCCCCGATTTGCGGGAGTTCGCAGCCTATCGGCGCAGTGTACCGTCCCGCTAAATACCGCCCCAAAATCCCCACTTTCCGGGGATTTTTTATTTTACCACAAAGGCTTTTACCTAGACTGGATTTCCCTGTACAGGTAAATCCAACACAAATAAATACTAAATAAAATACTAAGATACTATCGTATCCTATCCGTAAAACACAAAAAGCAGGATTTTTCCCACTGTGGTTTTGCTGCGATTCGTACAACTTAACACCAGCGAGTACAACTTACGATTGCACACAGTTGCTATCATGCGATATAATTTATTTGTCCACTTCGTCAAAAGACGTTCTTCAAGACTTTTTCAGTTAGATAACGGTAAAAGTCGTTGTATTTTTCCTGCGGAATCGGTAGGGAAAACGTCATAACGACAAGGGCATGACCGCGATTTTCAGCGTGGTAGGGCGGGTGTATGTGCGAGAAAGGATTCTCGGCAAAGCAGCAGCGCTCATAAAACATTTTGCGGCGGCAGGCAATCGCATCCATCGGCGGATCGATTTCCAAAATCAAGGTCTTGCCGAATTCCGCCAGCAGCTCCAACGTCCGCTGCCATAATGATGATTTCTCAAAGCCGGCAAAATGCAAAAATGCTCGATATACAGATACTCTGCGGTTTCCCAATACAGCACCAGTCCGACAAATCGTTTGCCGCTGTACACCGTCGTAAAGTTGTAAAATTCCTCTCCTAAAATACACTCTTGGGACGGTGCTTCGCGTTGCTCATAGGGCGGGGAGCTTTTTTATACAGTGCCATCGTCTGCGTATACATCGGGTGTGCGGCAGAGGTCACACATTCTAATCGCATACATTCGTTCCCCATACTTCCAGTTGTGTCAGCGCCGGGAATGGGCTAGGGTCGTTGGCCTTTTTTAGATTGTCCAGCAGCAGACTTGTGATGACGGCGCCGCCCAAATCAAAGCGCTGCTCCTTGCCTTCGGGGGATTTTTCCAGCGTAAGAATCCGTGTATCTCCGTTTGAAAGCGTGACTCTCGCGCTTTTCCACCACGCATCGTGGGGAAAGTCCGCGCGGGTCGTCAGCACCAATGTATCTGCTCTGACCGGGCGGCCGAATTCCAGCGTCAAGCACGCTTCCGGATCACGGTTGATGCCCCAGCTTTGGTAAGGGTAGGCACCGTGGCTTTCGGGGCAGATGATGCCATCAATGGCATTGCGGGCGGCAAAAACGGCTTCCCTCCGCGTTTCCACATTGGCCCATGTGTGGGGGTAGCAGGACGTATTGCCGTGGCAGTCATAACCGTTGCGGGCCAGATTGCGCGGTGCTGCGATCTCCTCAGTCCACGCGGACCGTGCCGACAGATAGTGCATCGGTCCGGAAAAAGCTCGCGGGCTGTAACTGATTCGCGCTTCCGCAAAGGGAATTTCCAGCGTGAAAGAAGTTTCTTTCATGTAGACAAATTCCTCATTCATGGCATCGTCCAGCCGGATGGCATAGTACCCCGGTTCCGGCACGGTCATGGTAATACTATCGCCGGGTGCGTAGGCTGCCGGGTAGACAAGGTGGTTGCAGGCTTGCGCCAGTGTTGTGTCGCCGTTTGTGATTTTAAGCAATATATCGTTCATTCTTTCTTTCCAATTCTCAGCGTGACAGTGAATGGATGCTCGGCGGGCAGGGTCAGCACTACCGATTGAAAACCACCCACAGGGTTGAACAGGCGGCGGAAGCGGACGGGTGTGCCGTACTCCGGCGGCAGGGTCAGCGGGCGGTCTGCCTGCACGGTCAGGGCAGCGGGACCGCTGCCGATGCGCACGGTGTTGACATCCTGCCACGCAACATTTTCCCCCTCCAGCGAGATGACGGGCAGGATAAACCTTGCGTCCGCGTCCTCACTGTGACCCGTCACGGTAACTTTTCCCGGCATTACAGAAACGGCAAAATCGTACCATCCGGCGGCGTCTTGGGCCGCAGTGCGCAGTCTGCCGCCTGCGCTCGTCTCATTTTTGTCCACAGTCAAAGCGGCAGTCAAATCGTTGCTGCTGCAATAGGTTTTACCGTCGCGGCGCAGTTCGATGCGCGGCGTGGTGCAAATGTCAAACTGCCAGCGCGGCATCTGCATATTGTTCGGCTCGTTCTGGCGATAAGGTCCATACTGCCCGCCAGCACCGGACCGCGGGCGGCGTGCCACAGCAGGGACACCATACCGCCCGTGGGGTGACCGCCGGGCAGGTATTCATAGTCATACCCCGTCACAGTCGCGCGCCAGTTGCCTTGCGCGATGCGAACCGTATCGATGGTAGGATAATACCGCGTGTCGGCCGCTGTTTCAGAGGGCAGCCGGGGTAATGCCGCCGGGAACTGACAGCCGTCATGCACAAGCGCCGCCACGGACTTGGCATGGCAGAATGTGTGATGGATGCAAGCGGGTTCCACTGCTGTTCTATACATCGGTCCGCCGTACAAAAGACCGTCATGAGTGCATTGCTTCAGCAATTCCAGATTTTTCTGCACAGCGGCGGCAAACACCGGGTCATGGCGGCTCAGGGCCGCAAAGCCCGCAAGGCATCCATCTGAGGTGCGGCTGCCCCACCAACACCACTTGTAACTGCGGCTGCCGAAGCTATTATCCCACCCGCCGTCGGGCAGCATAAAGTTGAGGTGCTCCCGTGCGGTGCGCAGCACAGCGCGGCCTACATCCTCATCCCCGGTCAGTTCAGCGTACAGAATCAGCGCAGGCAGCGATTCTTCCGCATTATAACCAAGATCCACCGGGCGGCAGTTCTTGGGCGTTACGGCTGTCATAGGGTGACCTTCGCCGTACAAAAGACCGTCCGCCGTAATGTGTGTCACGGCAAAGTCCGCCAGTTGCTTTGCCTTGGCTGCGAATGGCTCCCCACCTAAAAGGCGCGCGGCCAGCGCCATTGTGTAGGCGCAGGTGATGGGGTAGTTGACATTGCCGCCGATCCTTTCAATATTTTGGCAGAGATACTCCGCCATCTCGGCAAAGCGGGCTGTCCATGCATCGCGGTCGGCAGCGGGCAGCTTGTCCCCGTACCAAAGCAGTGTTTCCCCCAAGGCATTTGCGTAAAATACCGTGATGCCGTTCCAGCTGCTGTTCGTGTCGTTGTTCATGCTGCTGTCGGGGCGGCGCATATTGGCCGACCATGCGAACAGCTTTTCCGCCGCATGCAGACAGCGCTCGTCGCCGTCGGTCTGCCACTGGGTCACCAGCGGCAAAATCGCATCGGCACTGCGGCCATGTACCCGCATACAGGCCGGACAGAGCAGCCCGCCGTCCAGCCGGGTATCGCCTGTGTCATGCAGCTGATATTTGAGCATCGCGTCGCACCAGCGGCGCAGCAGAGCTTTGTGCATGGTTCAGCCCTCCGGATCAATACGAATCGTGCGGCCATCCGCGCAGGAGATCTCGATTGCATTGCCTTTGCGCGTAGCAAAAGGCTTGCCTGCGAAACCGCCGTGTTCATCGGAATCCGCCGGGCGGGCGTAGAAAGCGTCCACCAAAATATGCGTACCGGGCTGCAAGGTGGCTTTCAAATAGGGCACAGCGCAGAGGTTTGCCATCAAGTTCGTGTTGGGGAAAGTGCGCACAAACTCGGTCTGTGCGCCGCCCAGCAGACTGACCGCCGCCGTGCAGCCCCACGGCAGGAACACCGCCTTGCCGCCGCTGACGTCCTCGACCCGCTGCAGCAGCACCTTGCCGTCCTCGGCTCCGACACGGCTGGTGAACGGTTCCTCGACCGAAAGAGCAAAACCGCCGTCGGCAATGTCTACGGGCGAAGTCGTCACAATTTTATGCACACGCACATGCCAGCTGCCGCCGCAGGGTACGACCCAGCTCTGCGCCGTGGTGCCGGGCAGCAGGGTATAAGCGGCGTAGGTGTAAGTGTCCGTCACGGCAAAGTCATCCGTGCCGTAACGCATACGGTAGAAGTTCATCCCTGCCGGGCTGGCAGCCAATGTGTTGTCGAACGCGCCATCCTCCAGATCGGTGCCGCGGCCAACACTGAAGCCAAAGCGGTTGGAGTAGACAAACTTTTCATACTTGGCGCTGATGGCCCCGTGGTTCATGCAGTGCTGCCCCACCGGGAACACCGTGATATGCCCGCCGTCGTGGCAGACGAGCATATGTGGTTTGTCCTGCCGCTGCTGTGCCGGGTGCGGAACTGTTGCATCGGGCGCAGTCCAGAACGGATGATCGGCGGGCAGCGCCAAAAACAGGAACGCCTTAAAGGCCCAGTATGGGCTGCCGGGGGCGTTGTACCGCTCGCTCATGAGCAGGTTCGGGTATTGGTAGCCGATGGTCAGCACGCCCGCCGCGTCGGTGATGGGGTATTGAAACCAGTGGTGCAGGTTGGTCAGCACGGTATGACGCACCGCACCCCATGGGATGCTTTCATTCTGCGCCCCTGCAAACGCATAGGCCGCAAAGAATGCCGCGTGGGCGAAGCGGTAGGTCAGGCTGCGACCAAACGGAAGCTCCGCGCCGTCATCGGAAAACCACTGGATGAAATCCCCGGCAAATTCGCCGCTGCGGGTCTTGAGCTTGGTCGCGTAGCCATCGGCATCCAGCGGGGAGAGCGCCGACCAGATGAGTGAGTAAAAGTGCATGGCAAAGGGGATATAGTAATCCATCTGGCCGGGGTTGCCGTCAAAATACCAGCCGCCGCCGGTATAGCAATGCTCGACAACGCCAAAATCATCCTTCAGTTGGTCGGTATCATAGGGCAGACCCAGCCGTGCAAAGGTCATATTCGTTAAGATGCGGAAAAAACGCCAGTTGTTGGGGTGGATGCGGTGGGCATTCATCTGATTGAGCCAGCGGTAGACGTTCTGCTTCTGGGCGTCGGTCAGCGGTGTCCAAAGCATATCCGGGGCAAGGCAGAGCGCCAGATCCAGCGCGGCAGTCTCGACCATCTTCTGGTCATAGTCGAAGATATCCCCCCAGTATTCGGGATGGCTTGGGTCGGTGCCATGGATAAGACCCGTGCGGTAGAGGTCGCCCCACGCCGCGATTTCTGCCTGCTGTTCAGCAGGCAGCGTAGTGTTATCGCCGCCAAACAGCGGGCCAAGCCCCATAAGATACGCGCCCAGCCCTCCATGAGGGCGTCCTTTTCACCGTAGTGCGCAGCTGTGTTGCCGACCTTGAGCAGGGCGTCCCCCGGTGAGTAAAAAGATTTGAGCGGACGAATCAAATCCAGCAGCGCCGTGACTGCGTCCTGTCGGGTCTGCATAGGGTTAGCGGCTAAAGCCGATGCAAAAACATCCATAATAGCAATCCTTTCTTACTGCAATAAAAGGCGGGGCTTCCGCCTCGCCTTTTGGTTTTACCAAAAACATTTATCCCCGCCCAGCAGGCGCAACAGGGTCTCATAGAAGAAATAGTCGCCCCAGATGACGCAGGTTGTGCCGGTGTCGCGTGTAGATGGCGTCGGTCAGCACACCCACGCGGTCAGGGTCATGCAGAAAATAATGGTCGTAGAGGCTGCGCACAATGGTCCGGGCGGCGGCGAGGTCTCGCGCGGCCTCGGCGTCGTCCACATACTGTGCCAGTTCCAGCAGACCACAGGTAAAAATCGACGCGGCGGAGCTGTCCCGAATATCGGGGATGCGGTCGTTAAAGGTGAAATCCCAGTAGGGAACAAAGTCGGCGGGCAGGTTCTGCAAAAACACCTCGGCGGCCTTGCGGCTCACTTCCAAAAAGCGCGGTTCTTTTGTGTAGGTATAGGCCAGCGCAAACCCGGTCACGACCCATGCCTGTCCGCGCGCCCAAGTTGTGTTATCGTGGAAGCCTGATGCGTGCGCCCTTCAACAGCCTTACCTGTGGCGGGATCCATCAGATAGGTGTGGAACGAGGAGTAATCCTCCCGCACGAGATAGTCTGCGCAGGTATGGGCATGGGCGGTGGCAATGTCCGCATAGCGGGCGTTCCCGGTCGTCTCGCCGGCCCAGAACAGCAGCGGCAGGTTCAGCATCGTATCCACGATGATTTTCACATAGGGTGTGCCGACATTGAACTCGCCCCACGCTTGAATGTAGCGGCCTTTCTCGTTGTAGCGCTCACACAGCATATCGGCAGCGCGCAGGGCCAGCTTTTTGGCCTCCTCGGCCCCCGTCAGCTTGTACAAAGCAACTGCGGACAAGGTGTACAAAAAGCCCAGATCGTGGCTGATGCCGATGCGGTTATCCAGCCGTGCCTTGAACGATGCCAGGTAGTCGTCCTTGTATTGCAGGAACGCAGCGTCTCCGGTGCGCTTGGCGGCCAAGCACATCATACCGGGGAGGAAAGAGGAAGTCCAGAGGTTGTTTTCCTCCGGCGTGTAGCGCAGCCCCTCGGCGGGCAGAGTGCTGACATGCGGGTAGCGGCGGGTGTACAGCGGCGCAGCACGCCGCAGCTTTTCCTCGATTTCCGCGCACATCTGTAAATACAGCGCATCATCCTGCGGCGCAGTGAAACGTTCGGACATACTTTTTCTCCTTTACTCCTTGACTGCGCCGACCATGACGCCGGCGGCAAAGTATTTCTGCAGGAACGGATAGATGCAGAGGATCGGCACCGTTGCGACCATAATGGTGGCATACTTGACAGTGGCGGCCACAGATTCCACATCGCCGACGCTGGTGCCGCCCGTCATGTTGGAGGTGCTGTTCTGCAGTAAGATCTCGCGCAGGACGAGCTGCAGGGGGTACATCTCGCGGTCACGCAGGATAGCAGACGCCCAGAACCAGCCGTTCCACACACCGACGCCATAATACAGCACCATAACAGCCAGAATTGCCTTGGACAGCGGCAGCACAATGGAGAACAGCACCTTCAGATGCTTGCACCGTCAATGCGGGCGGCCTCAATCAAGGATTCCGGAATAGATGCAAACGAGGTTTTCAGAATAATCAGATTGTACACGCTGATCATGAACGGCAGGATCAAGCCCACAGGCTGCCAGTCAGGTGCAGGCTCTTCATATTCAAGTAGGTGGGTATCATGCCGCCGGAGAAGAACATCGTAAAGGTAATGAGCAGCATGATGGGCTTCTGGAACATGACATTGCGGCGGGAGAGAAAGTACGCACCCAGCGAGGTCAGCGTGATCTGCAAAATCAAACTCATGACAAGCACGAACATCGTATTCAGGTAGCCGCGCGCTATCATCGGGTTTTTGAACACCATTTCATACGCGCCGGCGCTGAACCCCTGCGGCCACAACAGAATGCCGGTGTGGCGCATAAGCTGATTGCTGTTGGAAAAAGACGCAAACAGCACATACAGCATCGGGTACAGGCAGGCAGCGGCCACCAGTGCCAGGAAAATATAGTTGATGACGGAGAAGATCTTTTCGCCGGTGGACATTTTGATCTTCGTGGTTTTTGTATTCAGCATGGTGGATCCCCCCTTACCAAAGGCTCGTGTCGGCCAGCTTTTTGCTGAGCTTGTTCGCCAGCACCAGTAAAATCAAGTTGATGACACTGTTGAACAGGCCGATGGCCGTAGAGTAGCTCCAGCCCTGTTCCAGCAGACCGACGCGATAAACATAGGACGAGATAATATCCGCCGTGTCGTAGGTGGAGGGGTTGTAGAGCAGGATGGTCTTTTCGTAGCCGATGCTCATCAGGCTGCCGATGCGCAGGATCAGCATTGTGATGATGGTTGGCATGATGCCCGGCAGTGTGACATGCAAAAGCTTCTGGAAGCGACCCGCGCCGTCGATGGAAGCGGCATCATACAGCTGGGCATCCACGCCGGACAAAGCCGACAGATAAATAATGGAGCCCCAGCCAACCTGCTGCCAGATGTCGGACAGCACATAGATGGTGCGATAGAGTGCCGGGTTCTGCAAAAGCGGGCTGCGCTCACCGCCGAAAAAGACAATGATGTCATTGAACAGACCGCTTGTCATCGAAAAGTCGGTAATCATGCCGACGACGACAATCAGCGAGATGAAGTGGGGCAGATAGGTCAGCGTCTGAACACTCTTTTTAAAACCCTTATGATGGACTTCGTTGATGAGCAGCGCCAGAATGATGGGTGCCGGGAAGCCGAACAGCAGCAGCTCAAAGCTCAGCAGCAGCGTGTTGCGGACAAGACGCCCAAAGAACGGGCTTGTGAAAAAGCGGGTAAAATTGTCCAAGCCGACCCACGGACTACCGAGAAATCCCAGTGCAGGCTTGTAGTTTTTGAATGCGATCAGCGCACCGTACATCGGCTTATACTGGAACAGAATAAAATACATCAGCACGGGGATGATAATGATGTATAGCTCCAGTTGCGTTGCCAGTCCCGACGGGCGCGGAACGCAAAGCCGTTGCGATTGATCGGCTTGGTCGGTATTTCTGTCTTTTTGGCAGTAGGTGTTTTCATAAGAATTTCTCCCTTTGAGAAAAAGTGGGACGGGCCAGCTGCCCGTCCCATGTTATGGCTGCCGAAACAGGGTGTTATCAGCGCTTGTTGTAGCGTTCCAGAGCAGCGTCCTGAATCTCGATGGCGCGCTGCAGACCCAGGCTGTTCAGCGTCTCAACATACTGGTCGAAGTTATCCAGGCTCTCGGTACCCAGGATGAACTTGTTGGTCATCTCATCGCGGTAGGTCTCGACCTCGTTCATGATGGTGGAGTACTCCTCGCTCTCCTCGGCCGTAGGGGTAACATTGGGCATGGCATATTGGGCAGCAGTCGCCACAGCCCAAGTCTCATTGGACTTCTTCTGACCATCCAGAGTGTAATACTGCTTCAGATATCTGAGATCCTGCACGAAAGGACCGTTGTAGTTGCCGCGGAGGTAATGGGTCATAACCGTACCGGGAGCCATGCCATCGGAGTTGTTCAGGATCAGGTCTGTGTAAACAGGCTCACCATTGACCATCTCGTAGGAAACACCCTCCGTACCGAAGTTATAGTACATATGACCTTCGTCGCTGTAAGCCCAGTCCAGCAGGCGGGCAGCAGCCTCAACATCCTTGCAGGAGGTGGTGATAGCGACCATGCCCTGGTTGGGACAGGCGCTGTCAATCTGCCCCATCTTGACGATAGTATTCTTATCACGGGAGGGATAGGGGCAGGGCTGCAGGTTGAACTTGGGTTCGATTTCGACACCGGCATTGCTCCAGACACCCATGCGGGAACCTGCCCAGCCGAAGGACGCACCGGCATTGCCGTTACTCATCTTGGCGCTGACCGTCTCGTAGCTGGAAGTCATCATGTCGGGGTCCAGCAGACCCTCGGCATACCAGTCGTGCATGGTCTGCAGGTACTCTTTGTAGTTTTGCTCGGCTGCGCCGTAGTGGGACTTTCCATCCTCGCCTACATAAAAACCGCGTTTCGTGTCATAAGCATAAGCAAAGGGGTTGTTGTCGGTCAAGGCACCCATCGTCCATTCATAGCAGAACGGAGCGGTTGCGCCTTTTCTTCCTTAAAGGCAGTCAGCACGGTGTGCCACTCGTCAATAGTGGTGGGGATTTCCAAGCCGAGCTCATCAAGCCAGTCCTGCCGGATGAACAGTCCCTCCGTGACACGCAGTTCCTCATTGCCGCGGATAAACGGGAATGCATAGTAGTTGCCGTCATCGGTGCGGCACTGGCGGGCAATTTCGGGGTTGGCGTCGAGATAGGCTTTCAAGTTCGGGCAGTACTGGTCAATGATGTCATTCAGCGAGACGATAACACCGTCGGAGATTGCCTTTTCCGGACCGCCGGGGTAGTTCTGCCAGTGGTATTCCATAACATCGGGCAGATCACCATCAGCAACCAGCAGGTTGAACTGCTCGTTCTCGCCGCCTGTTGGCGGATGCAGGAAGGTGATGTCCACGCCGGTGTTCTCCATCAGCCCTTGCCAAAGGGCTTTCGCCCATGTCCTTATAATAGGAGCCGATGTTCTCGTTCAGGTTACACCAGTAGGTGATGCTGTGACCTGCGGCCATCGGGTAGGTGAACTCACCTGCGTTACCGCTCTCGGCAGCGGTAGAGGCACTGCTGGCGGTCTCGGTCGCGGTGGATGCCGTGCTTTCGGTGCTGCCGCCGCAGCCTGCCAGCATTGTGGCGGACAGGGCTGCCGCAGCGGCCAGCGCGGTGGCCTGCTTGATTTTTTTTCATGTTGGGGTTCCTCCTTCTTTGTAGTGCTTTTCTCTCTTATGAACTTATGAACGAGGCCCGGCCACTGAGGTTTTGTGGCGCTGAATGGATTTGGTTTTCGGTGGCCGGTGTTCGTTCCGTGCTTAGAGCCTACCACACCGCCGGCAGTAAAACCAGAATAAAAAGCCCTAAAAAATAGGCAAAACCTCAAATCAAAGATGAGAATTTTCAAAAATACATAGGCAATTTCTAAAACGGCAAAATTTATGCACAAAATGCACAGGTCTATTTTTGTGCATCTTGTATAAGTGCCATGTGCAAAAGCAAAAGCCGGACTGCGACAGTCCGGCTTTTGCTTTTGGGGGTTACTCCTCGCTGTGTGCAGCCTTGTACTGCCCGGGCGTCATGCCGGTAACCTTTTTGAACACGCGGATCAGTGAGCCGCTGTCGCGGTAGCCGGTCTGCTCGGCAATTTTTGCCACCGAAAGCCCCTGCGCCAGCAGTTGCTTAGCAGCTTCAACGCGAACATTACTGATATAGGCCAACAACGCCACCCCGGTCTCTTTCTTGAACTGCGCGGACAAGTAGGTGGGCGTCATGTCAAAGTGCTGCCCCACCTGGGAGATATTCAGGTCCGGGTCGGCATAGTTTTCCCTGATGTACTGCTCCACCCGGTCGCAGAGGGCGCGGGTCGTACTGGTGCTGCCCTTCAGCAGCCGCACACGGCCACAGAGCGTAGCGGAAATTTGAATCAAATGTGCCTGTAATTCCTCGGGGCTGCCCGCATCCCCGGGCGAGAAGCGGATGTCCTTCTGGTCGTCCAGTCCGGCCATAGCTGCGCCTTGATGAGCGTTGCCGTAATGTCATAGGCAAGGCAGCGGGCCACATTGGTCCTGCACCGCGCCATCCAGCGGGAACGCCTGCCGGATAAGGGCGGCAGTGTTTTCCTCGCTGCCCAAAGAAATCAAGTCCATGAGCTTGCGCTCGGTCTCCAAGGGGAATGTGTAGGCCGTGCGGGCATCATGGATGCCACGGTAGGCACTGGCTCGCCGTCATTCCTCAGGTAACTCAGCGCTTCCAGCGCCTCTTGATAGGCTGCGCGGATGTCCGCCGCCCCGGCGTGGGTCTCGCCCACGGCCGCCCCCGGGTTCACACAGAAGTGGGCACGAATCTGCTGCTGTGTCTCACGGATGTCCGCCAGCAGCTGCTCGTCCTGTGCGAGGGTGTTTTCCTGCATGCCAACGATGGCCACGCAGGTCTCACCCAGGGCGGTCAGTTCCAGTGCAAAGTGCGGCTCGGCAATTTCCTGGAAAATGTTCATAATAGCGATCTGCAGCGCCGCAAAGAGCGAGCCATCCCCCTCCGGTGCTCTGTCGGCCATCGGATTTTTAAAGACGACCACCGTATAAAACAGCGCGTCAAACCGGATGCCGCCGCGCTCGGCAGTCTCTTGGCTGAGACCCATCGGGCTTTCCAACAGGGATTTCAAATAGTAGCGCCGCAGGGTCTGCTGGCTTTTCCACAGCTCATGCTGTTGGTCGCTGCGCTCGCGGCGGCTCTTTTGGGAGTAGTATTCCAGCCGCTCAAACTCGTTTTTCTCGACCAGGTCGGGAGCTTCGTCAGTGCCGTCATAGGGGCTGACCAACGCGCCCAGCGGCTGATAATTTTTCTTTGTCAGCCCGGCAGACAGCCCCAGTCCTAACATCATGCAGAGTACCATGCCGCCCCAGGTGAACAACTGGGTCATGCGGGTGTTTTTCATCAGCAGCTTATTGGAAATGCTCAGCACATACTGCCAATCCGTCACGCTGCTGGCACGGGTCAGGTAGGCTTGCTGACTGCCCGAACCAAAGGCAAACGAACCGTCGACCGCCGCCTGCACAATATCCATGGCGGGCGGGTCACCCTCAGCCGTTTTGCAGAGGGCTGTGCCGTCCGGGGCTAAGACATAGAAATCCAGCTCCGGGTCCCAGCAGAACTGCTGCAACCGCTTGACAAACAGCTTTTTGTTCACCGTCACCACAACTGTAGCGTCGGCGTATGACGGCCCGCTGGTCAACGCCGAGCGGATAAAGAGGAAGTCCGTGCCGCCTTCGTTCTCCACCTGAACCATCTCCCACCGGGGGTGACGCTCGTGCAGAAGCTCGCGCCATGCGTCCTCACTCAAGCTGCTGTTTTTGAACCGGGATAGATAAAACAAATGCTGGTCGAGGTAACCCCGGCTGGAAATCACACTGTCCAGATTGTTTAGGCTGATCCACACACTGGTAACATTCGGATGCCCTGTTTCGATAGTCAAAAGTGCGCTCTGTGTGTTGACCATCGCCAGCTGGTCATAGCCGTCCAGTGGTTTCTTTGTCGTGACGATCCGCTGCACGGTCTGATCCTGCATCGTGCGGGAAAGCGTCTGCTCAATCTCGGTCAGGTAGCTGTCCAGGTTGATGCGGGCCTGATCCAGCGCCGAACCATAGATTCGCTTGGACTCCGCCGTAATAATACCCGCGGAATAGTTATATAAAAGCAAACAGAGCAGCAGCGGCACGATCAGCACAAGGATGTAGGATAAAAACCAACCGCCGCGCACACTTTTCTGCTTTGGAAATTTTATGCTGTCGAGCTTCATAAGCCGCAGCCTCCCTCCCATTTCGGCTTGCAGTTCTCATTTTTTCAGTGTAACAGCGCTCAGTTCCATGCCGCTCTGGCCAAAATAGAACCGCAGGAAGAACTCGTCTCCTGTGTTCAACGCGGGCAAGCCGACAGAAAAATCGCACCAGTCAGCCTGGCGCCGGTGATGGTCATGGTTTTCAGGAACGCACGGCCTGCGAACACCGATACCGGAATCTGGCCAGCGGGCTGTTGCCCGGCATGGCACGGCAGCGCAGGTGCAGGGTGTAGCTGCCGCCCTCGGCTGCCGTTACGCGGAACGCCGTCGTGCGGCGGTAGCCGTTGTCGATGGCTGCAATGTCGATGGCTGTGCCATCGCGCAGCGTCAAGGGCAAACCGTTTTGTGCGGCCTGCTGCATATCCTGCTCGGCCATTGCCTCCATCTGGTCATCCAGTGCGCTCGTGCGGCCGATACTGCGGCGGAACGCGGGCGTTGCAACAAAAAGCGGCAGATGTTCGCCGCGCTGCGCTGCAATTCGCCGCGCGTCAGGCATCCCTCCGTCAATGCGGCGGTCAAATCGTCCCCGCCGGAGTTATGCTCCGGGTCAGTCACGACCATAAAAACATCATTCTGGGCGCGGACCATGGCGGCCACATGCTTGGTGCTGCCGGCACCGCCACGGTCGTTGCCCTCGGCCCACCAGTCACTCATCACAAGACCGGTGTAACCCCACTGACCACGAAGAATCGTCGTGACAAGGTCATAATTGCTTGCCGTCCAGTAGCCGTTCAGCGGGTTATAGGATGTCATGATTGAGCGAGCACGCCCCTCCTTGACAGCGATTTCAAAACCGCGCAGGTAGATTTCCCGCAAAGCGCGTTCCGAAATGACCGACTCCACAAAGTGGCGGCGATGCTCCTGATTGTTGGCGGCAAAGTGCTTGATCGTCCCGGTCACGCCCCAGCGGTGCAGCCACGCAGCTGGCGCATGCCATCTTTCCGGTTAAAAGCGGATCCTCGGAGAAATACTCAAAATTGCGGCCGTTCAGCGGGTGGCGATGGATGTTGATGCCGGGACCCAGCAGCGTGTCAACGTGATTTTTGCGCAGTTCCAGCCCTTCCATCGAGTAGAGTTCCGCACTCAATTCCTCGTTGAATGTCGCAGCCAAGCAGGTGCCATTGGGCATGGCGAAAGCAACCGTGCCGCAGTCCATGCGGATACCGCTGGGACCGTCGGAACAGCAGGCGGCAGGCAGACCGTAGTGCTGCAAAGCATCGCTGACACCGCCGATAGCCCCGGCTGTACCCGGCGTAACACGCGGAGAGTTCATCCCCTCGCCCCGGACGATGGTACAAAGCTCGTCGTCGCTGAACTGTGCGACAAAATCAGCATGTCTACCTTTGCCGTCCAGCCACATCCTGACAAACGGATGCCCATTGGTCCCCGGTCTGGGGGGCTGCCTCCTTTTGGGTCCGAGTTCGGGGCCC
>ENA-OPZM01000309-OPZM01000309.1-human-gut-metagenome-genome-assembly--contig:-NODE-309-length-21607-cov-2.334404_pt1 | contig 21607 bp, 23 predicted proteins | sample MGYA00242478_ERZ504493 | MGnify/ENA primary metagenome ERZ504493 (study PRJEB26092, sample SAMD00036227) | human gut metagenome | host: Homo sapiens | study: EMG produced TPA metagenomics assembly of... | reverse complement strand
CTCGCCGCGGTAGAACTTGTTCAGCGCGGTGTCGTCATCCTGGGTCCAGGTCTCGGGGTCAAGAACCTTGTTCTGGACGAGCTTCTGCAGGACAGTGTAGCCTGCTTGTAATTGTCGGAGACAGAGCCGTCAACGAAGGAATCGCTGTCAGCGTCATAGACCAGACCGTAGTTGGTGGTGATGGCCCAGCCGGTGTTGATATCGTAGGAGGCACCCAGCAGCTTCAGCAGGTTGCCGCCCTGACCGTAACCGGAGGTCTGGCCGCACCACATATCGGACCAGATGTAGTCATTCTCGCCGCACATGCCCTGCTTGACCATGTACTGCTTGACGCCGATCAGCACGTCGGCGAACTCGTCCCAGGTCCAATCCTTTTCCAGCTCGGCGACATCGTAGCCGGCAGCGTCAAAAATGTCCTTGCGGATGAGGAAGGTGTAATCCTGCAGAGAGGTCTCCTTCAGGCCGGGCAGGCGGTAGTACTTGCCGTCGGCCTGCGTGATGGTGGCCAAGTCGTCCTGCATGTTGTACTCCTCGACGAAGTTGGAGTAGTTGGGCATATACTGGACATAGTCGGAAACGGGGACAACGCCGCCGCCGGTGACATACGCAGTTTCAGAGTAGATCTTGGGGATGATGTAGGGGGAAGTGCCGGAAGAAACGGCCAAGGAACCTTATCGGTGTAGTTGGAGTTGTCAACGACGGTCAGTTCCAGATGGACGTTGGTGGCATCCTCGATGGCCTTAAAGACGCCCTCGTTGATCCACTTGTCGTTCATGGGATAGGCGGGGTTGTCGTTGAAGAACATCGTGTAGGTGACAGGCTCGTCAGAGTGGAAGTGCTCGCCGTACTCATAGCCGAGGTTCGACTCGTCTGCAGCAGCGGTGTCGGTGGTAGCAGTGCTGCCATCGGTGTTGGTGGTGCTTGCAGCCGTGGAGCTGCCGGAGCCGCCGCAGGCAGCCAGAGACAGCACCATGCCGGTAGCCAGCACGAGGGATGTGAGCTTTTTCATGTTTCGTAACCTCCATTACGTTTTTTCCTGCTCCCCGGAAGGCCCTGGGAAAACAGGCGTTTTCTTTCATCCGGCGCCGGAGTCGGCGTCGGTTTTAAGACAGTGGAAAAACGGGACGCAGAGCACTAACGCGAAAACGTTAGCCCTTAACGCCGCCCAGCATCATGCCCTGCACGAAATACTTCTGGATGAAGGGGTAGATGCAAATGATGGGAGCGGACGTCAGCACCATGGCGCAGGACTTGATGTTGGAAGCGATCTGCATGGCGTCGCCTGCATCGGCACTTGTGCCGGAAGCGCTGCTGATGAGCTGGCGCAGATAGTAGCAACGGGCCATTTCGTGGTCGTATCCAAGTAGAGGAAAGCATCAAACCAGTCGTTCCAGTACTGGACGACGTAGAACAGTGTCATGGTGGCAATGATGGGCTTGGACAGGGGGATGGCGATGCGCCAGAACACACCCCACAAGTCCAGGCCGTCGATCTCGCCGGCTTCTTCCAGCTCACGGGGAAGAGTGAGGAAGAAGGAACGCATCAGGATGACGTAGTAGGTGGAGATCATGCCGGGCAGGATGAAGGATGCCACGGTATCGCGCAGACCCAAGGAAACCATCAAAATGTAGTTGGGGATCATGCCGCCGCCAAAGTACATCGTGAAAATGATGAACTTGTTGATGGCCTTGCCGCCGTACAGCTCCGCCTTGGAAAGGGGATAGGCCAGTAGGGCGCTGAACAGCAGAGCGCAGACCGTGCCAATGATGGAGTACACAATGGTGTTGCCGTAATAGGGGATGAACTTGCCGTCGGTGATGACGTATTTATATGTGGAGATGTTGAAGTCCTTCGGGATCAGGCCGACTTCGCCTGCAACGATCGCCTGCGTAGAGGAGAAGGACTGGGCGACCAAGTACAGGAACGGGTAGAGCATCGCAACGCTGATCAGCGTCAGGATGATGGCGTTAAAGACCTTGAACACGCGGTAACTGGCGGATTCCTTGATCTTCATGGGGCCCATAGTAGTTGCTTTTGCCATTATTTTATCCTCCTAATTACCACAAACCGCTGCCGGTCAGCCAAGAGGAGACCTTGTTGGCAACCGTGAGCAGGACCAGGTTGATGACACCTTGGAACAGGCCGACGGCCGTTGCGTAGCTGTAGTTGCCGGAGCCAAGCCCATGCGGTAGACATAGGTGGCGATGATGTCGGCCGTCTCATAGGTGGTGGGGGTGTACAGCAGGAAGACCTTCTCGAAAGCGGCGGAACCGCACAGGCTGCCGATGTTCAGAACCAACAGGGTGGAGATGGTGGGCAGGATGGCGGGATGGTAACGTGCAGGCACCGCTGGAAGCGGTTTGCGCCGTCCAGCTCGGCGGCCTCGTACAGTTCGGTGTTGATGCCGGACATGGCAGCCAAGTAAAGGATGGTGCCCCAGCCGAGGCCCTGCCATACGCCTGTGGTAACAAAGATCGTCGTGAACCACTCGGGCAGGGAGATGAAGGTGATGGCCTCGCCGCCCAGCTTGGTGATGAGGTTGTTGATGGGACCGCTGGTGGACAGAATCTCGCGGACCATGCCCGCAACGATGACCATCGAGATGAAGTGGGCAGGTAGGAGATCGTCTGCACAATCTTCTTGAAGTGAACATTCTTGACCTCGTTCAGCAACAGGGCGAAGATCAGCGTCAGCGGGAAGCTGATGATCAGATACTTGAAGTTCAACAGCAGTGTGTTCTTGAACGCACGCCAGAAGTTCTGATCCTTCATGAACTGGTTGAAGTACTTCAGGCCGCTCCATTCATCGCCGAAGATGCTGCTGCCGGCGCGGTAGCGGCGGAACGCAATGATGTTGCCGAACATCGGGATGTAGCGGAACACGATGTAGTACACAATGGGAATGAACATCATTGCGTACCATTGCCAGTACTTTTTAATGTGCTTCATCACGGCACCCGGCTTCTTGACAGTGGCCACAGAAGCGTCTTTTTGTGCGGTCTTGGGCATGGTTCTGTCTCTCCTTCCTAATATCAATCACAGGTCAAGGGCCTGCGTTGCGGACTGGGTGACGGTCAGCTTTGCGGGGGCCTGACCCATCAGCGCTACGCTGCGGGCATCGGCTGGGAAGCACCGACGTAAACGCTGTAGCTGCCTGCCTCAACGATCGGCGTGCCTTCCTCATTGCAGAGGGCGAAGGCGGCCAGCGGCAGGTGAATTTTGACCTGCTTCGTCTCACCGGGCTGCAGCTCGACCTTGGCAAGGCCTTTCAGCTGGGCGTTCGGGGTGTTCTCGCGCTCGGCCTTGACGTAAACCTCCACGCTCTCACGGCCCGCAACAGAACCCTCGTTCGTGACGTCCACCGTCACATCAAGCCGTCGGAGCCCGCCTCATTCGCGCTGACAGCAGCGTTCTTGAAGCCGAACTTCGTGTAGGACAGGCCGTAGCCGAAGGGGTAAAGGGCTTCCTTCTCCATGTAGCGGTAGGTGCGGCCCTTCATGGCGTAGTCGGTAAACTCCGGCAGGTCACGGTCGCTGTGGTAGAAGGTGACAGGCAGTTTGCCCTGCGGGTTCGTCTCACCGAACAGAGCGCGGGCCACAGCCTCGCCGCCACGGGCACCGGGATACCAGGCTTCGAGAATGGCGTTTGCGTGCTCATCTGCATAGTTGACAGCCAATGCACTGCCGCCCAGCAGAACCAGAACAACAGGCTTGCCGCTCTCAACACAGGCTTTCAGGATTTCCTCCTGATGGCCGGGGAGCTTCAGGTTCGGCTTGTCGCCGCTGGCGAACTGGTTGCCCTTGTCGCCCTCCTCACCCTCAAGGCCGGCATCCAGACCGAGGACTGCGATAACGACATCGCTCTCCTCGCAGACGCCCTTGACCTCGCTCATCAGCTCGTTGGACTCGGCCAAGCCGTGGATGTTGTCGGCGTAGAGGTGGCAGCCCTGCGAGTAGCGGACTTTCACATCGTCGCGAGGTAATCTTCAATGCCCTCCAGCACGGTGGTGTAGCGGGAGGCAGTGCCCTCATAGTTGCCCAGCAGTGCCTTGCGATTGTCGGCATTGGGGCCGATGACGCCGACGGTGTGCAGCTTGGACTTGTCCAGCGGCAGCGTGCCGTCGTTCTTCAGCAGCGTCATGATGCTGTCGGCGACTTTCAGGTTCAGGGCCTTCATCTCGGCGCTGTCGACAACGTCGTAGCCAACCTTATTATAAGGAACCTGATCCTCGGCGTCAAACATACCCAGACGCATGCGGGTCACATACAGGCGGGTCAGGCTCTCGTCGATCTTCTCTTCGGAAAGCTTGCCCTCGGCGACGGCCTGCTCAAGGTAAACGTAAAGGTCGCCGCAGTTCAGGTCGCAGCCGTTGTTGACGGCCAGTGCGACAGACTCCACAGGGCCGTCCGTGACCATGTGGCCGGTGTGGAAGTCCTTGATGGCCCAGCAGTCGGAGGTAACGTGGCCGTCAAAATGCCACTTGTCACGCAGGATATCCTTTAGCAGGGTCTTGCTGCCGCAGCAGGGCTCGCCATTCGTGCGGTTGTACGCACCCATGACGGCCTCGACACCGGCTTCCTTGACCAGTGCGCGGAAGGCGGGCAGGTAAGTCTCCCACAGGTCCTGCTTGGAGACGATGGCGTTAAAGTGGTGGCGGTCGCTTTCGGGGCCAGAGTGTACGGCGAAATGCTTGGCGCAGGCGGCGGCCTGCAGGTAATCGGGATCGTCGCCCTGCATACCCTCAACAAAGCGGACGCCGAGGCGGCTCGTCAGGAACGGATCCTCGCCGTAAGTTTCGTGGCCACGACCCCAGCGGGGATCGCGGAAGATGTTGATGTTGGGGGCCCAGACGGTCAGACCCTTGAAAATGTCGCGGTCGCCGTGGGCGCGGCACATATTGTACTTGCCGCGAGCCTCAACGCCGAGGCGTTGCGACCTGCTCCATCATGTCCTCGTCAAAGGCGGCGGCCATGCCGATGGCCTGGGGGAAGACGGTGGCAGTGCCCGCGCGGCCGATACCGTGGATGCCCTCGCTCCACCAGTTGTAAGCGGGGATGCCCAGACGCTCGATCGCGGGAGCCCAGCTCAGCATCTGGCTGACCTTCTCGTGCAGGGTCATCTGCGCAACGAGGTCGGTCGCACGCTTGCGGTACTCAGCCTCTTTAGCGGGATTCTTGGTTCTCTTCATAGTGCTTTCTCCTGTTCTTCCGTGTCCTTTACAGAACGCCGAAGCCTAAAATGGTGAATACTTTGTCCGTGCCCGGCTCCTGCATCTTGATTTCGATGTGGTGCCGCTGCGCGGTTTCTTCCTTTAAGATAATGGCCGCATGGCAGTGGGTCCAACCGGCCTGCCGCGGGTCGTAGGCCGCGACCTCTTTGCCGTCTACCGTGACGACTGCCGCGCCGAATTCCTTGCTGCCCGAATCCTTAAAAACGAGCTGGATGCTGCGGCAGGTGATGTCCATCGTGAACGGGTTGTCGCCCGCGCCCTTCTTCCAGTTGTGGGGGAACTCGGGGGTGTTGACATCCTCGAAGTCGAAGGGCACGCTCTGTAAATCGGTGTCCGTCTCGGTGAAGCAGCCGGGGTCGATGACCGCGTCAAAGGGGTTCACACTGCGGTCCAGCAGCTTCGTCTCGGCAAAGTCGAAACCGTAGTAGGGGGCGAGCTCTTTCGGGGCAGGCCCTTCCTGCTGCTTGTCCAGCCGGTCCAGCATATACATGAGGCAGTCCCGCATGATGCGGTGCCCGCTGTTGGAGGGATGGAACACATCGTAGAAGTACTGGCGGCGGGTGATGACGCTGCGCTCACCGACACCAACGCGGAACTGCGGGCTGACGGCGTCCAGCACATTGACCATCGGCAGCTCATGCCGCCAACCGATGGGAGCCAAGCGATCCTTCAGGTTCCAGTCGTTGGCAAAAACACTGAACAGCATCACAACGGCGGGCTCATTGGGGGCTGACCAGATCTTTTGGATCAGGCTCTCGTGCATCAGGCCCTTCGTCTCGTCAGCCTCGTCGTTGACGGCGAACTCGACGATGATCAGATCGGGTTGCACCGCACCGTCGCGGGTGATGTCGCGGTCATAGCGGATGATGCCGAGCTGGCAGGGCGTGCCGCCGACGCCCGCTTTGATGTAGCGGACATGTGCGCCGTGGTCGGGTGTGTACCTTTCGCAGATGGCCTCATAGGTCTTGCGCGCGTAGCACATTTCCTGCGAGGGAACCGCACCCGCGCCTGTGTGATGGAGCCGCCCAGGAAGGCGATCGTCGTGGGCTTGCCATCGCGGAGCTGCTGCAACACACGCTTGATGCGGATGTTGTTGCCGGTGCTCAGGCAGCTGCGGGCGATCATCTCGCTGTAGGCGGGCGTATCGAAAGCCACGGGCGGGTCGGGGTCAACCTCGGGGACTGTGTAGCCGTCGTTCAAGTAGAGCTTGACGGTGGCCGTGGCGATGTCCTTCGGTTTGACGAGCTCGAACAGAAACTCCTGCGGCGTCTCGTCGCTGTCGGACCACTGCTGCTCATCCATGACCATGATGTGCTCGGTGCCATCGGTGGTAATCTTCATGCTGTTGCGGCTGCCGCCGCTGCCCAGTTCCCCGGAGAAGCGAGGGTGAAGGTCACGACCTTGTCGGGCAGGTCGCCGACGATGCTGACGCCGACGCTGTGCACGAGCTTGCGGAAGCCCTTGGCCGTGCGGAGCATTTCCAGAATGTTCTCATCGTCAATGCCGCCGACCATCTTGGCGAAAGTTACAAGGCGGTCACCATTGATATAAACGGGGTGGCGGCCTACGCCGTCATTGCTCGGCAGGCCGCGACCGGCTTGTCCAGCAGCACATAAAATCCCGGGCGTTTGGCCGTTGGTCCTTGGGTGCGATCTTGTCCAACACCGTTTTCTTCACTCTTTTCTGAATTGTCTGTGTCTTATGTTTGGTGGGCTCATCACAGGCCAAACATATCATCTGCCGTTATTATACCGCACTCCAAGAATGCATGCTTCTCATTTTTTGCTATGTATCTTATCAATATTTGCTGTTTTTTCAGGCTTGCCGATTGTTTTTTGTGCAATGTGCTAGAAAGAAAAAACACAGTTTTTGTGCGATTCGAGAAGTGGATTGTAACTTTCGTGTCATCATTATGGATAAATGGTGCACGTTATGCCGCGAATTTTTCCTACCTGCTGCGCTTGTTCGGCACCGCCACTATTTGCACGTCCTGAAAAATAGCACAAAATAAGCATTGTAAAAGCCGAAAGTCCCGAAAACGACGGGGCTTTTCTTGCAAAATGCGTCATTTTTTGCGCTAAATTCCACAGCTGCGCCGCGTTATAAGTGGGATGCAGGGGGTGCTGTATTTATGTTGCCCTGTTGAAAATCGAGCCCGGTACCCCCTTGATTTTGCCGCCGCAACCTGCTATATTGAGCCAAAACCGAACAACGAAAGGGGCCGATTTATGGCAGCAGTTACCCTGCCCACACACTATCGCAACGTTTTTGCGGAGCTGGGCTATGCGCAGGCGGAGATCGACGCACGCATTGAAAATACGTTTCATACCATTTTTTATGGGGACGAGGCCCACCGCTTCTACCACCCCACCGGGTCGGGCCTTGCCTACATCGAGGACACGGGCAACCACGACGTCCGTACTGAGGGCATGAGCTACGGCATGATGCTCTGCGTACAGACTGATCACAAGGCCGAATTTGACGCACTGTGGAGTTGGGTCATGCACTATATGTACATGCAGGACGGCCCCAACGCGGGGTACTTTGCCTGGTCGTGCCAAACCGACGGCACCCCAAACGCCAATGGCCCAGCCCCCGACGGCGAAGAATATTTTGCATGGCGCTCTTTTTTGCGGCGGGGCGCTGGGGCTGCGGCAGCGGAATCTATGATTACGCCGCCATGGCCCGACGCATCCTGCACAGCTGCCTGCATAAGGGCGAAAAGCCCGGCACGGGCCGCCCGATGTGGGACCCCGAGAACCACCTTATCAAATTTATCACCGAGTGTGATTTTACCGATCCGTCCTACCATCTGCCCCACTTCTATACACTGTTCTCGCTGTGGGCCGACGAGGCAGATCGCCCGTTCTGGGCCGAGGCTGCCCGGGCTAGCCGCGCATTTCTCCATAAAGCGTGCCACCCGGTCACGGGTCTCTGCGCCGAGTATTCCCTCTACGACGGTACGCCCCACAACCGCTCGGACCGTGACCAGCGCCACGACCTGTATTACAGCGATGCCTACCGCACCATCGCCAACATGGCGCTGGACTACGCCTGGTTCGGGGCCGACCCGTGGCAGGCCGAAAACGCCGAGCGGCTGCAAAATTTTCTGCGAGACGCTGTGCGGCCGCACAAACGGCATCTGGGAGATCGATGGCACACCGCTGCCCGGGGAGGCCTGCACCCCGTGGCCATCACGGCCACCAACGCCAGGCGAGCCTGGCGGCGGGCGGCCCCAACGCCGAGGTTTGCGTGCGCCGTTTCTGGAACACGCCCCTGCGGGATGGCCCACGCCGCTATTACGACAACTGCCTGTACTTCTTTGCCCTGCTGGCCCTCAGCGGCCGATACCGCATTTGGCCGCTGTAAGGCGTTCTGATATAGTAAAAAAGGAGAATCCGATGATGATGCAATTTGCCTGCACGGCCCGGTCGGCGGACGATGAGGACTACCGCCCGCTGGCTGAAACGCCGCTGACGCTGGACTTTGCCTATGACCACGGCGTTTCGACTTTGGCCGATCCGGCGGTCTGGCAGGTGACGCTGACCAACAACGCCGACGCCCCATGGCGCGGTGTTGTTAAGCTGGAGCACTGCGTTGCTCGCGATGCACCGCGCTTTTTCTTGCCCGGATTCCTCTACGGCCGCAATCGCGGCGAGGCCCCGATCCGCGTCGACAACCGCTACCCAAGCTGCGGGCAGGTACACCGGAGTTTCCCGCATCGCCTTGGTGGATGGTCCGCGCTGATCGCCTCAGCCACCCCGCAGCCTTCCTGCTGGACGGCGGACGGTGGTATGGGCTCTCGGCTGCGCCATATTTCGTGCGCCAAAACGGCGTGCTGCAACCCTGGCAGCCCGGCAGGGCGGGGACGTTCGCACAGTTTGCAGGCTTTACCTGCTCACTGAACACGGGCAGTGTCGGCTACACGCTGGGGTACGAAAACGCGCCCTGGCTGTTTGTGCAGTCCCACAACATCAAGCCCCGCGCCCCGATGGGTGAAAACCGCTTGACGCTGGCGGCGGGGGAGAGCGTTGCCTTCCCGCTGTACCTCTATGATTTTGTCGCAGTGGATGGCGAGCGCACGCTGTACGCGGGCGCTGGAGGCCGTCTATGGGCTGTGGCACACGCCGCCGCGCCCCGGCACGACCCCCTCCCACGCGGCAGAGCTGCTGGCCGGGGCCGTTACCCGCGACGCTTGGCTGCCCGACGATAAAAACTATGTCGGCATCACCAAAGAGCGCTCGGACGGCAGCTATGAGCAGAACAAGATCTTCTCCATCAGCTGGACCAACGGCCTGTCCGCCGCCGTGCCCTGCCTGCAGGCGGCGCACCGCCTGGGGGATAAGACGATCCGCGCTGCGGTCTGCCCAACGAGACCTGGGACGCCGAAAACGGCTGGGAGCTGTCGGGCTGGTGGTTCGACGGCATGTACACGGGCGGGCATTCCGGCTATCTGGTCGGACAGACGCTTTATTATATCCTAAAGGCCTATCGGCTCGAAGCCGCCCGCGGCATCGACCACCCCGACTGGCTCGCCTTTGTGCAGGGCGTGGTGCCACGCTGGCGGCGGCACGCAACGGCGACGGCGAGTACCCGTTTATCCTGTCGGAGCAAACGGGCGCAGGGTTGGAATACGATTCCCTGGGCAGCGCCTGGTGCTTGGCCGCTGAGGCTGCGCTGATGCAGCTGACGGGCGACACCGCCGACCTGCCCGCCATGGAGCGCAGCGAGGTACACTACTACGACGCCTTTATCCGTCGTGCTGAGTGTACGGCGGCCGCCGGATACCAGCAAAGCCGTGGACAGCGAGGGTGTGCTGGCCTACATTCGCGTCGCGCGGCTGCTGCACGAGTTGACGGGCAAGGCCGTCTACCTCGACCACCTGCGGGATGCACTGTGCTATGAGTACAGCTTTAAATTCTGCTACAATGTGCCCGTACAGGTCCCGCCGCTGTCCCGCCTCGGCTGGTCGAGCTGCGGCGGCAGCATCACTTCGGTGGCCAACCCGCACATTCACCCTATGTCCTGCACAGTTGCCGACGAGATGTTCTACTATCTGCGCCGCCGCCCCGATGCCTATATTGAATCCCGTTTAAAGGATACGGTGGGCTGGTCGCTGCAGACCTTCAACACCTTTGACCGCGAGTACGACTACGGCCGCGCGGGCTGGATGTCCGAGCGGTTCTGCCACTGCGAGGGTCTGCTGGTGCAGACCTACCCCGACGGCAGTCTTGCCAGCACATGGTTTGCGCTGATGCCCTGGGCTTGCGGCAGCGTGCTGGAAGGCGTGTGCGGCACGTGGTGGGACTATAAAGAGAAAGAGGAGAATTTGGTATGACGATTGTACACAATCCTATCCTACCCGGATTCTATCCGGATCCATCAATCTGCGCGGTGGGGCGCGATTTTTATCTGGTGAACTCGACGTTCGCCTATTTCCCCGGCGTGCCGATTTTCCACAGCCGCGACCTGGCACACTGGCGCCAGATCGGTAATGTGCTGACGCGCCCCTCGCAGCTGCCGTTGGACGGCTGCCGCCACTCCCGTGGCATCTATGCGCCGACACTCCGCTACCATGACGGCACATTTTATCTCATAACAACGAATATTTCTGGTGGTGGAAACTTCATCGTGACCGCCCAGGACCCCGCAGGCCCGTGGTCGGAGCCGTATTGGCTGGGCGACGTCGCCCAAGGTATCGACCAAGCCTGCTGTTTGACGACGATGGCCGCTGCTATTATGTGGGAAACCGCCCCAATCCCGCAGGCGAGCAATACGGAGGCGATTGGGAAATTTGGGCGCAGGAATTGGACTTGACCACGATGCGGCTGACGGGGGAGAGCCATGCTTTGTGGAAAGGTGCGCTGCGGGACGTCATCTGGCCAGAAGGTCCACACCTCTATAAAAAGGACGGGATGTATTACTTGATGATCGCTGAGGGCGGCACCGGGCCGAACCACAGTGTGTCAGTAGCACGCAGCAAACACGTTTTTGGCCCGTATGCCGGCAATCCGAACAATCCTATTCTGACCCACCGCCACTTGGGCTCACAGTACCCCGTGACCTGTGTTGGACATGGTGACCTTGCCGCCGATGCGGAGGGAAACTGGTATATGGTTATGCTGGGAATGCGCCCCTGCGGCGGCCATACCCTTATGGGCCGCGAAACATTCTTAGCCCGCGTGGAGTGGCAAAACGGCTGGCCTGTTGTGAATCCGGGCATCGGAAAGTTGGAGGAAACGTTCCCGGTGCCCCTGCCGGAAGAACGCACTGCAGAGACGCCTTTGGTATACACCTTCCCTACGCCGGAGTTGCCGCCGGAGTTTCTAACGCTGCGCGGGCCTGTGCCGTGGCAGGCCGACGGACGCCTTCTGCTGCCGCTTTTGCCTGCCGCCCTACATGACCTGCACACGCCCGCCTACGCGGCGTTGCGCGTCTGTGGAGTGGACTGGCAGGCAGAGACGCAGTTGGACTTCACGCCACGCACACAATTTGAGACTGCGGGCCTTGCCTATGTGCAGAGTAGTTTTTCCCATCTGCGCATAGAAAAAGTGCTTACAGACGATGGCTTTGCATTGCGCTTGACGACCCGTGAAAACGACAAAGATAAAATTTTGGCCGAGCAGTCCATCCCCGACGGGCCGCTGATTCTGCGGCTGATTGCCCACAGGTTGCATATGGCTGTGTATTATGTGGTGGGCGGCATCACTGCCTGCCTGGCCGATGCTATCGACCTACGTCCCTACAGCACAGAGTCTGCGGGAGCTTCACCGGATGCACGGTAGGCATGTACGCCAGCGCAAATGGAGCGATAAGCGATAGCAAAGCTCCTTCTCGTGGTTTGCCATGCGGAATCTGTAATAAAATAGGCTGCCCCGCATAAAAGACGGGACAGCTTCGGCACATAATTTACACCGTATCGAATTTGAAAGTCGTCTGCGACGCATGCCAATTATGGGAGTGCCATCGACTATCTGAAATACCGGCACGATGAGTTTCATCTGGTTCCCGTTCTGGATGAAAGCGGGAATATAGCTGGAAGAAATTTTATAGAGAACGCACGGACGAAAAATATTCCGGAAATTCATGTACAAATGATGGCGAACGGCAACCGAACAACAGACAGCACAAAAGCACCCCCTGCACCAAAAGCACAATGCTTTCCGGTGCAGGGGGTGTTGTGGTTCAGTTCAGCCGGTCAGCCAAAGCCATCAATCTTCGATCGTGATTTTGGTGATGACAGGCATCTGTTTGGGCTTGTTCCAGGTTTCAGGGCCGTAAGTGGGCTGGTTGGCAATGGCGTCCAGCACATCAAAACCGCTCTCCATTTCGCCAAAGGCGGCGTAACGGCCGTCCAGCTTGGCAGCATCCTTGTGAACAACAAAGAACTGCGTGCCGGCGGTATCAAAGTCATCATCGCGCGCCATAGAAAGGGCACCGCGGATATGCTTGAGCGGGTTGTTGACGCCATTTTCCGTAAACTCGCCCTTAATATGCCAATCACTGTCCGTCATGATGTCATTGTCCGGCGAACCGCCCTGAATGACATAATCCTTAACGATGCGGCACCAACACAAACCATCATAAAAACCGCTGCGTGCAGTTTTCACAAAGTTTGCCACGGTGAGGGGGGCATATTCCGGGTACAGCGTAAAAACCATAGTACCAAAGTCCCTGGTTTCAATCGTGCAGCGCATTAGCCAACCTTCACATCCTTGAAGAACAGGTTGCCGGAAGCAGTCATGTAGAAACCGCTGATGTTGTCATGCATCAGGTAGTTGTTGGACTTGTAGTACAGGGGCAGAACAGCGTAATCGTTGGAAACGATAGCGTCAGCCTGCAGGGTCAGCTCAGCAGCTTGGCCGGATCGTTCTCAGCCTTGACCTGCTCAACCAGAGCGTCATAATCGGCGTTGGAATAGAACAGGTTGTTGGAAGAATCGCCGGTCTTGCACAGGGGCAGGAAGCTCATGGGGTTCACGTAGTCAGCGCTCCAGCCCATGGCAGCAACCTGATAGTTGCCTTTCTGAACGTCGTCATAGAAGATGCTCCACTCGTTGGAGGAAACTTCAACATTGATGTTCAGGTTGTTCTTCAGCATTTCAGCCATAGCTTCAACGACCTTCTTGACGGTGTCGTTGTCGTAGTAGCTCAGGGTCAGAGTGGGGAAGCCTTCGCCGTTGGGGTAGCCAGCCTCTGCCAAGCAGCCTGGCGCCCTCAACGGTCAGCGGTAGCGGACAGGCCAAAGCTTTCGCGGCCTTCGGTGATATCCTTGCCATCAACAGAGTAGCCGGGGGCCAGGAAGCTGTAAGCGGGCTGTGCATCGACCTGCACAACGTTGTCGATGATGGACTGACGGTCGATGGCCAGGCAGATTGCCTTGCGGACCAGAACGTTGTTCACAGGCTCGGCAGAGCAGTTGAAGTCATAGTAAACAGTGCCGTAGCTGGGGCTGGTCTGCACACCGGCATTCTCGGCCTCAGGCGGGCAAAGTCAGAGGAAGGAATGCTGGCAACGCCGTCAACCTCGCCGGACTCGTAAGCGGTCAGAGCAGTTGCCTGATCCAGAACGTAGCGGAAGGTGACCTTCTGCAGGGAGACATTCTCAGCATCCCAGTAGTTCTCGTTCTTTTCCAGAATGACGTTTTCGTTCATGCTCATGCTGGCGATCTTGAAGGGGCCGTTGCAGATATAGGTATCTGCTTCGGTGGACCACTTGTCGCCGTTGGCTTCAACGGTGGCTTTCTGAACAGGGGAGAAGGTCCACATGCTCAGGATGTCGATGAAATAGGAGGTGGGCTGGACCAGGGTGATCTCCAGGGTCTTGTCGTCCAGAGCCTTCACGCCCAGGTCGTCAGCGGTGGCGGTGCCGTCGTAATACTCCTGAGCATTCTTGATGTAATCGGTAGCCATGCTGACGTACTGTGCGGCGGTGGCCGGGGTCAGAACGCGCTGAATGGTGTAAACGTAATCTTCAGCGGTCAGGTCGCTGCCATCGCTCCACTTCAGGCCGTCGCGCAGATGGAAGGTGTAGGTCAAGCCGTCGTCGCTGATATCCCAGCTTTCAGCGTTGCCGGGAACCAGGGTGCCGGTGCTGTCATAGGTAACAAGGCCTTCGAAGCAGTTGATCAGAACATACTGTGCGAAGGAGTTGTTGGTCACGCTCGGATCCAGCCGTCGGGAATGTTGCTCAGAACAAAGGTCAGTTCCTGGGCGGCATCACCGGTAGACTCGGAGGAAGCGGTGGTGGAAGTTGCTTCGCTGCTGGCAGCAGAAGAAACATCGGAGATGTTCTGGGGCTCATTGGAAGCGCCGCAGGCGCTGAGCAAGGAGACCGCCAGCGTGCCGGCAAGAGCGGCACTGATGACTTTCTTTTTCATGTGTATCCCCCTCAAAAAGAAAATAATGTATGTTTGCCGTTCCTTTGCACCGGCAGGGCGCAGCAAACCGGGCAGGGGAGCCAAAACGGAACAGCACCACCGTGTTGCATATCCCGCTTTGGCCGCCGGTACCCGTTTGCGGCAGGCTGCCGGAACAAGAAATGGAGAAACCAAAATAAAAAGGCTTAATACAGGTGGCAGGCCACAAAATGGCCGGGTGCGGCTTCCTTCATGGCCGGGGTCTGCTCGCTGCAAATGGGCTTTGCATAGGGGCAGCGGCCACAGAACCGGCAGCCGGGTTTCGGGTTGACCGGGCTGGGCAGATCGCCCTCCACACCGGCGCTCGCATGGGCGCGGGCCAGCTTGGGGTCCGCGATGGGAATGCAGCTCAGCAAGCCCTTGGTGTAGGGGTGCAGCGGGTTTTTGTAGATCTCTTCGGAATCGCTGCTTTCCACCAGCTGGCCCAGGTACATCACGCCGATATCATCCGAAACGTAACGCACCATCGAAAGGTCGTGGGCGATAAACAGGTAAGAGGTACCTTCGGCCTGCTGGTAGTCACGCAGCAGGTTGACGACCTGCGCCTGAATGGAAACGTCCAGTGCGGAGATGGCTCATCACAGATGACCAGCGCGGGGTTCAGCACCAGGCGCGGGCAATGCCGACGCGCTGGCGCTGGCCGCCGGAAAACTCGTGGGCATACCGTCCGGCGTGTTCTGCCGTCAGGCAACGCGGTTCAGCATGGCAAAGACTTTTTCGTCAACTTCCTGCTTGCTTTTGCAAACATGGTGGGCTTTCAGCGGCTCGGCAATGATATCGCGCACCGTCATGCGGGCGTCAGCGAAGCATACGGATCCTGGAAGATCATCTGCATATTGCGGCGCACCGGCTGCATCTGGCGGGGCTTGAGGTGGGGCGATATCCTGCCCGTTGAAGATGATCTTGCCCTGCGAAGGCTCATAAATGCGATGATGGTGCGTGCGCAGCTGCTTTTGCCGCAGCCAGACTCGCCAACCAGGCCAAAGGTGCGGCCGCGGCGCAGCGTAAAGTTGACGTCATCTACTGCATGAACTTCCGCGTGCGGGCCGACAGAAAAGAATTTTGTCAGGTGCTCTACCTGAAGAATGGGCTGTTCCATTAGTGTGCCTTCCTTTCGGCTTCTGCCAGTTTTTCATGCAGAGGATTGCCCTCGGCCGGGGCGTCCGGCTGCAGCAGCCAGCAGCGTGCCTGACGGCTGCCAACCTGGACAAACGGCGGGCACTCGGCTGCGCAGATGTTGCGCGCAAACTGGCAGCGGGAAGCAAATGGGCAGCCTTGGGGGGCTTGGTCATATCCGGCGGGCTGCCGGGGATGGACTGCAAGCGCTCGCTCTTATCCTTGGTCAGGCCGGGGATGGAGGCCAGCAGGCCCATGGTGTAGGGGTGCAGCGGGTTTTCAAACAGATCGTTGATCTCCGCTTCCTCCATCACAAGGCCGCCGTACAGAACAACAACGCGGTCGCACAGCTCAGCCACAACGCCCAGGTCATGGGTGATAAAGATGATGCTGGTGCCGTATTCCTCCTGCAGGGAGCGCATCTGTTTCAAAATCTGGTGCTGGATGGTCACATCCAGGGCGGTGGTGGCTCGTCCGCAATCAGCAGGTCGGGGTGGTTGGCCAGCGCCATGGCGATCATGACGCGCTGGCGCATACCGCCGGAAAATTCATGCGGGTAGGATTTCAGCCGCTTTTCGGCTTCGGGAATACGTACTTCGCGGAACAGCTCCAGCGTGGCAGCCTGCAGCTCATCGCGCTTCATCTCCGGGTGGTGTACATGGATCATTTCGGCAACCTGTTTGCAACGGGAATCAGCGGATTCAGGCTGGACATGGGTCCTGAAACACCATGGCGATCTTCTGGCCGCGGATTTCGCGCATCTGCTTATCGCTGACTTTGGTCAGGTCGGTGCCTTCAAATTCAATTTTGCCGTTTTTAATGCGGGCAGTATCGGCCAGCAGGCGCAGGATGGACATGGAAGTAACGCTCTTGCCGCTGCCGGATTCACCAACGATACCAAGGATCTCGCCCTTATGCACTTCAAAGCTGACGCCGCGCACAGCCTGCACTTCGCCGGAGGAAGTCATAAAGGAGGTTTTCAGATCCTCTACCTTCAAAATCGTCTCGCTCATTTTGCTCTCCTTACTTCTTCAGCTTTGGGTCCAGTGCATCACGCAAACCATCGCCGACAAAGTTAAAGGCAAACATGATCACACAAATCATCAAAGCAGGGATCAACAGCTCGTGCGGGCTGGTGCGCAGGTTGGCAGATGCATCGTTGCACATGGTGCCAAGGCTGGCCAGCGGGGGCTGCAGGCCGATGCCCAAATACCCCAGGAAAGCCTCCATAAAGATGGCAGAGGGGATGAGCATGGTAATGGTAACAAGGATGGAGCCGAGCGCGTTGGGAATCAGGTGGTCAAACAGAATCGTTGTGGCAGAGGAACCAATGGTCTTGGCGGCAAGAACGAATTCCTGCTGCTTCAGGCTCAGGATCTGGCCGCGCACAACACGGGCCATATCCACCCAGTACACGCTGCCCAAGGCAACAATGATGCTCTGGATACCGGCGCCCAGCACCTGCATGATCAGGATAACATACAGCGTCAGGGGAATGGTGGAGATAATATCCACAATACGCATCATGATCATATCCACGGTGCCGCCCAGGTAACCGGAAATACCGCCGTACAGAATGCCGATGATGAGGTTGACGAACGCAGCCATCAAGGCAACCAGCATGGAAATGCGGGTGCCGTACATCAGGCGGGTCAGCACATCGCGGCCCAGGGCGTCAGTGCCAAGGATGTAGGATTTGTTCCACATCGTCTTGGACGGGTAGATGCTGCCGGTGGCTTCATCGGCAATGACATAGGGGCTGCCGCCGTAATACAGGCAACCTCGGTGCCGTCGGCATCAAAGATGGTCATGGATTTATCGGATTCATCGCGCACCTTGCGCAACTGGCCGCTCAGTTTGCCGTCCGGGGTAACGGAGATGACTTTCAGGGCGGTGGTAATGTACAGGTAGTCGCCGTTGGGGATCTGGTAAACCTTCATGACCGGCGGAACGTTGACAACTTCCAGATTCTGCACGGAGTAATCATACGGGGTAAACAGGGGGCCGGCCAATGCAAAAAGCATCAGGGCGATAATAATCACAAAACCGGCGATGGCCGTCGGCTTGCGGCGGAAACGGAACCAGACGTCACCTGCAAAAGTGCGGCTTTTGGACCAGATTTTTTCACGGTCGCTGTTATCGGTAGCAAGCGGTTCCCACTTGTTCTGTGCGGTTAAATCTGCCATAAGTGTTTTCACCTTTCCTCAACATTACGCGTCAAACTTGATTCTGGGGTCGATCAGGCAGTAGAAGATATCGACCAAAAGCACCATTGCCATCAGGAAAGCAGCAAAGAAGATGGTAACGCCCATGATGGTGGTATAGTCGCGCTGGGTCACGCTGTTTACAAAGTAATAGCCAATGCCGGGAATGGCGAAGATCTTTTCTACAACAAAACTGCCGGTCAAAAGGCCAGCCACCGTGGGGCCAAGCACCGTAATGACGGGGATCAGCGCATTGCGCAGGGCATGCTTGCTAACAACGGCGAACTCGGTCAGGCCCTTGGCGCGGGCGGTGCGGATGTAATCCTGGCCCATAACTTCCAGCAGGCTGGAGCGCATCAGGCGAGCCAGGTAGCTGACGGAATAGCCGCCCATGGCGATGACGGGCAGGATGTAGCTCTTCCAGCTGTCCAGGCCGAAGGTAGGCAGTACGTTCAGCTTAAAGGAGAATACATAAATCAGCACGGAGGCGATCACGAAAGACGGAATGGTAACGCCGATGGTGGCAATGGCCATCAGCAGCATATCCTGCCATTTGCCGTTTTTCAGCGCGGCCAGTATGCCCATGGGGATGGAGGTAAGCAGCACAAACACCAGGGTGACAAGGCCCAGCTTGGCGGATACCGGCGCACCGGTGGCAATAAAATCGTTGACGGTTTTGCCGGTATATTTATAGGAAGGGCCGAAATCGCCATGCAGCAGGCTGCCCAGATATTTGACAAACTGCACCGGCATGGGCTGGTCCAGGCCGTACTTGGCTTCCATGGCCTGGGTAACCTCTTCCGGCACGCCCTTGGTGTTGGTGAACGGGCCACCGGGAATGGAGTGCATCAGGGTGAAGGTAATCAGAATGATCATGAACATGGCAATGATCATGGTTCCGATGCGCTTCAGGATAAATTTAACCATTACGTTTTCCTTCTTTCGTGTGCACGGCCGCCGCACAGGGAATGGCGCCCCGACGGCTGCTCTGTGGCCATAGTGTGCACATGCGTTGTTCCTGGCGGCGGTACAGACTGACAATCCAGCCGCCTTATAATTATCTTATTATATAGCGGCAGCTTGCGGTTGTCATCAATTTTTATTCATATTTTTTTTACCTTTATAAAAATATCCGATTTACATACAAAACAAACAGCGACGGTGAAAAAATGTGTAGAATAAGACCATGGATTATGAGGGAAAAAGCGATAAGCAAAGCAAATGTGTCCTTGTGATGAGGACAAAAAAAGAGAAAATATGGGAACGAATGCAGTATTGCCGACCCGGAAAGTTGGAAATTCCAGCGGGGCGGGCTTTGTATGGGTGGTTTAACGGTTTAACGCTCTAGTGAATCGCTGTGATGGTTGAAACAAAGAGCAATGCTCTGCCGCTGGAACGTGGGAAAGCGCTTCCGGCGCAAAATCGTGGGATCACTGCGGAATGGCAGGGGAACAAGCAGGCGTACAAGGGGATGTGGTGGACTGTTTATGTGCGGAAAAAGGAAAAGTGAGACGAATGGAGGCGGACGGAGAAGATACATAAGCCCAAAGGGGATGCCCAACTCATCAAGTGAAACACGGCGCGAAAAAGCATAACGGCCACAGCGAGATGGCCGAAACACAGATCAAAACGCAAAAAGACAATGGAAACGCAGCAAAATAGCAGAAGTGAGGAACAACAGAGCAAAATATCTGTCCTTGAATGGAATACACAAAATACAGGGAGTGGAAACGGTGTATGCAAGCCCGCCAAAACTGTATATATAACGCAAAAGCTCGAATATATATACAGTTTAACGGTAAAGACTCCTCCGATGATAAAAGCGTAAAATCGGCTTCCCGTGGCACAGGAAGCCAGGATGGCGGCAGGCGCTGCAAAGTCAAACGGTGCAGAATTTTTCCCGATATGTCCTCTACTCAAAAACATTTTTGCTCTGCATCCCCGATTCCCGCACCTGTTCGGGGGGAGTTTTGGTATTTCCGTATCAGATAGAAAACAGCAGGCCTGTGCTGCGGCAGTACAGATTTGCGGGGCGTTCTGCTTTCCCTATACCGCAGGGGGGCTGCATATTGCAGAAAAATTACCGTTTCCCCGGTGCAGAATGGATGGCATATTCATTTATAGTGCGATAGAATGATTTCATTGTGTTAGTCTAAACTAATGTGGCGGTAAAGAGCAGCACCACGAAAGAATGGCTGCCGGAAACCATGCTGGAACCCACGGTCCACAGCAGAATGTTGAACACCGTCACAAAAGCGCTGGCATGAAGTGCAACGGTTATAAAGTTATAAGGCAACACCGCACAATTCCCGCCTTACGGCTTAAGCACCGCTCCGGCGGCTGCAGCACGGCATCTGCGTTGCCAAAAATGCTCGATAAGACATCCAGTATTATCTGCGCTTTTGGCTTAGCATCTGCCGTGCCTCGCTCGCCGTATCGGCACTTAGAATTATGCGGTGTTGCCATAAGCAGCCTGAAGGCATTGCCGCACATGGTGCAGGGAGGGTTTTAAGCGATTTAAGGAGATTTAGAGATAGGAATGGGGCGATGGGCAGAATGTTTAAGCCAAACACGTAATTTCGCTAAATCTCGGTTTAGCGAAATATAGAGGAGAGATAGAACAATCATCTTTATCACACGAATTGTACTACTACTAAAAAGCGCAGAATCCACTGTCGCCATCGAACCAATAACACCGTACAGTATCAAGATTTTCATCTCATTTTGATACTGTACAATATGATCGGAAGTCTGCTGGATCATTTTTAACAAGAACGAAAATCTTTACGGCGGCAAAGAAATGCTGTATACTAAGGTGTAAAGACACCTTGGAGAAAATACTGTGGACAGGGAGCAAATGCTATGAATGACAAAAAATCACCCTTGATCTTGTGATTGATGTGCAGAAAGATTTTATTACCGGGCACTGGCCAACACACAGGCGCAGGCCAATGTGGCGCACCTGGCAGAGACCGCGCGGGCACACGCGCAGGCCGGGCACTGGATGTTCTTTACCCGTGATACCCACCAGGACAACTACCTGACCACGCGGGAGGGCCGCAGCCTGCCGATCGAGCACTGCATTGAGGGTGAGGATGGCTGGAATTTTGCGCCCGAACTGGAAAACGTCATGGCGGACACCGAGCCGGAAGTGTGCCACATTGTGGACAAACCCACGTTCGGCAGTTATATGCTGCCCAGTGAGATTTTGGATGAACTGATGGCACACAACAAGGCTGTTGAAGATATTGAAAAAATTGTTATTTATGGCTACTGCACCGATATCTGCGTGATTAGCAACGCCATGGTACTGCGTGCAGCTTTCCCGGAAACAGAGATCGAAGTTTTGTCGGACTGCTGCGCCGGGGTAACGCCCCAGAGCCACCAGACCGCGCTGGATGCCATGCGGGCCTGCCAGTTTACAATCATATAATAGGTGATGAAATAAAAAATACCGTGCAGCTTTTTTTGAACTGCACCCCATTTGTTAGACAGTATGATATACTATCTAACAGATGGGGTGATTTATTATGTCAAGAGGAAAACCGAACAACGATATACGCCGGAATTCAAGAAAATGGTTGTAGAAACCATGAAAAAAGAACATCTGAGTATCTAATGCAACGATGCAGGAATTCGGA
>ENA-OPZM01000308-OPZM01000308.1-human-gut-metagenome-genome-assembly--contig:-NODE-308-length-21612-cov-17.033372_pt1 | contig 21612 bp, 20 predicted proteins | sample MGYA00242478_ERZ504493 | MGnify/ENA primary metagenome ERZ504493 (study PRJEB26092, sample SAMD00036227) | human gut metagenome | host: Homo sapiens | study: EMG produced TPA metagenomics assembly of... | reverse complement strand
CCTGCTCGAGGACACCGTCAAGGCCGGCGCTTCCGCCTCGGGCGCCAAGAAGTGGTGGCTGGGCGAGCTGTCCCGCGAAGCCAACAACAAGGGCGTGAGCCTTGAAGAGCTGCCGATCACCCCGGCCGACGTCGCCGAGGTCGAGAAGCTCATCGCCGACGGCAAGCTCAACGACAAGCTCGCCAAGCAGACCGTCGCAGGCGTGCTCGCCGGCGAAGGCACTCCGGACGAGGTCGTCAAGAAGCACGGCTTCCAGGTCGTTTCCGACGACGGCGCGCTCGAAAAGGCCGTCGACGAGGCACTCGCGGCCAACCCGGACATCGTCGAGAAGCTCAAGAGCGGCAACATGAAGCCGATGGGCGCGATTATCGGCGCTGTCATGCGCGCCACCCGCGGCCAGGCCGACGCGAAGGCCGTTACCAAGATCGTGATGGGCAAGATCAAGTGACATTCCGGCGATTGCCGAACGTTGCCTGATTGATGGCATCGAAAGGCGTGCGTTTTTGCGATGAGAGGAATCGTAAAAACGCACGCCTTTCTGCATTTTGTTGCTTTTTATCTGCTTTTACATGCCTTTTCATACGATTCACGCGTCGGCTGGGGAGGTTTCACAGGGATTTTGCCTAACAAAACTCCCAGCTGGCGTTCAGTCGGGTACAATACCGTCGGTATGGGTGCGGCGAGGGACCGCGCCGAGAAACATAGGGAACGATAATCATGTCAGAGTACGCTGAAACCACAGCGAAGGAACAGACGACGGACCAGCGGGCGAGGGAGCTGCCGGAACGCATCGTCATTCCGCCCATCAAGGGCGAGATGGTGCACTTGCGCCCCGCCACCATCGACGACATCGCACGCATGGAGGTCATTGAGGCGTACGTCGGCGCATCCGGCATCACCGGCAAGGACCGCGTGGCCGAACGTGGCGCTGTGAACGCGTGGGTGCGTCGTTCCGTGGCATGGTCCAATGGCGAAAAATCGAACGAATCCGGCGTGGGGGATCCGGAATCTCGTCGTACCATCGCATGGTCCATCGTCACCGAAGCCGACCATGACGGCGACGGCGAGCTTGACGCGGCCTCTTCCGACAACGTGATCGGCATGATCTTCCTCATCGACATCGACGGCTGGGCACGTTCCGCCCGCATCCAAGTGGTGCTCGGCAAGGACTACCGCGGCCGCGGCTACTCGCGAGACATCATGCCCCGCGTGATGACGTACGGCTTCGCGCCGGAACCGGCGGGCCTCGGCATGCACCGCATTTGGGTGGCCGTGCCGGAACAGAACACGCGTTCCGTATCCGTCTACCAGTCGCTCGGCTTCGTGCCGTCCGGCCGTTCGCGCGATGCCCTGTGGAACGCGTCGGAGAACCGTTACCAGGACCTCATCGTCATGGACACGCTCGTCGACGAATTCGACCCGATCCGCTCGCTCGACGCGTTCGGCATGCACGTGATCGAAGACAATCCGGGCGTCAAGGAGGCGTTGAGCGCCCGCGAACACTCGATCGCCATCCAACTCAACTCCGTACATAAGGGCGATGCGGACGATGCCGCAGCGGCAGGCCAGAGTGGAGACACGGCGCAGACCTCCGCCGACGAGACGTCTGCCGCGCCATCGCAGGAATCGCAGCCGAACGAAGCATCCGGAACGGCGAAGACGGACCAGAAGGCCGGCGATGCGACAACAACTGGCCGTACAGCTCGGATGAGCGCAAAACCTCGAAGGATGCTTGGTGGCGCACGCTTGGACGTGGCCGCAAGCGCGACACGGAAGGCAGACGATGAGCGCCGAGGACCTCGACAACTACGAAACCGACGCCGAGCTGTCCCTATACAAGGAATACCGCGACGTCATCAAACTGTTCACCTACGTTGTGGAGACCGAGCGCCGCTTCTATCTGGCCAACAAGGTCGATTTCAACGTGCGTTCCGCCGGCCAGGACGTCTACTTCGACGTGCGGCTGACCGACGCGTGGGTGTGGGACGTCTACCGTTCCAGCCGTTTCGTCAAGAACGTGCGCATCGTCACGTTCAAGGACGTGAACGTCGAGGAAGTGCAGAAAACCGACATCGACATTCCCGACAGCATGTAGCAGACCTACGGAAAACCAGTCTTCGGCGGAAGCCGTACGGCTGGTTTTCCTTCTATCAGGGCGATTGCTGTCGGACTTGGCGGTGATTTTGTGTGCATGCGCACAGGTGCGCTGTGCGTTTCCCTACCTTCGGGTAGAATATCTTCGATTTTGTTTGTAAGGAGACTTCAAAGTGACGCAAAAGCAATCCGTGGTCATCATCGGTGGCGGCCCTGCCGGCCTGACTGCCGCTTGGGAGCTCGTCAAGGACGGTGGCTCCGAACAGTACGACGTGACCGTGCTGGAAGCCACCCGCGAATTCGGCGGCATCTCCCGCACCGTCAAGCATGACGCAATCGTATGGATATCGGCGGCCACCGCTTCTTCTCGAAGGACGACCGCATCATGGACTGGTGGAAGGACGTTCTGCCGCTGCAGGGCGCACCCAGCTATGATGACAAGAAGCTCCACCGCGAGCATGATATGGAGCCGGGCGGCCCGGATCCGGAAATCGAAGACAAGGTGATGCTCAAGCGCCACCGCGTGTCCCGCATCTACTGGAACCGCCACTTCCTCGACTACCCGATTTCCCTGAGCGCCAACACCCTGAAGGCCATGGGCTTCAAGCTCACCATGGTCGCCGGCTTCAGCTACCTGAAGTCCATGGTGCACAAGCTGCCGGAAACCAACCTGGAGAACTTCTACATCAACCGTTTCGGCCGTAAGCTCTACTCCATGTTCTTCGAGGGCTACACCGAGAAGCTGTGGGGCCGTCACCCGTCCGAAATCTCCGCCGACTGGGGCGCACAGCGCGTCAAGGGCCTGAGCATCATGGGCGTGCTGAAGAACGCCTTCCAGAAGCTCCTGCCGAAGAAGCGCGACAACTCCGAAGTCGAAACCTCCCTCATCGAGGAATTCTGGTATCCGAAGCTCGGCCCGGGCCAGCTGTGGGAAACCGTCGAATCCAACTGCGAAGCCGCCGGCGTGAAGGTCATCACCGACGCCAATGTGGTGGAAATTCGCCAGAAGGACGGCAAGATCGCATCCGTCGTGTACGAGGATTCCGAAGGCAACCGCACCGAAATGGCCGCGGACGACTTCATTTCTTCCATGCCGGTCAAGGACCTTGTCAACGCCGTGGACGCCTCCGACCAGCCGGCTCCGAAGGATATGACCGAAATCGCCAACGGCCTGCCGTACCGCGATTTCGTCACCGTCGGCCTGCTCGTCAAGCACCTGCGCCTGACCAACACCACCGACATTCCGACCCTCGGCAACCCGCCGATCGTGCCGGATTGTTGGATTTACGTGCAGGATCCGGGCTACAAGGTCGGCCGTCTGCAGATCTTCAACAACTGGAGCCCGTACCTGGTCAAGGACGTCGACAACACCGTGTGGATCGGTCTCGAATACTTCTGCGAGGAAGGCGACTCCTTCTGGAACATGACCGACGAGGAAGCCACCAAGTTCGCCATCCAGGAGCTCACCCGCATGCAGGTCATCAACGGCCCGCAGGACGTGCTCGACTCCCACCGCGAACGCGTCAAGAAGGCTTACCCGGCCTACTTCGACACCTACGACCGCATGCCCGAACTCGTCGACTACCTCGACTCCTTCGGCAACCTGTACTGCGTTGGCCGTAACGGACAGCACCGTTACAACAACATGGACCACTCCATGGCCACCGCCATCGAAGCCGTCAAGGACATCAAGAGCGGCGAAACGTCGAAAGACAACGTGTGGTCGGTCAACACTGACAAGTCCTACCACGAAGAAAAGTAGAAAAATAAATAACGCGTGCGCATACGCCCTTTTCTCCGGCGGCTCGACGTACCTTTGTACGCCTTCGGCCTCAGACGGGCGTCTTCGCACGCGTTATTTATTTTTCGCAGCGTAACTTTGATCAAGCCCATGCTTTTTGGCATGGGCTTTTTCATTGCGATTTTTATTGCGATTGCGCGGTGCGCGAACCGCACGGGCGGACCGCGCGTGCCCGCTTTGCGTTGGTCTGGGTTGCGTTGTATGGTTAGGACAGTTCGAAAACCGCGATGTTTCGCGGCGGACTTTTCATTCGACGGAAATTTTCCGCAATTCTTTTTTGCAGCTGTCGCGGGCGCATGCCTGTGGAAGCCAAGGAAAGGCAACTACCAGTGGCAACAAGCCCTAATCTCGATGATATGAAACTGCCCGAGCTCAAGGAGCTCGCCAAGCAGATGGGACTTCGTGGTGTCTCCACCATGCGCAAGACCGAACTGATCGCAACACTTCAAGCCGCCCGTTCCGGCGGCCAGGCTCCGGCCGGCGTCACCGTGCGCGCGCCAAAGTCCGCTCCCGCCGCAGACGCTGAGGTCAAATCGGCAAAGGACAAGAAGGCCGATGAAGCCAAGCAGGAGGAACGCCCCGTCCGTGCCAAGCAGGCCAAGTCCGCGGAATCCTCCGAAGTCGCGGATGCCGTGGCAGCGGTGGACGCGTTGAAGCCGAACGATGAAGCGCCGAAGCGTCGTCGCCATCGTGACGCCGAAGCCGGCGCCGACCTGCTCGCCGAACTGGGCCTTGACGATGCCGCTCCGAAGCAGGATGACCGCCGTCGCCGTCGTGATGACGACCGTAGGGACGATTTCGAGCCGCGTCGCCGCCGTCGCGTGGCGGACGGGCCGAAGAGCGAAGACGTCGTGCGCGACCTTGATGACATCCTCGCCACGCTGCCGTCGCAGGAAGACGCCGACGATGATAAGCGTCGCGACGAGACCGAAGACAACGAATACCGTCACAGCCGTGGACGCAACGATCGCCGTGGCCGCCGTATGCGTGGCCGTGACCGCGATTACGACGAGCGTGACGAGCGTCGCGGCAGGGGCGATCGCAATGATCGCAACGACCGTAACGATCGCGCCGACCGCATGGACCGCAACGCCGACCGCGACCAGCGCAACGATCGTATGGATCGCGCCGACCGCGACCAGCATCGCGACGAGCCGAAGGAAGACCTCGTGCCGGTCGCCGGCATCGTCGACGTGCTCGACTCCTACGCGTTCGTGCGTACGTCCGGCTACCTGCCGGGACCGAACGACGTGTATGTCTCCATGGGCCAGGTCAAGAAGTACGGCCTGCGCAAGGGCGACGCCGTGCACGGCTCCATCCGCGCCCCGCGTGAAGGCGAACGTCGCAACCAGCGTCAGAAGTTCGTGCCGCTGCAGTCCATCGACTCCATCAACGGCATGAGCGTCGAGGAAGCGCAGCATCGTCCGCAGTTCAGCAAGCTCACCCCGCTGTATCCGCAGGAACGCCTGAAGCAGGAGACCACGCCGAACAAGCTCACCGGCCGCCTCATCGACATCGTGGCGCCGATCGGCAAGGGCCAGCGTGGCTGATCGTGTCCCCGCCGAAGGCCGGCAAGACCATCACCCTGCAGAACATCGCCAACGCGATCGCCACCAACAATCCGGAAGTCCACCTGATGGTCGTCCTCGTGGACGAACGTCCGGAGGAAGTCACCGACATGGAACGCACGGTGCAGGGCGAGGTCATCTCCTCCACCTTCGACCGTCCGGCCTCCGACCACACCACCGTCGCCGAACTGGCCATCGAACGCGCCAAGCGTCTCGTGGAGCTCGGCCAGGACGTGGTGGTGCTGCTCGACTCCATGACCCGTCTGGCCCGCGCCTACAACATCGCCGCGCCGGCCTCCGGCCGCATCCTGTCCGGTGGTGTGGACGCGCAGGCGCTGTACCCGCCGAAGAAGTTCTTCGGCGCCGCCCGCAACATCGAGAACGGCGGCTCCCTGACCATCATCTCCTCCGCGCTGGTGGAAACCGGTTCCAAGATGGACGAGGTGATCTTCGAGGAATTCAAGGGCACCGGCAACATGGAACTGCGCCTGAGCCGTGAGCTCGCCGACAAGCGCCTGTTCCCGGCCATCGACGTGAACGCCTCCGGCACCCGCCGCGAGGAGCTCATCACCGATCCGCAGGAACTGCCGATCATCTACCGTCTGCGTCGCCTGCTGGGCGGCCTCGAGCCGGAACAGGCCTACCAGACGCTCGTGCCACGCCTGAAGAAGACAGCGACCAACCGCGATTTCATGGCGTCGCTCATCCAGCAGAGCGGCAACGCCACCAACGGCAACTGAGTCGTCGGCTGCAAGCGAATCTGAAGGTTTGAGGGGCTGCATGGCAATCGCCGTGTAGCCCCTTTCCTATGCGTACGTTTCGACGAATTTCGTGAAATTGACCACTTCTTGGACAACGTTGTCAATTAAAAAATAGGTAAAAATACGACGAGAAAAGATAAATGGGGAAAATATATATGGTCGATATGGGGGTATGAGCTAAATAAAACAAAGATATTTCATGACAGCGTTGCGCCGTCCGGATAAACTGCGGCGATTCCGCGACGGTATGTGCGCGGTAGTGGGTATGGTAAGGAAGAAAAAGAACATGGAACTGCAGTGGGGACGGTCGATTGCGGCCGGTGCAGTGGATTGTTGGAAAAGGGGTATGAATGACCAACAGTGACAATGGTCCGGTAGACGCACGTACGGTTGCGAGCCAGCTCGACGCGACCGATGGCGTAATCCTCGACATGCTTGAAAAGGATGGCCGAGCCACGCTGTCCCACCTTTCCGAGGCGACAGGCCTGTCCGTGTCCGCCGTGCAGTCGCGCGTGCAGAAGCTTGAGCGTCGCGGCGTGATCCGCGGCTACAAGGCGGTTATCGACGACGAGCGCCGCGGCCTTGCGGTGAACGCCTACATCGCGGTCACGCCCATCGATTACTCCCAGGAAGCCGAGATTCCAGACAAGCTCAAAAACATCGACGGCATCATGTCCTGCGATTCCGTCGCCGGTTCGCCCAGCTTCATGCTCACCGTTCGCGTCGAATCGCCCAGCAAGCTCGAAGAGCTGTTGAACCTCATCCATCGCACGGTGTCGGTCAGCACCGAAACCACCATCGTGCTGCAGCGTTACTTCGCGAAGTGACCGCTGTTCGGCAGATGCCGCGGTAGGGTGCGCGGTAGGCTTATACCCATGAGCGACAGCGAACATGACTGGCTTCGGCCAGAAGAAGAAACCGAATCCGAAACCATCATCGACGCGCGCACCGCGCAGAACAACCCCGAAGTGGCCGATGTGGTGGCTAAAATCGCCTCGCTGCGCCAATCGATAGACAACGTCGACGCCGCCATCGTCTCGCTGCTGGCGGAACGGTTCAAATACACGTCGCAGGTGGGTGTGCTCAAGGCGCGTGCGGGCTTCGCGCCGGCCGATTACCAGCGTGAACATGCCCAGATCGAGCGTCTGCATCGCATTGCCGACGAAGCCGGACTGGATCCGGAAATCGCCGAAATGTACCGCGAATTCGTGGTGACCGAGGCCAAGCGCCGCCACAAGCGCATCGCCGAAAACGGGGGAGACCCGGGCGTACTCGACGTTTTCGCCTGAGCCGTCCGTTTTCCGCGCGCCCCGCGCGAACGTCCATTGCCGACGGGCATGCCGGGCACTACATTAAATGCCTTGGAAAGTTGTTTCGATTGCGATTGAGAGGTCCGGCATGCGCCACGCCACCGCGAACCGTCCATCCGGTGCCCGACGCCCGCTTGCCGCGGCGATCGCGGTCGCCGTCATCACCGCCGCTCCCGTCGCGGCAGTCGGCGTGAACGACGCGATATCGGCCTTGCAACAGAATGGGCAGTACGCGGCCGATGCATCGCATGATGACGTGATGAGCGCCTACACCTCCATCGACAAACCAGGCCGCCTTTTCCTGACCAACAGCGGATCCTCCACGTCGAAACGCGTTCCCAAAGGCGTTGTCGCATTGCCGTGGAAAATATCCGCCTCCTTCACCCTCAACGGGCCCGACGTAAGCGTTTCCGACGTTTCCGGCGCTTCCGGCATGATCGGCATACGCATCGCCCTGCATGCCACGAAACCCGACGTGACCGCCAATCTGACGCCAATCGTCGCCTTCACCATTCCCGGACGCGTCGGCAGTGACGTGACCGCCGATGACGGCGTGCTCGTCTCATCCGACAACACCTCGACCCTGGTGGCTGCGGTCGGCAAACCGGGCGAGGACCTGACCTTCAACGCCTACGTGACGGCGAAGCACTTCACCATGAGCTCACTGTCCATCGCCGCGGTGGAAGGCAACGTTCAGCAATCACTGCCTGACCTGACCAAGCGCGCAACCACCTTGGTGGACGGTCTGACCAACGTCGGCTCGCAACGCAACCGCAAGCTCATCGCCCAACTGGAACAGCTCAGAGACAACGAGAAAGCGCTTGCCAAACAGACCATCGCCGTACGTTCCAAAGCGCACGATCAGGCGTTCGACGGCTACATCGACGCGTACGTGGCTCATACACCACGCATCTGTCCGGTTCGATCGGCAACGCCACACAGCTTCCCGCCATTCTCGGCACCGCGTCCGAACTGAACGGCGATACCTCCGTAGCTAAATCCGTGGCAGACCTGGCCAACGCCGTCAACGACGTGAGCGCCGCATACCGGCATATCGGCGCGGCCGACGCCGTCGACGAGGTGATTCGCACCATCGAACAGCGTGGCACATCCGGCTTGGTGAACGAGCTCACCAAGCGCGCCGGCGAGGAACAACAGCGCGGCTCCAAAGACTACAGTGCCGGCCAATCGCAGCTGTCCGCGGCCATGATCCCGTATTCGATGGATTTCACCGACGCATACACGGCTCGGCTTAAGGAACTGGGCGCCACCGCAGGCACGGCTGGCAGCTACGAAACCCAGGCGATCGCGACGTGCGTGCCGGCATCAAAGACAATGAGAAGCTCAAAACCGCGTCCGACAAGGTGTCCGCGGCGATGACCGCGTTGGCGGACGCCAGCGAGCACACCGGACAGGCCAGCGCATTCCACCAGATCGTGCTGCGATTCGCCGACCAGCTGGATTCGGATGACGACACGTCCGAATCGGGCGCTGCCGATGACGCTTCTGTGCTGGACACGTTGCGTTCCGCCTCCGCCAGCCAATCGTTGTGCGCGAAAGCCGAGAAACGGCGGTCCCGTGCGCAACGCAAGGCCGAACGCGCGCAGGCGAAGAACAACACCGCCGATTCGACCAGCTTGGTCGATGACAAGAACGCCATCAGCATGGATGATGTGATGAGCTACGCGGGCGGACTACGCCCGTCGTTCGGCGCCGCAGCGGACACCACGTCGAAGAATGTGGCGAAAGTCGGGGGAGTGGACGGCTCTTCGAAGAACAGCGGTTCCGATTCGTCCGACGGTTCGGCGGATTCGTCCGCCAGCTCGCTACCAATTACCGGCTATGGCTTGGCGAAAACCGGTTTCACGCCGGATAATGGCGATTTGATTGACGAGACGGTCGAATTGGCCGCCGCTGCGGAAGTTTTCGACGATGCGCTGCAGGCCGGATTGGGTGGGAACGGTTCCGGAAATTCGTCCGCTGGCCCGCAGTACCTCCTGTCCGTTCCGGTGCTGTAGAGCACGCGTTGGTGCGATGCACTAAATCCGATAGTGCTCCGTCGCTTACGTGGTACGTTTCGGGGTTTTGATTGCGATTTCCGCCTCCGCTTGTGCATTCGTTGAGATTACGCCCATAAAAACCATTTTTTTCGCGTACGGGTTTGTGCGCAGGGGCAGGAATGTACGCTGAGAACAGCGAGAACGGGATAAGGACGGTTTTATGCGCGCACGTCTTGCGATTTAGGGCGATTCTGCACGGACGTGAGCAAAAGGGGATATGATTTCGACCGTTTTGCCTGCGATTTATACCCCTTTTCGCTCACGAAAGCATTTTTCCCGCGATTTTGACTGAATATGAGCAAAAGGGGGCACGGTTAGTTGCAGACAGTGACGGGATATACGAGGGCCTCTCCTTCATGCAAAGGAAAGGCCCCTCGTATGTGGGTGAAGTGAGCGGCTGCGCTACAAAAGCCGCTGGCGGCTCACCTCAGAGACTCACTTCTTCGGTTTCTTGGCCGGCGGTTCGCCTAGCTCGCTTTCGGCGACCGTCACATCGGCGGCCTCGTTCTCACCCTCGGCGCAGCCGGTGCGGTGAAGGCGATCGGTCCGGTCACGCGACCAGCTTCGGCGATATCGCCCAGCGCGCCTCGATGGACTCGCGCACATCGTCGGCAACGGCAAGCGTCACAGACAAGATCGGGGTCTTCATCGAAACCTTGGCCTTCGACTTGATGCCACGCAGCGCGGCCAGAGCCTCACCGGCATGAGCAAGCAGATCGGCGGATGCGTCGCCGGCGGCGGCCGCGTACACGTCGGCCGCAGGCCATGCTGCGCGGTGCACGGAGCCTTCGCCTCATGCATCCAGCTCCACACCTCTTCGGTGGCATACGGCAGGTACGGGGCCAGCAGGCGCGCGAACGCATCAAGACCCAGGCCCAGCGTGGTGCGTGCGGACTTCACCGCGGCCTCGCTCGGCACGTTGCCGGTGGAATCGGCGGTGCCGTAGGCGCGGTTCTTGACCAGCTCGATGTAGTCGTCGCAGAACTGCCAGAAGTAGTTCTCGATGACTTCCAGAGCCTTGGAATGCTCGTAGTTGTTGAGATCGTCGGTGGCTTCGCGGACCACGGCGGCCATCTTGGACATCGCGGAACGGTCGATCGGCTCGGTCACGTCGGCCGGGTTCCATGCGGCGACTGCCGGAGCGCCCACGTGATGGTTCTCGTCCTCACGTCCGATGGCCAGCGCGAACTTGGTGGCGTTGAGCAGCTTGATGGCAAGACGACGGCCGATCTTCATCTGGCCCTCGTCGTACGTGGCATCCAGGCCCAGACGGGCGGCGGCGGCCCAGTAACGCACCGCGTCGGCGCCGAACTGCTTGATCGGCTTGTCCGGCACGACCACGTTGCCCTTGGACTTCGACATCTTCTTGTGGTCCGGATCGAGGATCCAGCCAGACAGCGTGGTGTTGGCCCACGGCAGGCACTTGTTCTCGAGATGCGCGCGATCCATGGTGGAGAACAGCCAGGTACGAATGATGTCCTGACCCTGCGGACGCAGATCCATCGGGAACGTGGCGTTGAAAATGGCCTGGTTCTCTTCGCCCGGCTCCTCCCAACGGGTCACGATCTGCGGGGTGAGCGACGAAGTCGCCCAGGTGTCCATGATGTCCGGCTCGGCGGTGAAGCCACCCGGCACGTCACGCTGATCCTCGGTGTAGCCTTCCGGCACATCGTCGGTCGGGTCGATCGGCAGACGGTCCTCGCTCGGGGTGATCGGATGGTCGTAATCGGCGGTGCCATCCTCCTTCACCGGGTACCACAGCGGGAACGGAACGCCGAAGAAGCGCTGACGGGAGATCAGCCAATCGCCGTTGAGGCCGTGCACCCAATTCTCGTAACGCACGCGCATGAAGTCCGGGTGGAAGTTCAGTTCCTTGCCGCGTGCGATGAGCTCGGCGTTCAGCTTCTCGTCGGTGCCGCCGTTCTTCAGGTACCACTGGCGGGAGGTGACGATTTCGAGCGGCTTGTCGCCCTTCTCGTAGAAGTTCGTCATACGCTTGGTCGGGGTCGGCTCGCCGTCCAGATCGCCGGCAGCGCGCAGCTCGTCGACGATGACCTTACGTGCGGAGAACGTGGTCTTGCCCGCGGTCTCCTGGAAGATACGCTTGCCTTCCTCGGATTCGATCCAATCCGGGGTGTCCATGACGATGCGGCCGTTGCGCTGGATGATGGAACGCAGCGGCAGGTTCAGATCGCGCCACCATTCGACGTCGGTGACGTCGCCGAACGTACAGCACATGGCGATGCCGGCGCCCTTGTCCATTTCCGCCGCCTTATGCGCCAGAATCGGCACCTTCACGTGGAACAGCGGGGAGTAGACGTACTGGCCGAAATACTGCTTGTAACGCTCGTCGTCCGGGTGCGCGATCAGCGCGCCGCAGGCGGCCAGCAGTTCCGGACGGGTGGTTTCGATGTAGATCGGGGTGCCGTCTTCGAAACGGAACGCCACCTTGTGGTAGAAGCCCGGATATTCGCGCGATTCCAGTTCGGCCTGGGCCACTGCGGTCTGGAACGTCACGTCCCACAGACCCGGAGCGTCCTTCTGATACGCTTCGCCACGGGCCAGGTTGCGCAGGAACGCCTTCTGGCCACGCGCTGCGGATGCTCGCCGATGGTGTGGTAGGTCTGCGACCAGTCGATGGACAGGCCGAGGGAGCGCCACAGCGCCTCGAACTGCTTCTCGTCCTGGGCGGTGAGCTTCTCGCACAGCTCGATGAAGTTCTTACGGGAGATCGGCACCTGGTCCTTGGCGTCGATCTTCTTGCCGTCCGTACCCTCGAACGGCGGCACGAAATTCGGATCGTACTTCAGGGACGTATCCACGCGCACGCCGTAATAGTTCTGCACACGGCGTTCGGTCGGCAGGCCGTTGTCGTCCCAGCCATCGGGTAGAACACGTCGTAGCCGTTCATGCGCTTGAAACGTGCGATCACATCGGTGTGCGTGTAGGAGAACACGTGGCCGACGTGCAGGTGGCCCGAAACGGTGGGCGGCGGGGTATCGATGGAATAAACGGCCTTACGGTCGCGGGTGCCCTGGAACTTGTAGACTCCGCTCTCGTCCCAGACTCCGCGCCACTTGTCTTCGAGACCGTCCACGCCGACCTTGTCGGGCAGCGGCGTGAGGTTCGCGTTGATGGTGTTATCTTGGCTTTCAGTCATAGTCGCTAGTCTAGAAAGCGAATGTGACAACTGCCGTCGTATCAGCGCCTATCGAACCGAATGCCGGAATCGCAGGCAAATCGCGGAAAATCCACATAAAAAACCGTGGAAAAATCAGTGCAGCGTCAATCTGTTCAACGGCAGCAGACGGTCGGTCAGATTCTTCGGATACCCCCGCAGCCCATCGGAAACGGCAAGGAAGTTCTTGCGTGTGTACAGCCAGTCGCTGGCCGCGTTCTCGCTGACGGCGCGCGCGTAATCGCGCATGCGGGCCTGATAATCGTTGTCGTTGGTCGCGGCCATGGCATTGGCGTAAGCCTGCTGCGCGTCGCCGTTCTCGAAATGGAACACGGACTGGCCGTTGTCGAAGACGCTTGCGTCACCTTCGTCGCTCATGGTGGTCAGCGCGATGTTATAGGTGCCGGCGTTCATGCGTTCCGTCACGTCCGCGGCGGAATCGAGCACTTCCAGATTGGTGTTGATATTGAGGTTTTCGATGGCGGTTTTCACGTCGTTGCCGATGCTTTCGTATTCCTTCGGCACCAGAATGTCGATTGGCGCGATGTAGTTCACTCCGAAATACGTGCGCATCCGTTGCCCCTGTTCGAGGTTGTAGGGGTACAGTCCGCTCAGGTCCTCATACCCGTCTTCCAGCGGGCTGATCGGCCTCCTAGCGGCGCGTACGCGTCGGGCGCGTTCTTGGCGATGGTCTTCGCATCGATGGCGTATCGCGTCATCTTGCGGATCTGCTCGTCGGAGAAGGGGCTGTTGTTGTCGTTGTTGAACGCGAGCATCACCTTGTCGAAGCTGATGCCGCTGTCCGCGGTAATACCGTTGGTTTTGCCCAGTTCCGAGGCGGTTGAAGCGCTCAGCGGCAGCGTCATGCTGATTTTGCCGGCTTTCATGGCATCGGCCATGGATTCCTCGTTGGCGTAGTAGTAGAGCGTCACTTGCGATGATGCGGCTTTTTTGCCCCAATACGAGTCGTTGCGTTGCAGCACGATTTGCGATTGGTCCGCGGTTGACACGGTGAATGGTCCCGATCCGACCACCGATTTCGCATAGTTGGTTTTGCTTTCCGCGTCGTACACGACGCCTGCACGGCCGGCCAGCGCGCGCAACAGCCGCGGATTCGGCTTGGCGAGCGTGATGACCACCGTATTCGCATTGGGATTGGTGATTTCCTTCAGATCACCAAGCTGGTCGGCTCCCACGTAATGGTTGTTGACGGCGTTCTGCAGTGACCAGACCACGTCGGACGAGTCGAGTTTGTGCCCATTGGCGAACGTCATGCCGTCGTTCAGCGTGAACGTGTACGTGAGACCGTCGTCGGAAGCCTGCCAGGAGCTGGCGATTCCCGGCTGCAGTTTGTTGGTTTCGCTGCGTGACACCAGCGTTTCGTATACGTTGCCGAGCAGCGCTTGCTCCACGGCGGTGCCTTGTTCGGTGCGGATGTCAAGCGATTTCGGCGCATTGCCTTCGATGCCGACGTCACCGACGAGTCGGAGACGAGCGTGCCGAAGGATGTGATGGGATTCTTGCGGCCTGTCAGCGACAGTCCCAGCCACAGCAGCACACTGAGCACGATCGCGACGCCGAAGAAGATCAGCCAGCGCGTCGCCTCGGCTTTCAGATTACGTTTCCGCCCATTTTCATCCATGCACCCGAGTCTAGTTGACGCGTGCTACACGCCCGATGGCCGGGTGCGATTCGACGGAGTGCCGGCGCGGCGGCTGGCATGCGTCGGAATCACGCGGCGAACGCGCCCGGACACGTGTCGTTGAGGGGGCAGTCGGCGCAATCCGGTTTTCGCGCATGGCAGATGGCACGGCCATGCAATATCAAACGGTGAGACAGATCGGTCCATTCTTCGGGAGGGAAGCAGGCGGTGACCTCACGTTCGATGGCCACCGGGTCAGGGGAGGGGCTCGCCCAGTCGGACCGCCACCGCAATCGCCCAGTCACACGAATCACATGCGTGTCCACAGGAAAACCGGGCACGCCGAACGCGTTGCCCAACACCACGTTCGCGGTTTTGCGGCCCACGCCCGGCAGGCTGACCAGCGAAGCCATATCGGCCGGCACCTCGCCCCCGAATCGCACGCACAACTCATGCGACAGCCCGATGATATTGCGCGCTTTCGTACGGAAGAAGCCGATGGTGCGGATGATGTCCTCGACGTGCTCGGGATTCGCGGCGGCAAGCTCCGCCGGACCGGGATATTCGCCGAACAGTTCCGGCGTGACCATGTTCACGCGCTTGTCGGTGGTCTGCGCGCTCAACACCGTAGCCACCAGCAGTTCGAAAGGAGAATTGAAGTTCAACGCGCATTTCGGATCGGGAATCTCCACGCACAACTGCTCGTATTCCTGATGCATGCGCGCGATCCGCGCCTTCTTCGATTCCCGAGCATGCCTCCAGCTACCCCTCGCATGCGGACGAACGCGGGAAACCTGCGGAAACGTCGCAATCGGCAAAAACAGCGAAAATCCATCGAAAAAACGACGGGAAATCAGCGAAAGGCCAACGAAAACAAACGAAACCCGTCGAACATCAACGGAATGATCGCAAGAAAAAGTCAGCTTTCGCCGGATTCGCCGTGAGCCGCATCCTTGGCCGCGGCCTCATGCTCATCCTCTTCCGGCGGATCGAAACGATAGCCGACGTTGCGCACGGTGCCGATGAGATGCTCGTACTCGCCACCCAGCTTGGCGCGCAGACGACGGATATGCACGTCCACAGTGCGGGTGCCGCCGTAATAGTCGTAGCCCCACACCTCCTGCAGCAGCTGCGCACGCGTGAACACGCGGCCCGGATGCTGCACCAGATACTTGAGCAGCTCGAACTCCTTGTACGCCAAGTCGATCGGATGGCCATGCAGGCTGGCCGTATAACCGTTGGTATCCACTACCAGATCGCCGGAACGGATCAGGCCATCCTCGTTCTGCACGCCCTGCTCGCCGGTGCTAGCGGCCGTGCTGGCCGGCGCATTGCCCCGTTCGGACACCAGACGCAGACGCCCCTCCACTTCGGCGGGGGAAGCGGAGGCCACCACCACATCGGCGATGCCCCACTGCGAATTCACCACGGTGAAACCACCCTCGGTGAGAATCAGCACGATCGGCGTGGACAGTCCGGACGCGTGAATCAGGCGGCACAGCGTTTTCGCGGTGGCCAAATCGTCACGCGCATCAAGGAAAAGAATGGTGTTCTCCGGCATCTTCACCAAGCTCGCCGCATCCATCGGCAGAACGCGCACGCGGTGGGACAGCAACGCCAGCGAGGGAAGAACGGTGGCCGGGTCGCTAGCGAACGTCATAAGCGTAAGATCCGTCACGTCAGCTCCCTCATGTTCCCTATAACTGATGCCGCGATTGTACACTCGGTATGTGTTATCGGCGTTTCCTCGATTGTAACCGAAGTATGTGGACACTTACGGCTACATTTATTCATATTGCATACGGAATGACCACAATATGAAAAGGGGGTCCGAGATGACCGCTGAGAAGGCCACCGCCCAGGAAGCCACGCGGAAAGTCGCTTTTGCCAAGGTCCTGGCGATTCAGATCATCGCATACGTGGTGCTGGTGGCGCTCGCATTGGTTCCCGGCATGATGTACGGCGACGCCGCCAAACCGGCCGCGGTTCCGTTCACGATCATCGCCTCGCTGGCGATGGTCGTGCTGCTGGTGGTGTTCAGTCCGTTCCGCGACGGCGTCGCCGGCCATGTGATCGCCGCGATCGCAGGCCTGCTGTCGGCGATCTGCGCCACGACCGTGATGCTGGGCAATGTGATCTTCCCCGCCGGCCTGGATGGCGGCAAAAGCTTCTCCATGGAGGAAGCGTGGATCGCCGGCGTGGGCGGACTGCTGATCGTGCTGATCATCGTATCCTTCGGCCGGCAGATGGCCCGCGAAAACCGCACGCACCTGATCCGCTCGCTGTCGCACAGCGTGGTCGAAGGCGTCGCCATGATCGCCAGCGCGGGCTGGTGCTTCCTGCCGGTGCTCCTGCCGACAACGCATTCCAGGGCCGCCGCCATGTCCGCTGCCTCCGGAGCCACGGTGGACATGTTCAGCAACGTGACCACGACATGGGTCGTCGCCGCGATCGTGACGGTATTGGTGGCCGTGGCGCTCACCGTGTGCTCGTACTTCTGGCACCGCGACGCCGACCCCGAGCCGGATGCGCGTTCGCCGTGGATCGGCCTCGCACTGCTGCCGGTCATGCTGACCGGTCTCGCAGTCGGTCTGGCGGCGCTCGCCATCGTTGTGCTGTAAACGGCTGTTCTAATGACAAAGCCCGTAATCGCAATGATTACGGGCTTTTATTATGTTGGATTGGCAGTCAACCGAGGAATCCGAGATGCTCGAACAGCACCTTCACGCCGATAAGAATCAGCACGATGCCGCCGGCGATCTGCGCGGGCTTCTGCCACCGCGAGCCGAACGCGCGGCCGATATACAGGCCGGCGGCGGAGAACAGGCCGGTGGTGATGCCGATGATGACCACCGACAGCCAGATGTTGAGCGTCATGAAAGCGAAGCTCACGCCGACCGCGAATGCGTCGATGCTGCAGGCCACGGCGAGCGGCAGCATGTGCTTCCAATCGAATTCAGGGGTTTCCTTGGCGTTCTCCTCGTCCTCTTCGAACGCCTCGCGTACCATATTGCCGCCGATTAGGGCGAGTAGGCCGAAAATGATCCAATGGTCCACGGCGGTCACGTATTTGCTGAACGTGCTGGCCGCGAAATAGCCGAGCAGAGGGAAAAGCGCCTGGAATCCGCCGAACCACAGGGCGGTTTTGAACGCATCGACGCCGCGAAGCTTCTTGACGGTCAGGCCTTTGCCAATGGAGACAGCGAACGCGTCCATGGACACGGACACGCCAATAAGCAGAATCTGAATGAGCATAGCTGGTGAAAAGGTTCATCCCGCCGGTCTCCCCACGGGATGGGCCTCGACGGATTGCGTTCCGCCTACGCCTAGGAGTACCGACACAGAACTGCCGCACGCGGATGTGATATGTGACGTCCAGCGGGCTTTGAATTCAGCGAATACTGTTCGCATGCCGAAAATTACAAGAGACCACTATACCGCGGTACGAAGAAATCGGACGCTTTGGTCCGTTGGACTCCCCGCAACGGCACCTGGCCTCCACTGGCTGGAAAAGAGGAAAAGCCCACTGCCGGGGGCAGTGGGCTTTGACATAAAAAGGGGAGAAGCGATCACTTCTCGCTATCAGCGAGGCGCTTGCGGGCTGCGACGATTTCCTCCTCGGCCTTGGCGGCGCCAGTCCAGTAATCGCCCGGCAGGACTTCCTTGCCCGGCTCCAGAGCCTTGTACTGCTCGAAGAAGTGCTTGATTTCAGCCTTGTGGTACTCGGAAACATCTTCGACATCCTTGATGTCGTCGAAACGCACATCAGCCGGAACGCAGAGCACCTTGTCGTCTCCGCCAGCCTCGTCGACCATGTGGTACAGGCCAACGGCGCGGCATTCCACCACGCAGCCCGGGAACACGGAGTTCGGAATCATGACGAGTGCGTCGAGCGGATCGCCGTCCTCGCCCAGAGTGCCGTCGATGTAGCCATAGTCATCCGGGTAACCCATGGAAGTGAACAGGGTGCGGTCCAGGAACACGCGGCCGGTCTCGTGATCCACTTCGTACTTGTTCTTGGAGCCGCGCGGAATTTCCACCACGACGTTGAAGGTTTCTGCCATTGTTTTCTCCTTGATCGATATGATCAGTAGTAGTTCGTTACTTAGGATACCCGCTTTCACGCCATGTCGGCACCATTTTCCGGATACCTATATGAATGGTGCTCAGTGCTGGGGAGATAAGGCGTGATGCGCTCGCTGGTCAACATCTTTTTGGCCGATTGTGATTGACTATCCTGCCTTGGAACGTTGGAAGAACAATTCCGTAGGTGGTTTTGCTCTTCCGTAGGTGGTTGGCTCTGGTATCCCTGCGGCAAAAAGGCTTGATTTCAGCCATTCTGTTTGCGTGGATTGACCGGAGAGCACCTACGGAATCAAAAAAACCACCTACGGAGTGCACAAAGCCGGTTGAAAACGTGAGAAACGTCTTCAACCCGCCCTTGATCTATGTGTTTTGTGCTGGCTGGGTGCTAGGCAGAGTGCCTAGCACCCAAACTCACTCAGTCCTCGACCACCGTCAGCACGTGCGCCACGTCGGCCCACGGTGCCAGTGAGACGTAGTTGTCCCAGCCCCAATCGAACTCGCGTTCGGTCAGCTCGTCGCGCACCTTGAGCGGCTTGTCGGTGGCGAAACCGAAGTCGGGCAGTTCGATGTGCACGATGGACTGGTGCGTGTTGTGGCCGTCGAGGTTCACCACCACGATCACCGTATCCGGCTTGCCGGTACCGGTAAGCTCGGCCGGGGTCTGGCGCAGGAACGCCACCACGCCCGCGTCGTCGCTCGGCAGGACGTGCAGGTTGTGGTAGCTGCGGCATGCCGGATGCTTGGAACGGATTTTGTTGAGCGAGGTGAGCAGCTCGGAGATGCCGTACTTGTCGGCCTCGTCCCAATCGCGCACCTTGACTTCGTACTTCTCGTTGTCGATCTGCTCTTCGAATCCCGGACGCTGCTTGTTCTCGATCAGCTCATAGCCGTTGTAGATGCCCCAGCTCGGAGAGCCCATCGCGGCGAGCACCGCGCGCACCGCGTGGCCGGCGATGCCGTTGTCGCGCAGGTAGGCGGTCATGATATCCGGCGTGGACGGCCAGAAGGTGTTGTGCTGGTAGAAACCACCGTCGCCGTTGGTCTCCTCCAAATACTCCTCAAGCTCCTCCTTGGTGTTGCGCCACGGGAAGTAGCAGTGCGACTGCGTGAAGCCGGCATAGCTCAGCGCGCGCATCATGCCCGGACGGGTGAACGCCTCGGCCAGGAACAGCGTCTCCGGATGCTTCTTCGTCACGGCGGCGATCACGTCCTGCCAGAAACGCACCGGCTTGGTATGCGGATTGTCCACACGGAAGATCGTCACGCCGGCCTTAATCCACAGGTCCATGATGCGTTCGACCTCGGCCTCGATGCCCTCCATGTCGGCGTTGAAATCGATCGGATAGATGTCCTGGTACTTCTTCGGCGGATTCTCGGCGAATGCGATCGTGCCGTCCGGCTTGGTGCGGAACCAGTTCGGATGCTGTTTGACCCACGGATGGTCCGGCGAGCACTGCAGCGCGAAGTCGAGTGCCACTTCCAGCCCCAGCTCATGCGCGTGCGCGCAGAACGCCCTGAAATCGTCCATGGTGCCCAGCAACGGATCGACGGTGTCGTGTCCGCCAAGCTCGGAGCCGATGCCGAACGGGGAGCCCGGGTCGAACGGTCCGGCCACCAGCGAATTGTTGCGGCCCTTGCGGTTGGTCACGCCAATCGGGAAGATCGGCGGCAGGTACACGATGTCGAAGCCTTCGGCCTTCGCGCGGTCGAGGCCGGACAGCGCCGTCTTCAGCGTGCCCTGCACGATCTTGCCGTCGGCGTCGAAATACGCGCCTTCGGAACGCGGGAAGAACTGGTACCATGCGGCGAAGCTCGACTTCGGACGCTCCACGCGGAAGCGCTGCGGATTCGACGCGCTCAGGCCGTCGCGCAGCGGATTGGTTTCATGCAGGCTTGCGATTGCGTCGGTGGTCGCTGCGGCAAGACGCGCGGTCGCGTCGAGCGACTTGTCGGCAACGGTCTTCGCGGCTTCGCGCAGCGTCTTCTTGTCGTCGGCGGTCAGCTGGAATCGCGTGCGCCAGCCCAACGTTCCAGCAGCTGCGCGCCGGATTCCAGCGCGTTCTCCGCATCGTCGCCGACCTCGACCTTGATTTGCGCGTCGTGCAGCCAGGAAGCGTACGTATCTTCCCAGCCTTCGACCACGATGTGCCATTCGCCGAGCTGCTTCTTGACGTCGGCATAGCATCTTCCCACGGCTTCAGGTCGCTGTGGTCGCCGATCTTGACCATCGCTTCCCAGCGGTCCAGGCCGGGTTGGTGCAGGTCATGGGGAAGCGGGCCTTCTCGGTGCCGCGCGTGTTGCGCACGGACACGGTGGCACGGCCTTGGTGCGGCCTTCGATGAACACCTGCGCGGTGACCTTGAATGCCTCGCCAAGCTCCACGCGAGCCGGGTACAGGCCGTTTTCGGCGGACGGAGTGATGTCAAGAACGTTTACGCGGCCGAACTGTTCCGGGCTGGTGCGGTTGATGATAGGTGCTGGAGTTTCGCCGACGGTTCGCTTCGTTGCGGTTTTCGGCTTGGAAGTGCGCTTGGTGGTTGGTTTTTTGGTTGTCGTCTTTGCGGTTGATTTCGCGGCTGTCCTCGTTGTCTTTGTGGCCGCTGCCTTGGCTGTTGTCTTTGCTGTTGCCTTTGTGCGCGGTGTCGCGCTTGATGATGTTGCTTCATTCATATAGCCGATTATAGAGGTAGTTGTGTTCTTTTTGTGATTTCCCTTTTCGTAACGATTACGGCGATGCGGCTACAAGTGCTTTCTTCAAATACTTTTGGTAAAGCGTTTTAATACATGATTTGCGATTATGTTCGATTATGAAGGCTACAGCGGCATGACCATACGTTGTGCGCGTCGGTTGCGTTCGATATGTATGGGGACTTTATATAAAAGGAGCGAGACGTCCTAGAAAAACAAAAAACCGGAAACCAAAAGGTTTCGGTTTCAATTGGTAGCGGGGCATGGATTTGAACCATGGACCTCTGGGTTATGAGCCCAGCGAGCTACCGAGCTGCTCCACCCCGCGTCGGCTTGCCTTCATTGAGGCAGCTCTAACTACTTTACGGATGTTGGCTAATAAGTCAAATCGGCGTGTCGCATATTGCGCTGCTAGTGAAATCGC
>ENA-OPZM01000307-OPZM01000307.1-human-gut-metagenome-genome-assembly--contig:-NODE-307-length-21648-cov-2.472051_pt1 | contig 21648 bp, 29 predicted proteins | sample MGYA00242478_ERZ504493 | MGnify/ENA primary metagenome ERZ504493 (study PRJEB26092, sample SAMD00036227) | human gut metagenome | host: Homo sapiens | study: EMG produced TPA metagenomics assembly of... | reverse complement strand
CACAAACCCATGATACTCAAGCCATAAAAAATCCACCCTTTTTCTTAATCTGAAGGCACAGTAAGCGCCTGCCCGTACCAGTAGGCAGCCTGTCTGGGCAGCTCTCTTTCCAGAAAGATCTTACCGACCTCACAGCAGATTTCCGCCCTCGGCACATCCATAGTCAGACTGTACAAAAAAGCTTCCAGTGCGGACTTTTTCTCTCCCATTTTCCGGTAGCACTGTCCAAGTACAAAACAGGCATCGATCTTATTTTCCAGCCATCCGGACGGATTTTCAGGAACTCCACCAACACAGCCTCTGCCTCCGGATATCGCTGATGATAATACAGTTCTCTCCCATAATAAAGCTGATGTCTGGGTTCCAGCTTTTCTCCTCCTGCCAGCATTTTTTCATAAATGCGGAGATTACGGTCCGGATCACCTTTTCCACATTTCCGGTGCCGGATCACCACATCTAAATAGATGATGTTTCCCTCCGGAATCACAGTTTCATGAACTGCCCCATTCCATCTGAAATTTCTGGATGTTTTCATTATCCGCTCCCGAAAATAAGAAAATGTTGTTCTCCCGCTCTGGTCAAACCCTGCCGCATATTCCATCATTACAACATCTGTTCCGGGATTCAGAGTTTCTTTAAGACTCTTCAGTTTTTCCAGATTTTCTTCATCCAGGACATCATCCGCATCCAGCCACATCCAGTAATCGGTGCGGACTTTTTCCAGAAGAAAATTACGCGGAGCAGAAAAATCGTCACACCAGGGAAAATCATACACCAGCGACGTATACTGCTCCGCAATCTCTTTTGTTCTGTCTGAAGAACCGGTATCTGCGATCAGGATCGCATCCATTACCTGAGAAACCGGCTTCAAGATTCTCTCAAGAACTGCTTCTTCATTTTTTACGATCATACAGAGACTGAGGGAAATCATATTTCAGGATCCTTCGGATTTTTATAATATTTATGCCATTCCCATCAGTCCTATACCTTCTGTCAGTGTACAGCTTCTGCTTTCGGATAAAGCTAAGCTCATCCTCATATCACCAACTGTGGTATATCCTCTATATGTTCTGCAAGATGATCTGCCCCGTTCAGCTCCCCTCTCTCACCATATCCATACAGGCATCCTATAAATGGGCTTTTGCAGGCTCTGGCACATTCCAGATCCTGCCTCCTGTCTCCGACCACCAGATAAGGACCTGTATATTCCCGAATGATTTCCTGCACAATCTCTGTCTTTGGACGGAATCCATACGATTCGCAGTCATAAAAATGATCGAACCATCGTTCCATCCCAAATTCCTTCCAGTGCGCCTCACGATAGGAAGCTTTACAGTTACTTAAGATCACAAGATGATATCCCCGGTTCTTCAAGGCTGTAAGCATCTCCTCTGCTCCCGGATACCACACAGCCTTATGCTTCCTGATCTGTCTGACCATCAGTTCTCCTACCATCCTGCTCGCCTGCTCTTTATAACTCTGATCCAGCTCCGGCAAAAATGTATTCCACATCTCCTTACTGTTAAATCCCAGCCAGCCGGCAATTTCCGCCGAGCTATCTCCCGTTCTTCTGCAGCCTTCTGTTCTGTCAGCCACTGATAGGTTTCACGAAATGCCGGTTCATAGATTCCAAGGGTATGATGGATCGTTCCATCATAATCAAATATGATCGTTTTTGTCATCATTTATTTCCCTATCTATTAGAGCTGCTTCATCAGATTGACCATCTCGATCGCAGATAATGCACAGTCATAGCCTTTATTTCCCGCTTTGCTTCCTGCACGCGCAATAGCCTGCTCGATATTCTCAGTCGTGATCACTCCGAATAAGACCGGGATCCCTGTTGCAAGTTCGACCTGTGCGATCCCCTTGGCAGATTCATTGCACACCAGATCATAATGTGAAGTATCTCCACGGATGACAGCTCCCACACAGATAACTGCATCATATTTTCCTGACTGTGCCATTTTCTGTGCTGTAAGCGGAATCTCAAATGCTCCCGGTACCCATGCTGCAGTAATATTCTCTTCTTCTACTCCATGTCTTACCAGTCCGTCGACTGCCCCTCCCAATAATTTATTCACAATGATCTCATTGAATCTCGCTGCCACGATACCAACCTTCATTCCCTCCGGTGCTACTACTTTTCCTTCTACTAAATTGATCTGTCTCATTTTTTCTTCCTCCTGATATTTGCTGTTTTTTATAAATTTATTTCTTTAAAAATATGACCCATCTTTTCCTGCTTCGTCTTCATATACTTTCTGTCATACTTTTGTACCGGAATCTCCAGAGGTACTCTTTCATTGATCTTCAGCCCGAATTCACCAAGTCCATAGACTTTATCCGGATTATTTGTCAGTAATCTTAATGATTTCACGCCAAGATCTGACAGTATCTGTGCCCCGACCCAGTACTCTCTGAGATCCGGTGCAAATCCTAACTTCACATTAGCCTCCACAGTATCGTATCCCTGCTCCTGAAGCGCATAAGCTTGATCTTGTTGATCAGTCCGATTCCTCTGCCTTCCTGTCTCATATACAGAATGATCCCTCTGCCTTCCGCCTCTACCTGGCGCATCGCTGTCTGCAGCTGCAGGCCGCAGTCACATCTGAGCGATCCGAATGCATCTCCTGTCAGACACTCCGAATGTACACGGCAAAGCACATCCTCACCATCTCCTATATCACCTTTTACCAGTGCCAGATGATGTTCTCCTGTAATGTCATTGATATAGCCATACATTTTAAAATCACCGTACTGCGTTGGGAGGTTTGCAGCTGCTTCCTCCTTTACATGCTTTTCATGTATTCTTATATAATCCTGCAGATCACGGATCGTAATAAATGTAAGGTTATGCTCTTTTGCCATTTCCCATAGCTGTGATGTACGCATCATAGTTCCATCTTCTTTCATAACTTCACAGCACACGCCGCATTCCTTCAGTCCGGCAAGTCTCATAAGATCTGTTGTTGCCTCCGTATGGCCATTCCGTACCAGAACCCCGCCTTTTCTGGAAATAAGCGGAAATACATGTCCCGGTCTTCTGAAATCCTCCGGTTTTGACTGATCATCCACACACTTCATAATGGTATAGGAGCGTTCTGCCGCAGAGATACCGGTGGTTGTATCTACGTGATCCACTGCCACGGTAAATGCTGTACTGTGATTGTCCGTGTTCTCAGCAACCATCGGAGGAAAGTTCAATCTCGCCGCAAGTTCCGCACTCATCGGTGTACAGATAAGACCCTTTGCATAGGTCGCCATGAAATTAATATTTTCCCGGGTTGCAAACTCTGCCGCACATATCAGATCTCCCTCATTTTCTCTGTCCGGATCATCTGTGACCAGAACTATTTTTCCTTTCTTAAGATCCCTGAGTGCCTCTTCAATTGTGTTGTACTGATAATTTTGTGACATACTGTATATCCTCCTGTTCTAAAACCCGAATTCTTCAAGAAACTCCATCGTAATTCCGGATTCTTTTTTCTCTTCTTCATTTTTTCTGATGCCAAGCAGTTTTTCTACATATTTTCCGATCACATCATTTTCCAGATTAACCAGATCCCCCGGCACCTTTTCCAAAAGGGTGGTTTCTTCTCCTGTATGTGGAATGACCGACACCTGAAAACCAGCTTCATCAATCCTTGCAACCGTCAGGCTGATCCCATCAATACAAACGGATCCTTTTTCCACGATCAGATGCAAAATCTGTGGCGATGTCTCAATCGATACCCAGATGGCATTTTCTTCCCGGAGCATGGAACGTATCACGCCAGTCCCATCAATATGGCCGCTTACTATGTGTCCTCCGAACCTGCCGTCTGCAGCCATTGCACGTTCCAGGTTTACCTGGCTTCCGGCCTTGCAGCTTCCAAGACTGCTTCTTCTGATAGTCTCTGCCATCACATCGGCGGTAAATCCGTCCGGCTGGATCGACGTAACTGTCAGACACACACCATTCACCGCAATACTGTCACCGATCCTTGTTCCTTCCAGGACCTTCCGGGCTTTCACTGCCAGGATCCCTGATTCTCCTGTCAGCTGTATATAACGGACTTTTCCTTTCTCTTCTACGATTCCTGTAAACATGATTCCTCCTGTTTTTTCTCACACACCTGACATCTTATCCGGATGTCCTCACCAATCTGGCAGATATCTGTATATTTCAGTTCCACTGCTTCAGACGGGAATTCAACTCCGATACCTTCTACCGGTGTCTTCCCGGCCACACCGCCAAACAGCTTTGGTGCCACAAAAGCCTGTACTTCCTTTACAATTCCGGCTCGCAGGGCACTGTCATTTAACGTACCGCCTCCTTCCAGGAGAATACTGTCAATGCCTTTGCTTCCAAGATCTGTCATCAGCTTCTTAAGGTCTATCTGATTCTTTTCATCCGGACAGTAAATGGTCTCAACTCCCATGGTATGTAATATTTTTATTTTTTCTTCTGTATTTTTCTGATCTGCATAAGCCACGATCGTCCGGTACTTTTCCGCACTTTTTACGATCTGACTGTCCGGCGGGATCCTGAGCTTACTGTCGCACACAATCCTGACAGGACTTTTCCATCCTTCTACCCGGACGTTTAACATCGGATCATCTGCAAGCACAGTTCCAATGCCTGCCATAATTCCCATGTACTGATGCCGCATATGCTGTACTTCTTTTCGTGCCGCTTCTCCGGTGATCCATTTTGATGCTCCTGTCTTCGTTGCGATCTTCCCATCCAGTGTCATGGCATACTTCATCACTACATAAGGAGTCTTCATAGTAATATAATGAAAAAAACACCGGATTCAGCTGATCACATTCTTCTCTCATAAAATCTTCAACTACTGTTACACCGGCTTCCCTTAACATCTGTACACCTTTTCCCGCCACTTTCGGATTCGGATCCTGGGAACCGATCACCACTTTTCTTATCTTCTGTTCAATGATCGCTTCCGTACATGGAGGTGTTTTTCCATGATGACAGCAAGGCTCAAGCGTAACATAAATCACCGCACCTTCTGCTGATTCTGTGAGGGAAGCAATTGCATTACGTTCCGCATGAAGTTCTCCATACTTTTTATGATAGCCTTCCCCAATGATCCTTCCGTCTTTTACGATCACTGCCCCTACCATCGGATTGGGATTCGTCCAGCCTTCTCCTTTTTTGGCCAGCTGGATCGCCCGAAGCATATATTCCTGATCCGTCATTTTTATTCCTTCTTTCTTATTCCTGTTCTTTGCCTGGTACGCCGAGGCTTTTAGACCTGTGCAATCGGATTCACAGACAAGTGAGTGGTATATTTATTTCGAAAACGATGTGCCAAATACAAAAAAAGCCTGCAGAAATATCTGCAGGGTGGAATTGATCTGTTACATATGATCAATAAATGAATGTCTGATTATTTCCTACATAAAAAGCTCTGAAATGGATCACCATCTCAGAGCTCTGATACTACATTCATTCATACAAAAATCAACTGTACTATCATCTTCTTCCATCCAGACTATACTGTCGGCCCCGGAATCTCACCGATCATGCCTTTCGGCTCGCGGCTCTACCGCCGGTAGGGAATCACACCCTGCCTGAAGATATCTTTTGTTTATTTTAATACTTTATCTGTTATTTGTAAAGTGTAAATTTTTTATTTAAATTCCACCGCCCTACCACTGTTATATATAAAACAAGGGTGAGAAGCCTGATTTTCAGGCTTGCCACCCTTGCATATCATAGAAGAATCTTATTTACAGACTTTTTCTCACAGTCTCGAATTTATTCCCCAATACGCAAAAAAACCTTGAATCATCCCATTTTCATAGGAAATTCAAGGTTTTTCATTGATTTACATGATAAAATTACGATTCAAATTCTTATGCGAACTGTAAGATTATGCGTTCATCTGTTTTGCAACTTCCTCAGCGAAGTTCTCTTCTTTCTTCTCAAGGCCATCGCCTGTCTCGTAGCGAACGAAGCCTTTGATCTGGATCTTAGCGCCGTTCTCTTTTGCTACCTGCTCTACGTATTTAGCAACGGACTGTTTTCCGTCCTCTGCTTTTACGTATGTCTGGTCAAGAAGGCAGATCTCTTTGAGCTCTTTCTTGATACGTCCTGTGATCATTCCCTCGATAACCTTAGCCGGTTTCTGGGACTCCTTCGGGTCGTTCTGGATCTGAGCCATAAGGATCTCTTTCTCATGCTCGATATAGTCAGCGCTTACTTCCTTGTCGCTTGTGTACTGCGGTTTCAGAGCTGCGATCTGCATAGCTACGTTCTTAGCCATCTCTTTAACAGCATCGTTAACAACATCTGTCTCAACGTCTACAAGAACGCCGATCTTTCCACCCATATGAGTGTAGGAAGCGATGAATCCGTTCTGCTCCTCAACCTGAGCAAATCTACGGATGTTCATGTTCTCGCCGATTACTGCGATCTGAGCTGCAAGAGCCTCTTTTACAGTCTTAGTTGTATCAAGTGCCCATGCCTCAGCAAGGAAAGCATCGATATCAGCTGCTGTTGTGTTAAGTGCCTGTGCTGCAACATCTGCAACATAGCTCTGGAATTTCTCATTCTTTGCAACGAAGTCTGTCTCAGCATTAACCTCAACAACGACTGCTTTCTTTCCATCCTCTGTTACCAGAGTTTTGCAAAGACCCTCTGCTGCGATACGGCTTGCTTTCTTCTGTGCTGTAGCAAGACCCTTCTCACGCAGGAACTCAACTGCTTTATCCATATCACCATCTGTAGATGTAAGAGCTTTCTTACAATCCATCATTCCGGCGCCGGTCATCTCTCTTAACTCTTTTACCTGTGCTGCTGTAATAGCCATTGTTCGTTTCCTCCTGAAATATTCTGTTTATACGAATTATTCCTCTGTAGCTGCAAACTCCTCAGACTCAGCCTCGATCTCGCCATCTGCCTCAGCAGTTCCCTGCTTAGCCTCGATAACAGCGTCAGCCATCTTGGAAACGATGAGTTTTACTGCACGGATAGCATCGTCATTTCCCGGGATCACATAGTCAAGCTCTTCCGGATCACAGTTAGTATCGCAGATACCGATAAGCGGGATTCCAAGTGTATGAGCCTCCTGTACGCAGATTCTCTCTTTCTTAGGATCTACGATAAAGATAGCATCCGGGATTCTCTTCATCTCTTTGATTCCGCCAAGGTTCTTCTGAAGCTTAACAAGCTCTTTGCGAAGCTCGATAACTTCTTTCTTAGGAAGTACGTCGAATGTTCCATCAGCTTCCATTGTCTCGATCTCTTTCAGTCTTGCGATACGGCTCTGGATTGTCTTGAAGTTTGTAAGCATACCACCAAGCCATCTCTCATTTACGAAGAACTCTCCACAACGCTCTGCCTCTGTACGGATAGCATCCTGAGCCTGTTTCTTAGTTCCTACGAAAAGGATGTGTCCACCGTTGGCAACGATATCTGCTACTGCATTGTAAGCATCGTCAACCATTCCTACAGACTGCTGAAGATCGATGATATAGATACCATTTCTCTCTGTGTAGATGTACGGAGCCATTTTAGGGTTCCATCTTCTTGTCTGATGTCCGAAATGAACACCTGCCTCTAAAAGCTGCTTCATTGAAATAACGCTCATGTCTTTTCTCCTTTTTGGTTAAATTCTTCCGCACAGGTCGCCTTCTCTCTGGACCCATCCTCACACCGTAGGGCACCATCCTTATAGAATCGCCGTGCGTGCTTATTTTTGCAACTTCTGAATTATAGCATAGAAAATCCCCTTATGTAAAGGGGATTTTTCCAATTTTTTTCTGTTTTTCAGCGGTTTCCGGCAGACTTCAGAAGCTCCAGCTCTTTTTCGGTGAGCGAACGATATTTTCCTGTCGGAAGATCTGAAGGAAGCGCCAGCGGCCCCATGGATAGTCTTTTCAAATAAGTTACTTTTTTTCCCAGTGCCTCCATCATCCGTTTTACCTGATGGAATTTTCCCTCGTGGATGGTAAGTCGGATCTCAGATTCCCAGTTCTTACCGGCTTCTGCAGATTCTGTACCGGACTCCCAGGTGGAAAGGATCTCCAGCCTTGCCGGTCGTGTGAGATCTTTTTCCCCGATATCCACGCCTTCTGCCAGCTTCACGACATCTTCTTCTGTCACTTTCCCGGATACTTTTGCATAGTAGGTCTTATCCACATGCTTTTTCGGAGAAAGAAGCTCGTGTGCCAGAGGACCGTCATCTGTGATCAGAAGAAAGCCTTCTGTATCTTTATCCAAGCGTCCCACCGGAAAAAGACCCTTTCTTCTGTCTTTCTCTTCAATGTAGTCGAGAACCGTTTTATCTCTGGAGTCCTCCGTTGCGCTGACACAGCCTGCCGGCTTGTTAAAAAGATAGTATACATATTCCGGTGCAGCATGGATCTCCTGCCCGTTCATAACCACCTGATCTTCTTCTGTTACTTTCAGCTCCGGTTTCTTCACAGGTTTCCCGTTAACCTGCACCTGACCCTTCTGTATGTATTTTTTTACCTCGCTTCTTGTACCTGCGCCGGCATCTGCCAGAAATTTATCTAGCCGGACTGGTTTTTCCATTAATCATTTACCTCCCATTCTGTTACATGGGCTGCCTTTGCATCTGCTTTGATAAAATCCGGGATCTCACCGGCAAATGTCATATAAAGTCCGGAATCCCCGCCGGTGCTCTCCTGTCCTTCCAGAACCACTTCCATTGTGGCATCTGCATTCCAGATAGTCCATCCGTTTACCAGCTGTGATGGACGGATACATTTTTTCAGAGCTTCCAGCTGTTCCTTTTTATCGTAACGGACTTTATAACCGTTATCTGTTTCTTCAAGATCCGAAATGGGCTCAGTGTCGGAAAAAACTTCATCATCTTCGCCGGCAGCTTCGGAGCTGAAGTAATAAACATCAATATACTCAACAGACAGCTTATCCATAGAAAGAGGATATCCTGTTTCTTCCAAAATTGCAAGTGTTCTCTTATATGCCGGATACACCAGAACGGAGGTAGACACCCTCTCTCCTTCCTGCACAGCCGGTACATTCATTCCCCATTCATCCATGTATCCTTCTGACGGAATTCCCGCATAATTCGAACATCAGCATTGCACATGGCTGGTCTTTTACTGTCTGACCGCCGTTTTTCCAGAATGTCCTTTCTCAACGCCTCTGCCAGCGCCTGACGCTTCTCTGCATTTTTCTCAAATAAGGTTTGAATATCTCCGTCACAGAAAATACCGGTGACCTCTTTCAGATACTGTTTGTCCAGCTGAAAAAATGAATATCTGTCTTCTTTCCATGTCTGCTCATCATACAGGGCTTCCATAAGATTCTGTGCCTGTGCAGAGGATACAATATAGCCTCTGCATACACTGAATCCCTGTTTATTTATGTAGCGCACATACATGCGCCTTCCTGATTTTTTTCCTTTTTCATTCTGAAGCCTGATATCCTTCAGACTGTTATATAATGCTTTACTTTTCATTACCGGCTGATCCAGCAGACCAGAACTATTGTCTGAGGTAGCAGTATACCGGATCTTATAGATTCCGTCTTCTTTTTTTTTCCACATTGCAAAGCTGCTCTGCATATGAGAGATTGCTTACATTTATCACAACTCCCTGAAGATTGTCATAAGCCGGAAAATAACTGTCATATCCCAGAAGATCCATTTTCATGGTCAGCGCACAGATTGCCACAACACCTCCAAAGATCATAAGCTGCACTTCCGCGGAAAAATCTGCGAAAATCCATTTCATAGATCACTTCCAGAATTCCATGGACCAGGATCGTTCCCAGTATCATTCCGAAGATCCACCATGCTGTTTTGGATGAATCTTCCGGAATCATATAAAAGATCAGACCGATCCCCAGTCCGGATGGTATTGTGATCAGGCACTTAAGACCGGCTCCATCCAGGTATATACCAGAGCTTTTCCGGTATTCTCTGACCTTCGTCTACAAAATGCCATCCAGGAAAGTGCTGCCATGATAAACAGCGTAAGGATCAGTATCAGCAACTGCTTTCCAAGCTTCCGCTGCTGTATCTATCTATAAAGCTTACGATCACCATAAGAGGAGATCCCAGATTCCGCACTGCTGCCAGAATTCCGTAACTGCCCTCGTACCAGGTATCAAAAAATAAATGTCCGCTTAACTGCAGCATCACTGCCAGAACGATACTGTAGGTAAACAGCCCTGCCCATGCAAGTGCTCCCATCAACATGGTACCGGTGCAGGCGATCACCAGCACTGTGGAAAAATACACCAGAAGATACATCAGGAGATGGAGCACCAGCAGGATCAGTGCCTTTTTCATAATGGAAAGGCTGTAATATCCTCTGGCTGCCCCGATGCATACCGCAGCAAATTCCATGATCACATATGGCACCAGATAATAAAGAACAGCCAACAATACTCTGTGCAGAAACAGTGCACTTCGCTTTACCGGAAGGCTGTGATAGAAATCCACTTTTCTCGGGGAATACAGATACCAGAAGCCGCTTACTGCTGCAAAAAATGCGGTTACCGCAGCCACAGCTGCTCCCATTGTGAGAAAGTCACTGTTCCACAGGCTGGAATACAGATAGGAAAGCTGACTCTGAGTATAACTGCGCTCATTCCATTTTCCCATCAGAATAAGTTCCGCTACCGGAAATGCAAGGAGAAATGCGATCATGGCAAATGCCGGATCCATCTTTGTCCTTTAGAAGAGGATTTCATATACTCACTGGAATAAATTTTTGACTTCATAGCCTGCCACCTCCGTTTCGCTGATAAATATTTCTTCCAGAGTCAGTGGGAGCACTTCGCAGAAAAGAGGATTTTTTGCCTGTATCTTCTCCATGATCTCTCTTCTTGTTCCCCTTGCAGTAATAAGCAACAGGGAGCCCTGATGCTCTGTTTTCAAAACATCCAGCTCTTTCTTTAATTCTTCTTCTTTCTTTTTGTCAGTAAGTACACACTGGATCTTATGGATGTGGAATTTCATATCCTCCAGATCTCTGGAAAGGAGAATTCCTCCCTGATGAAGAAGCCCGATGTGATCGCAGATATCTTCCAGCTCCCGAAGATTGTGGGAAGCGATCACCGGCGTAAATTCACGACTCATGATCTCCGATGCAAAAATACTTTTTACTGCCTGGCGCATTACCGGGTCCAGGCCATCAAAGGTTTCATCACAAAACAGATATTTCGTTCCTGTACTGATTCCCAGGATCACCAGAAGCTGTTTCTTCATTCCCTTGGAAAAAGTGCTGATTTTTCGTTTTCCATCCAGATGAAACTGCTTCATCATTGTCTCAAAACGCGCCTGCTGAAATCCCGGATAAATACAACGGTAAAATTCTGCCATGTCCAGAGCATTGTAATTTGCCGGAATATATGCATCGTCCGGGATGTAGAAAAAATGCTCTTTGATCCTTTCATTTTCAAAAACCGGTTCTTCATCCATCAGCACCTCTCCTCTGTCCTGACGGATGATCCCGGCCATGATACGAAGCAGAGTACTTTTCCCGCACCGTTGGAACCGATCAGTCCAAAAACCTCCCGTTCCCCGATATCCATGGTGACCTTATTTACTGCCTGTATCTTACCAAAAGCTTTGCTACAGTTTTTTATCTCAATCATCGTTTCCCTCCTTATAGCATGAGCAGATCACATCAATCATTTCTTCCTCCCCTACTCCCAGAGCCATTCCCTTTTCTGTGATCTTTTTCAGCTCACTTAAGGTTTCTTCCACACCGATCTGCCTGATCCTGCTGCTGTCTGTGACAAAACTACCTTTTCCCTTCACCGGACAGATCAGCCTGCTGCTCCAGTTCCATATATGCCCGCTGGATGGTATTGGGATTGATGGATAATTCCACGGCCAGCTGCCGCACAGACGGCATCTTGGAAGATGGCTCCACAGCTCCTGACAGGATCAGCATCCGGAATTTCTCTACGATCTGTTCGTAAATGGGACGTCTGTCCTGATAGTCCAAGAATAACATACGACGCTCCTTTCTCTGTAATCTGTGTATTAAGTGTATTAATTCTTTTAATACACTTATGATAGCACATGATACAAAGGTACGCAAGAAATGGTCTCTTAAATAAATATAAAATCTATATAAATTTACCGGCAGCAAAAGATTCCGGCATATTTTTATAAAAAAAAATCTGTAATGGCATCCTTATACTATGATTCCACTACAGATTCTCTGTAAAGCAAATATTCATCTATCACTCTGCCTGATCCAGTAGCAGGCAGACATTCGTGTTCCACATTGGATCAGACAGCCCGGTAGCCACGTTTTTCTCCCCGGCGTGCAAAATACTGATATCCTCCGATCATCGCTGCCGCAAAAACACCATAGATCATCAGAAGGCTTCCTGCTCCGGCTTTTTCCACCAGAGTCTGGGCGTATTCACTGAAAATAAGTATCCAGGTATTGGCTCCGATGTGCATCAGCACACTGGTCCACTTATTACCGCCCATCTCCAGAAACCACGCAGAAATCCCTCCCAGAACAAACGCATACACAGCCTGCAGGACATTTCCGTGATAAATTCCGAAAAACGCCGCAGAGATCACAGCGGAAACCAGCACTGAAAAGTGATCCCGAAGTCGCAGATAGATCAGCCAGCGAAAGATCATTTCTTCTGCAACAGGCGCTATGATTCCCATCCAGAAGATCATCATAAATAAACTCTTTCCTGAAGTAATCTTCGTCATCGTCTCTCCATAGCTGGATGAGATCCAGTTCTGCAGGATCGCCACTAGCACATTGGCATACTGGCAAATCCGGCTCCAGCAGCAAGAAGAAGCAGCATTTCAGGATAGATAGCCTTTGTTCCTCAACGGAAGTCAAACCGCCGATCAGCCTTCCTATACGATCCTTCCGATAAAAATATACTGCCGGAAACATAACCAACACTCCGGTAAGTCCGGTGATCACCAGCGTATAACTATAGTACCTTTCCTGTGCGTTGCCGACATGCCCTGCCAGCCAGAGAAGCACGGCGCTTCCGAGGATCTGTCCGATAAGATAATGGATTCCTGCCGGATAAAGCTCCCTCCACACTATTTGAAAAATATTCTGTCTGTGCAGAGGGGTCAGACGAAAAAATTCAGAAGTTCATCTGCGGAAGCTACGATCTGAAGAGGCTGTGCCTTTTCCAGTTCTTCTCTGCTTCCATATCCGTAAGATACAGCCACACACTGGATCCCGCATCGTCTGGCTCCAAGAATGTCATGTTCTCTGTCACCCACCATGATCACCTGGTCACGGTGGTCAGAAAGGCTCATTCTTTCCAGAGCTTCCTCGATCACCTGAGATTTGGTTACTTTCGGTCCATTGAGGTCCGTCCCGGCGATCACCTCAAAATACCGGCTCAGATTAAAATGGTCCATGATCTGTGTTACGTAAAAGGTCGGTTTCGCAGACGCCACTGCCAGCCGGTAGCCACGACGTTTCAGTCTGCCAAAGTGTTTTCCACACCCGGATAAACGGTGTTCTCATACATTCCTTTTTCTGAATACCGCTCTCTGTAATATTCAATTCCCTTCTGTGCTGTCTCTTTATCAAATCCCGCATATTTCATAAACTGTTCCAGAAGCGGCGGACCCACAAAAACCTTCAATGGCTCCAGCTCCGGTGCCGAAACTCCAAGCTTCTCCAGTGCATACTGTACAGATTTCGTAATCCCCTCTCCGGATTCTGTCAGTGTTCCGTCCAGATCAAAAAAGATTGCCTTATACATAAATTCCTCCTGTTGTATAAAATAATCAGTAAGTATGCCTATTGTATCACTGTTTTTCTGGTAAGTCCATGGTTTCATAGTACAGCTTCCCGGATTTCACAAAACCTATGAGTTCTACTTTCCAGGGATTTCTGCTTTTTTTCGGTAATTCCGCCAGAAGCTTTTTTCCTTGCCAGTAAAAATCACATTCTTTTCCATTGATCCGAAATGAAAGGATCTGGAACGGAATATCCGGACTGATCTCTATCCGGATCCTGTTACCGTCTGTTTTCATTCGGATCACCGGTTTTTGCTCTTTTTCTTTTTTCCTATCCGACGTTCCTGTTGGTTCTGTCCGATAGTAAGATAATGCCGGATTTTGCTTCTTCTCCCTCTTTGATGCATCTGTCACTGACTTTCGAACTGGTTTTTGAGTCAACGTTACAGATGGACTTGCTGTCACTGTCTGTATGGGGATTGGTTGTTCAGTCAGTATTGGCAGTTTTGTTGGTATCGGCGTTTCCGTCAGTTTTTCCGCAGGTGTATCAGCTATCTCTACTTCTGCCGCAGTATTTCCATTTTCCATAAAGCTTTCTTCCTGAGAACGTACCTCATCTGTCTGAAAATCTAAATTCCATTGTGCAGACTCCTCCTGATCATTCTCTGATTCTACCCAGGCAGCGGAATACTCCTCAGTATTTCCTTCTTCTCTGTTCCAATTACTATCATCACTTCCTTCTCCTGCATAGCTTTCTTCCCAGTCTTCCGGCAGCTGTCCGGTTCCTTCTCCCACATTCATATCAAATCCGCCGGTATCAAAACTATCCATTCCTGACACATCAAATCCATAGACAGCAATGGAAGGGATCATCCAGCTGCATAAGACCAGCAGAAACAAAACAATAAAAACAGGTTTTCCTACTAGGAATTTTCATTTCTTTTGGTTTTTTCTGATCACTTTCTCTTCTTTTTCTCATTGATCTCCTCCCAAAGCTGCAGATTTCTGCTTTCACTGTCATCCAGTAATTCCGCTTTTTCTTTCTCTTTATAATCTTCCCACAGCTTTCTGCTGGCCTCTTTCTGACCGGTCCGAATAAGAAACATCCCATATTCCCCGTAGGCCACAGGATATTCTGCATCATACAAAAGAAGATTTTCATAATATAAAGCCGCTTTTTCCGGTTCACACAAAAGCTCCGCATTCCATGCCAGCAATAGCTCAATACGACGCTGCTGTTCTTTTTCCCCATAATTTCTACTTAACCTCTGGAGTCTCTTTTCCGCTGCCATACAGCACTTTTCCCGATCTTTTGAGTCTTCCGGATACTGTCTGGCTTCGTAATACAAATCTGTTACTTCTGAGATCGCCACAGAAAATTCTTCCGTTTTCAGCAATCCTGCTATCAAGATCAGTGTTCCTATCAGAATCCCTGCAGCTGCCGCTTCCAGAAATCGTTTTCTCCAAGTGATCATCCGATATCTGTTTTCCAGCTTTTGGATTTTCTTCTGAACCACTGACATATCCGAATATCTGTATTTTTCCTGTTTTCTGGTACATCGGAACAGAAGCCAGAAAAAATCCGGATATAAAACCACTGCCATTTCTTTTTTCCGCAAAGCTTTTCCAGGGTCTTCCCCAGAGCATAAATATCACTTCCCGGTCTTAAGTAGCCCTGATACTGCTCCGGCGCCGCATAGCCTTTCGTTCCTTCACAGATTCTGTTTTCTTTTCCATGATCGAACATGCACTTCCAAGATCTATCAGATACAGATGCCCGGTTTCAGAAAACATAAGATTATCCGGTTTCAGGTCCCCGTAACAGACCGGTGGCTTCCGACTGTGAAGATATTCCAATACTCTGGCAATCTCCTTTCCCAGAGCAAGGATTTCCCGTAAAGAAAACCGTTTTCCTGAACGGAGAAGTTCTCCCAGCGACTGACCCTTGATATATTCCATGATCAGATAACAATACTCCCCTGTTTCCACATAATCGATAATCTTCGGTATTGCAGGATATTCCAGATGCTGCATGAGTCTGGCTTCTTTTTTCTTTGCGATCGGTATCTCTTTCACTGCACGGCAGATACCAAGCTCCATATCTTTTGCCAGATAAAGCTTCCACCTCCGCCATGTCCAATTTGTTCTACAATGCAATAACGTTCTTTCAGAACATTTCCGATCAGACAGATCACCTTCCTCTCATTTCTGTCAGACAATATTTATGATTACGTTTCTTATTGATTTGGGATAATCCGGTGAATTCCGGTTTGAAAAAAATCAGATAACTTATAGTCAGGCAGAAATTCGTGATCTGCCCTCGTTTAGGATAAGTCCTATTATAGCACGTCCTGTTCTTTTTGCAAAGAACTTTCTATATAAAAAAAGTCCGCCGAATATAGCAGACAAAAATGTCTCTTTATCCGGCGGTCTGTCATTATTCATAGTGTTTGTATCTGCAAAGCTATACCTTACATACGATCCGGTGCAGAGAATCCAAGAAGATCGATGCTTGTCTCAAGCACTCTTCTTGTAAGCTGGAGCAACTGAAGGAAGGATTCCTTCTGTGCCTGATCCTCTTCGCTTAAGATCTTGGTCTCATGGTAAAAGCTGTTAAATGCATTGGATACCTCATAGATATATGCACAGATCTTATGTGGTGCTTTTTCTTCAAAAGCGTTCTCAACCATTGCCGCAAAGCCGGAAAGCTGAAGCATCAGGTTCTTCTCACTGGCATTGACTGCCGGAAGGATCTTACCTGTACTTAAATCTCCTCCCTCCTGCACATAACGGTTCAGGATCGACTTAATACGAACGATAGTATAAAGGATATACGGACCTGTATTTCCCTCAAAGGATGTAAAGCGGTCAACATCAAAGATGTAATCCTTGGTCGCCTGGTTGGAAAGATCTCCGTATTTGATTGCGGAAAGTCCTACGATCTTGGCAGTATCCTTTGCATCTTTATCTTTTACACTGCGATTCTCCACGATCTTACGATACATTTCCTCATCAATATCTGCGATCAGATTCTCCAGACGCATAACACCGCCTTCTCTTGTCTTAAACGGTTTACCGTCTTTTCCATTCATGGTACCGAAACCAAGGAAGGAAAGCTTGGTCTCCGGATTTACAAGACCGGTTTTTCTTGCGCAGCGGAATACCTGGATAAAATGCAGCTCCTGACGCTTGTCAACAACATAAAGGATCTCATCCGGCTGAAAGAGTTTCATACGCTCTACGATAGTAGCAAGGTCTGTGGTCGTATAGAGAGAAGCTCCGTCTGATTTCAGAAGCATACATGGAGGAATCTCCTTGGTATCACTCTCTTCTTTTACATCTACAACAAGAGCGCCCTGATCCTCATAGGCAAATCCTCGCTTCTTCATATCCTCTACCATATCCGGAATGTATGGCTGTGCATCGGATTCTTTTTTCCAGAGGTCAAAATCTACGTTCAGATTCGCATAGTTTCTCTTAAGGTCTGTTACAGATACATTCATAATATGATTCCAGAGAGCCATGTATCCCTGTTTTCCCTGCTGAAGAAGATGGGTTGCCTCAAGTGCCTCATTACGGTAAGCCTCATCCTCTTTTGACTTCCCACTGGCACATGGATAGATCTCTTCCAGCTCGCTGATAGTAAACGGTGCTTCTGCCGGATATTCACCGGTAAAGCTGTCATCAAAATATACCAGCTCCGGTTTCCGGTGTTTCAGCTCGGTGATGATCAGTCCCATCTGAAGGCCCCAGTCTCCAAGATGTACATCACCGATCACCTTATGTCCTACAAAACGTCCGATACGCTTGATGCTCTCACCGATGATCGCAGAACGGAGATGTCCTACGTGAAGCGGCTTGGCAACGTTTGGTCCGCCATAGTCGATAATGATCGTCTTCGGATTCTTGCAGTCTCAACAGAAAGCTTCTCGTCCTCTGCCATCTTATTCATGTATTCTGCAACAAATTCCGGTTTCACATCCAGGTTGATAAATCCAGGCTTTACAACTTCTGCTCTGGAAAAGATCCGGCTGTCTGACAGCTGTGCTACCACATCATCAGCGATCATAAACGGTGCCTTGTGATATGCTTTGGCTCCTGCCATAGCACCGTTACACTGATACTCACATAAGTCCGGTCTGTTGGAAACAGTAACTTTTCCGTAGGACGGATCATAACCTGCTTTTTCAAATGCTGCGGAAAGTTCTTCCGCCATCTGTTCCATAATCTTCTTCATGTTTCAAACTCCTCATATCTTTGTTTCTGTATTTTATGCTTATAACGTCACTTTTCTTGAACATGCGACTGCAAGGGCACCATAACCGATATGGCAGGCAACACTTAAGGAAAGGGGATCCATATGTATCTCCATTCCTGGAAATACCTCCTGGATCTCTTTTTTAAATTCTTCTGCTTCTTCCAGATTTCCTGTATAAGCAGCCTGAAGACACATCTCACCGTCAGATGCGTATTCCTTAAAACGTGTTTCCCAATCATTCTTCATTGCCTTCAGCATGGCACGTTTGGCCTGCTTCTTGCCACGGACTTGGCGTAGGCATCCAGCTTCTCTCCCTGGATCTGAAGTACAGGCTTCAGGTTCAGAACTGTTCCGATGGCTGCTGCTGCCGGTGTGATCCTGCCACCTTTTTTCAGATATTTCAGGGTGTCAAGTGTGATATAAATACTGGAATCGAGTTTCTGATCTGTAAGGATCTTCTTGATCTCTGCAGCACTTTTTCCTGCCTCGGCAAGCATCTTAGCATCCATTACAGACTGTCTCTGTGTTACGGAAATCCGCTGATTATCCACTACCTGAACACGACCATTATAATCAATAGCAAGTCCCATTGCAGTAGAACAGGATGCACTCAATCCGCTTGACATCGGAATATGAACGATTTCCTCATAATCTCTCAGAAGCTTGTCCCACAGATCACAGAGATCAGCCGGACTTGGCTGAGATGTGGAGATCGGTTCATCCTTCTTAAGCTTCTCATAAAACTCTTCCTGTGTGAGAGTTACACCTTCAAGATACATTTTTTCATTAATATAAAACGGCATCGGTATCACATAAACGCCAAGCTCTTCGGCCTGGGCCTGTGTGATACCGCTGTTGCTGTCTGTTACAATGGCAATTTTGCCCATTCTTTCTCTCCTCCTGGTCTGTTATCTCACAGTTCAAAGAATTAATGCATCAGCCCTGATGAACTAATTCTTTGAACTGCTGTAGAAAGCCATGATGTTAGTGTATCATATTTTTTTCTATATCACAATTGGAAATTTTCTGTGACCTTCGCTCACAAAAAACACCTCGCGGAATATTACCAGTGAACAGTAACCGCAAACAGTAACTAAAAAAAACAGCTGCCATACAAATATTTATGCACAGCAGCTGTCACACTATTTATCAAAAATATCCTTATCTATTTATGATCTGTGTTTTATTTCATTTCTCTTACGATCTTTCGAACCGGAAGAACAAATGTCGGAGATACGGACAACTCATCCAGTCCCATCTCTACAAATCTCTCAGTAAGTGTAGTGTCCGCACCAAGCTCACCACAGATTCCGGCCCAGATACCTTCTTTGTGTGCATTATCCACAACCATCTGGATCATACGGAGAACTGCCTCATGATGGGAATCATAAATGTTGTCAAGCTTTGCATTCTGACGGTCAATAGCCAGTGTATACTGGGTCAGATCATTGGTTCCGATACTGAAGAAATCAACCTCTTTTGCAAGAAGATCACTGATCATAACAGCTGCCGGAGTCTCGATCATGATACCCTGCTCCACGTCATCACGGAACGGGATCCCCTGTTCCTTAAGCTCTGCTTTTACTTCTGCTACAATAGCCTTGATCTGCTTCACCTCTGTTACAGAGATGATCATCGGATACATGATGGAAATATTTCGAACATGCTTGCACGGAAAAGCGCTCTCAGCTGTGTCTTAAATACTTCCGGACGGTCCAGACAGATACGGATCGCACGATATCCCATTGCAGGGTTCTCCTCATGCGCCATATTAAAATAATCGATCTGCTTGTCCGCTCCGATATCCAGAGTACGAATGATAACTTTTTTGCCGGCCATATTCTGAGCTACGGTCTTGTAAACCTGGAACTGCTCTTCCTCTGTAGGATAGTCTTCTTTTTCCAGGTATACGAACTCACTTCGGAAAAGTCCGATGCCTTCCGCATCATTGGCAAGTACATTCGCAACATCACCTGTACTTCCGATGTTGGCATAAAGGTGGAGCTTACGACCGCTCTTGGTAACAGTTTCTTTACCTTTCAGTTCTTTGAGCATTGCACGCTGTGCAAGTTCATCGGCACGCATATCCTCATATTTTTTAAGGGTCTCTGCATCCGGCTCAACGATCAGATTTCCGCTCTTTCCGTCTACGACTGCCATCTTACCGTCCATGGACTCATCGTATTCAATATTGATCAGCGCCGGAATATTCATGGTTCTCGCAAGAATCGCAGTATGTGAGTTAGAAGAACCTTTTCTTGTGACAAAAGCAAGAACCTTGCTCTTATCCATCTGTACAGTCTCACTTGGTGCAAGATCCTCTGCAACCACGATCACCGGCTCGGATGCTTCAAGCTCTCCATCTCCATGGCCGGAAAGCACACGTACCAGACGGTCTGAGATATCCTTTACATCAGCTGCTCTTGCTTTCATATAATCGTCGTCCATCTGTGCGAACATTGATGAGAAGTTATCACCAGTTGTTGCAACCGCATATTCTGCATTTACAGACTCTGTACGGATAATGTTGTGGATGGAATCCAGATAGTCATCATCATCCAGCATCATCTGATGAACCTCAAAGATTGCCGCTCCGGACTCTCCAACTTCCTGAAGAGCCTTGTCATAAAGCTTCTGAAGCTGTGCCACAGCCTGCTCTCTGGCTGCCTCCACACGCTTTACCTCTTCTTCCGGATCCTCCACGTGAACACGTTTAACACTGGCGTCAACTTTCTGGAGGATTGAGATCTTACCGATCGCAATACCGGAAAATACAGATTTACCTTCCAAAACCTTCATGAAATTATCTCCTTCTGTTTTTATATTTGCCCACTTATGGTGTATTATATCATACTATCCAAAGATTCTGCCACGATTTTTTATGATCTCTAAAAAACCTGTAAAAACTCTATTTATACTTTCTTTTTTTGTCATATATACAGCAAAAGTGACAAAATAAAGACCGCAGAGCTTCATAAAACCTGAACAATACTTTCAGATATAAAAATAAGCATCTGCCGCCGGAATCCTTCCGGCAATTGCAGATGCTATATGTATGTATATCTTTTTATTCACTTCGAAGGGCATCGATCGGATTAAGATTAGCTGCCTTTACAGATGGGAGAAGTCCGAAGATCAGACCGATCAGCATGGAAAATACCACCGAACCGATAATTGCCGGAACGCTGATGGCTGTTGGTGCTCCTGACACCTGAGACACCATTTTTGACAGGATGATCCCAAGGACCACACCAATGATTCCTCCGATACTGGTCAGCACCGAAGCTTCCGTCAGAAACTGTCCCAGGATCACTTTTTTTCTTGCTCCGATAGCTTTTTTCAGTCCGATTTCGCTGGTACGTTCTGTGACAGATACAAGCATAATATTCATAACACCGATACCACCAACAAGCAGGGAGATACTTGCGATCCAGATCAGCTGCTGATTGGTACTTTCGCTGAGCTTCTGGAGATTCTTGACCTTCTCCATAATGTCTTCCGCTTTATATTTAAAATTCGATTTGTTTTTTTCATTCAGGATTCCTGTATTCAGAATATCCTCTGCTGCTTTTCCTACAGAACTCATATTATCTGTGCTGTCTGCACGGACTGTCACATTTTGCGGCTGATCAAATTTAAATGCAACAGGCCAGGTAGTATCTGGGATCATCACGCTTCCCATGATCGTCTGCG
>ENA-OPZM01000306-OPZM01000306.1-human-gut-metagenome-genome-assembly--contig:-NODE-306-length-21673-cov-1.777314_pt1 | contig 21673 bp, 26 predicted proteins | sample MGYA00242478_ERZ504493 | MGnify/ENA primary metagenome ERZ504493 (study PRJEB26092, sample SAMD00036227) | human gut metagenome | host: Homo sapiens | study: EMG produced TPA metagenomics assembly of... | reverse complement strand
CTTCATAAAATCATAAATACATTTCTCTTTCAAACAAAAATTATTAAATATAAACATTACTAAAAAAAAGTAAAGTATCTATGAAAAAACACAAATTTTAAAAAACCATCTTAATAAAATTGTTAATTTAATTGATAATCATAATTATATTGTTATAATTAAGGTAAAAAACTTTATAAATGAGGTTTTAATATGTTATTAAAAATAGAAAATTTAGGAATGGTAGATAGAGCCAATATAGAAGTAAATGGTATAACAATAATAGCTGGAGATAATAATACAGGAAAATCTACTATAGGTAAAGCTTTATTTGCGATATTTAATGCTTTATGTAATAGTGAAGAAAAAATAAAAGATTTACGTAGACAAGAATTGAGAAAAAATATTCAACGTATATGTATGGATTGTTTTGATAAAGAAGATTTACAAATTAATTTATTTGAAATAACCCGAAGTTTATCAAGAAATTTATCAAATCAATTAATATATAATGAAAATATTAATATAGAAGATAAAATAAAATCAATAATAGATCTTTATCAAATAGAATTTACAGAAGAAGTTTAAAAGATTTACAAATTAAAATAAAAAATTCTGTTGCTAAAATAATGAATGTATCAGAAACAGATTTACAAAAAGAATTTTTACAAAGATATTTTTTAGAAGTATTTAATGAACAAATTAATTCTTTATTTAATGTAAATTCTATAATGGATATTGTATTAACTATTAAAGATAGAGATATAAAAATTAAATTTAGTAATGATAGATGTATGGAATTAGAAGTACCGTATAAAATATTACATGAAGCTTTTTATATAGATGATCCGTTTATTATAAATTCATTGAATACAAAATCACTATCAATATCATTTTATAGAGGAAGATATTTTTCAGTAGAACAAAGACATTTGATTGATAGTATAGAAAAATATGATAGATTAAAAAATGAAAATGTATTCGCTTCATTATTTGCTGAAAAATCATTAGAAGAAATATATGCTATATTAAATGATGTAGTTGAAGGAAATATTTTATTTCAGGATAATAATATTAGTTTGCAAAGTAAAAAATTCAATAAACCTATTAATATAAATAATTTATCCACTGGTTTAAAAGCTTTTGTTATATTAAAGATATTATTAGAACGAAACATTTTAAAAGAAAAAGATGTACTTATATTAGATGAACCCGAAATTCATCTTCATCCTAAATGGCAAATGCAATATGCACAAATCATTGTATTGTTGCAGAAATTTTTTTGATTTAAGTATTATTGTAACAACACATAGTGCAGATTTTTTTAGCTGCTATTGAGTATTATGCTAAGAAATATAAAAATATTGATAAATGTAAATTTTATTTAGCTAAAAATGAAGATAATTTTAATACTTTTATTGATGTAACAAATGAAACAGAGAAAATTTATAAACAAATGTTTATACCAAAATTTCATTTAGATGAACTTAATTATGAATTGGAAGAAAATGAAGATGAATAATTATCAAAAGTTTATTTTGTTATTACAGAATTATCTTAAAGAAAATTTAGCTATTAGTGATGATGATATACAAAGATATTCAATAAAATTTTTGTCTGATATGAAAAATGCTTCATTGGATGATAGTAACAATAATTATTTATATAATGGAGATAAAAAATTAAGTGTTATAAAAATGGATGATTTTACAGATTGTTATCGTCAAATAAAGAGTAATCAAATAAAGAATGATACCATTGAGAAAGAAAATAATATAAACGCAGTAGATGCATTTCTTATTAATAAAGATAATATATGGTTTTTGATTGAGTTTAAAGATGCAGAAATAAAATCTGGTAAATCAAAGATTAAACACAATATTATTCGAAAAGCGTATGGAAATTGGTATATGTTACTGGATATCTTATATAATATGAAAGATAAAAATTTTATGGATAACTTTGATTATGAAAATCCAATTGAGTTTGCTAAAAATAATGTAGTGTATATATTAGTTTGTTCAGGAGAAAATAATTCACAAATACAAAGATTTGTGAGTGATGCCAAAAGTGAAAAAAGGTATTATACTCCACCATTTATGAATAAATTAAAATGGTATCTATTTAAAGACGCTTATGTTTATACAGAACTATATTTTGAAAAAGAATTTGTAAATAAATTTAAATATGAATAAATATCTTTATTTTTCGAACTGCACTCCAAAAATTGGACAAAAATATTTTTTGGAGTGCAGTTTTTACTAAATATTTAAATGAAACTTCTTCATAAATATAATAAAAGAAATAATAATAAATCATTCTACATTTAGAATAAAAATTATAGTATACGAAATTATTAAAAAAGAAGGTATTTTCCAAAAAGTAATTGCTTAAATAATACCATAATAAAAACCAAATTATTCTATTAAAAATTTTATAAAATCTTATGATAAAAAATAAACAAAAAGACTTAGTCCTATAAAATATAGAACTAAGTCTTTTTAGCAAATTAATATTTCTATGGTAAAAACTATTAAGAGCTTTTATTTTTATTGATTACTGAGCTTTTGTTTTAATTTCTTCAAGAAGATTGTTGATAAATTCATCAGTATCCATAGTAACAGTATCTTTTTCACGACGTTTACGAACAGAAATATTTTTATTTTCTAATTCGGATTCACCTACGATAATGCTGTATGGAACTTTTTTAACTTGAGCTTCACGGATTTTGTAACCGATTTTTTCATTGCGGTCATCAACTTCTACACGAATGCCGAGGTCAAACATTTTGCGTTTGATTTCATAAGCATAATCAACATATTTATCGCTGATAGGTAAGATTTTAACCTGTACAGGAGCGAGCCATACTGGGAATGCACCAGCATAGTTTTCAATTAAAATACCGATAAAGCGTTCGATACTTCCGTATACTACACGGTGAATCATTACTGGACGATGTTTCTGACCATCTTCACCGATATAAGTGAGGTCGAATTTTTCAGGCATTAACATATCAAGCTGAATTGTACCACACTGCCAAGTACGACCGATAGAGTCAGTTAAATGGAAGTCGATTTTTGGACCATAGAAAGCGCCATCGCCTTCGTTAATAACATATTTAAGACCACGATGTTCAAGTGCATTTCTAAGTGCATTAGTTGCAGTTTCCCAAACTTCATCAGAACCCATAGAGTCTTCAGGACGTGTGCTGAGTTCTGCATGATAAGTTAAACCAAATGTGCTATAAACTTTATCAAATAAGTCAATAACTCTTTGGATTTCATCTTCAATCTGGCTAGGTAACATAAAGATATGAGCATCATCTTGAGTGAAGTTACGTACACGCATTAAACCATGTAATGCACCAGATAATTCATGACGATGTACAAGACCAAGTTCACCAAGGCGAAGTGGTAAATCACGATAGCTGTGTTGCTGTGTTAAATAAACAAGCATACCACCTGGGCAGTTCATTGGTTTAATTGCATAAATCTTCACCATCAATTTTTGTGAAGTACATATTTTCTTTATAATGATCCCAGTGACCAGAAGTTTCCCAAAGTTTACGGTTCATAATCATTGGAGTTTTAATTTCCTGATAACCAAATTGACGATGAACTTCACGCCAGTAGTTGATGAGTTCGTTTCTGATTACCATACCATTTGGATGGAAGAATGGGAAGCCTGGACCTTCTTCATGTAAGCTGAATAAATCGAGTTCTTTACCGAGTTTGCGGTGATCACGTTTAGCAGCTTCTTCAAGCATTTTTAAGTAAGCATCTAAATCAGCTTGTTTTTCAAATGCTGTACCATATACACGTTGAAGCATTTTATTTTTTTCGCTACCGCGCCAATAAGCACCAGCAACAGATTGTAATTTAATAGCTTTTACTTTACCTGTAGATACTACGTGTGGACCTGCACAAAGGTCAGTGAATTCACCTTGGCTATACATAGTGATCATTGCATCTTCTGGTAAATCATTGATTAATTCTACTTTATAGCTTTCGCCTTCAGCATTGAAGAAATCAAGTGCTTCCTGACGAGTAACTTCTTTACGTACAATTGCTAAATTTTCTTTAACAATTTTTTCATTTTCTTTTTCGATTTTTGCTAAATCTTCAGTGCTAAGTTGATGATCCATATCAAAATCATAGTAAAAACCATTGTCAATTGCAGGACCAATTGCAAGTTTTACATTTTTATCGCCATAAAGACGTTTTACAGCTTGAGCTAAAATATGAGAAGCACTATGACGAAGTGCCCAACGACCATCTTCATCTTCAAAAGTTAAAATTTCTACTTGATGATCTCCATCTATAACAGTCATTAAATCTTTAGTTTCTCCATCAATTTTACAAGCTAAAGCTTTTTTTGCTAAAGAATTACTAAAGGATTTTACAAAATCAAGAACAGTAGTGCCTTCAGCTACTTCACGAACAGCACCATCTTTTAATGTGATATTTGCCATTTTATTAACCTCCTAAAAAAATAAAAAGCCTCCATCCCAAACTAGGGACGAGGCTTGTAGTTCGCGGTTCCACCCTGTTTGCCATAAAATATGACCAACTCAAAAATGATAACGGAATTTCTCCGGCAAAACTTAATAAATAAATCTAAATTTATAGTTCAGCTTTGCAGTTTGAAAGTGGTAATCAAAGAGTATGCTTAAGAAGTTTCCAGCCTCGACTTCTCTCTCTGTAAACATATAATTCTTTAATCATGTCTTTCGCATTATTCTTCATATATCTTTATGATGTTTTCATTATAATAAAGCAATATCTCAATGTCAAGAGTTATTCTTTTTTTCTCATTTCTAAAATTCCTATCAAGATACTATACTTATAAGATATTATCTATTTATTATAATATTTATTTTAATTTAAATTTAATCTATTTTTAATCTGTACTTTAATCATATTTTAATCTAATCAGATTATACTATATACATAACTCAATAAAGTTATATAAGTTTTTGCTCTCCGATAGGTTTCTCTCCCTATCGGTTTTTTTTTGCCTTCACAAGATACATATATAAAATTAAAATAATATATATACACCAAAATAAAGGAGATGTTACTATGTTTTTTGATGTAGATAAGCTACATTGGACTCGTAAACCTTTATCATTTAGTATAACTAAAGATAAAATCGAAATCGATAACTTCACCTCATACTGATTTATGGCAAAGAACATATTATCACTTCAAAAATGATAATGCTCCTGTGCTACAAATGAGTACAAATGAAGAATTCTTTTCATTTACTATTAAGACAGATTTTGATAGCAAAGTTCGATTTGACCAATGCGGTATCGTCTTATATTTAGATAGTGAAAACTGGCTCAAAGCTTCCGTTGAATATGAAAATGAAGATATTCAACATTTGGGTAGTGTTGTTACTAATAAAGGATATTCTGATTGGGCGACAACTGTTATCGATAGTTCTATAAAATCCATTTGGTATAGATTAAGTCGCCGAAAAGATGATTTTCGCATAGAATATTCTCTTGATGGCATAAATTATAATCAAATGCGCATATGTCATCTTTGGGAAGCTTCTGGTGATATCCAATTTGGCATTTATGCTTGTAGCCCAGAAAATTCTTCATTTAAAGCTACATTTACTGATTTCAAAATGACAGAATGTGTTTGGCAAGCTCACGACGGTCAACAACCTGACGAAGATATTACTTATTAAAGGAATGTTATTTTATGAATACACTTATCGCCAAAAATTTAAATATTCTCATTGATTTTTTAGCTAAAAGAGATTTAACAGCACTATCTCCCGATGAATTGCAAGCAAAATACAAAATAAATCAAGCTGATTTGTTGATTTTATTCGGTGGCTCTATTCCTGAAGGTGCTGATGTATTTGCTAAAGCTCATCAACAAAATATAGCTAAAAATTATCTTTTAGTCGGCGGTGCTGGTCACACTACAGAAGCACTCCGCCAAAAAATGCAATCAGCTTTAGCCGATATAGATATTTCCACTAAATCTGAAGCAGAAATCTTTGCTCTTTATTTAAAAAATAAATACAATATTACAGATTGTTTATTAGAAACTAAATCTACCAACTGCGGTAATAATATCACTAATACTCTAGAACTTTTAAAAAATCTAAATTTAAAGCCAAAATCCATCATTTTTATGCAAGATGCTACTATGCAAAATCGCATGGACGCAGGTTTTAGAAAATATTGTTCTTGTGATACTGCTTTAATTAATTATGCCACATATAAAGTTCATTTCACTGTTCAAAATGATAAATTATGTTTAGAACAAAATAATATCTGGCAAATGTGGAATATTGATAAATATATTGAGCTACTCATGGGAGAAATACCTCGTCTTACAGATAATATCAATGGTTATGGCCCTCAAGGTAAAGATTTCATTGCTCATGTAGATATACCACAAGAAGTCCATAGTGCTTATCAATATCTCTATCAACATTTAAATATCAAAACACGCCAGGCAAATTCGCTTTATGCTACAAAATAAAGAAAGTGTCTACTTATTATATTTTATCTTCACGGCAAAATATAATGTAGACACTTTTTTTAAGCTAAAATCTCTGTTAAAGCATCAATTAATTCATCATTTTCTTCACGAGTTCGCACCGCAAAAACGCACGAAATACTCATTTAATCCTGGATAGTTTTCACAATTGCGAATAGCTATGCCATATGATAATAATTTTGCTTTTAACTCATTAGCTGTCATATTTGTTTTTTCTATATTTACTAAAATAAAATTAACAGTTGGCTCATATACTTTCAATTTATCAAAAGTTTCTAGTTCTTCATAAAGATAATTTATCTCTGTTCTTGTATATGTTCTACTGCGACGCTGATATACTTTATCCTCTAAAGCTACCATACCTGCAATCTGTGCTAAAGCATTCACATTCCATGGGTCTTTTGCCTGATAAAGTGGGTCTAAAACTTCATGGTCTGTAGCTGCAAAACCTAAGCGAAGTCCTGGTAATGCATAAAATTTAGTCAAAGAATGCAATACAAATAAATTATGATATTTTTCCACTAAAGGAAGTACGGAAAAAGCTTCACTTGTTTTGATAAAATCCATAAAAGACTCATCAACAACTACAAAACAGCCATTATTTTCAGCATGTTCAATCAAAAGCTCCATATCTTCTACAGTAAATAACGTACCTGTTGGATTATTAGGATTGCCGATAAATAAAATATCGTTGCCTTTTATATTCACAATTAAATCTCGCATAGGAGAATTAAATTCCTGTTTTTCAGATAATATCACATAATTTATATTCGCTCCAGAAGCTTTAGCTGCTCTTTCATATTCACTAAAACCTGGAGATACAATCAATGCATTTTTAGGCTTTAATATATGGCAAAGTATATATAATAATTCTACTGCGCCATTACCTACGATAATTTTATCTGCACTGATACCATAATTTTCGGCGATTTTACCACAAAGCTCTCTTGCATCTGGCTCTGGATAATGAATTATATCATCAACATGGTCAACAATCGCTTTTTTTATTATTTTTAGATAATCCATATGGATTTATATTGGCACTGAAATCTATAATTTTATTCTAAATTTTTCTTGTGCCATTATTTTTTTTTAAATCTCCGCCATGCTCAAACTTTTGCATAATTTACTCTCTTTCTATGATAATTCCACCAGAAATCATTTTTACTAAATTCAAATAATGTAAATCAAAACATTCACTTAATATTTTTTGTTTACATTCTTCAATTAAACTTTCCTCACAATTATCATCAAATAATACACCAATAACAGTGCCACTATGAGCAACATTTACACCTATTGCCTGATAATCTTCGGATATTATCATGATATCTTCTAATTGCTTTTTATATAATATTTTCTGATTTGCATACGCACTCATAACGCAAGCTTTGCCGATATATTTATTATTTTTCTCTTTAAAGCCTAGACGCAAATAATCTAAAGCTTCTTTAATTGTATTTTCATTTTCTTGATACAAGCGTTTCAAATCCTTGCGACGATTAAAAGATAAAGTATCAACCTTGCCACCACAATCAAACATCAATATCTTAATCTTTGGCGCTAAACCTAAATGCTCTAAAACTTGACCATTCAAATGATTATATCTGACAATGCCTTTACAAAAAATACCATCAGTTGGCTCAATACTTGTTGCAATCTTTGATATTTCATCTTGAGATAATATCCGTTTACAAGAAAGAGCTGTCAACTGACAAATACTTGCAATATCTGCACTACTTGAAGCCATGCCCTTTCCTGTCAACAATTCTGTAGTCAAACAAAATTTTGCATAAGATTTAGTGCCCAGATAATCAAGCGTTTTATTGCGTGCCAAACGAGCTTTATATGGTAAATAAGAAAAATATTTTGTTATACTCGCCTTGGTATACATTGAAATAGGACAAGTAACTAAAAAAGGTATATCATCAATCATGCCTTGTACTAACTCGCCACAAGAACCTGGTATTTTAACACTAAGACCCATGCAAAAATTCTCCTTAACCAATAATAAATTTATCTTCAGGATAGCGAATTTTATTTTTCTTCTTGCGAATAACAAGTGCCATCGCAAAAGAAATAATACCAATTCGTCCCATCAACATTACAAAAATAATTACAATTCTACTAGAAGCGTCCATTTCATTTATCGTGCCCGTAGGCAAACCTACAGTAGCGAACATAGATACAGACTCAAATAAGATTTTAGACAAAGCAATATCTTCTGTCAAACATAAAAACATTGACATCAAAAATACGACAATCGCACTGACAAAGAAAATACTCATCGCACGGAAAATGACAATCGGTGGTACAGTACGCTCAAAGATAACAACATCTTCACGACCGCGAATGAGCGACCAAATAGCTGCAAAGATAACAGCTATAGTAGTAGTTTTAATACCGCCACCTGTTGAAGCTGGCGAACCGCCAATAAACATCAAAAACATAATCAACAATAAACTAGGTTCTGTCAATGAGCCTATATCGAGCATTGAAAATCCTGATGTTCTAGCCATCGAAGCCATGAATGTACTTACCATCACTTTATCAAATAAACCTAAATCGCCTAAAGTATTTTGATTTCCATATTCTAAAATTAAAAATAAATACACTGCCGATAAGAATTAAAAAACCAGTAGTAACAAGTACAAGCTTGCTATTAATACTTAATTTTTGCCATTTGCGTTTTTGATATATATCTAGTAAAACAGCAAAACCTAATCCGCCACAAACAACTTCTATCAATAATATCAGATTAAAAAATGGGTGAAAAATATAATTTGCAAAAATTGCTTCCACCTAAAATATCAAAACCTGCATTACAAAAAGCTGATATCGAATGCCAAAAACCAAAATAAATAGCTGTGCCTACACTATAATCTTGACAGAAAATAATTGTTAAAATAACTCCACCGATAAATTCAAAAGCAACAGTCATTTTCACAATACTGATTACAAGTCGCACTACTCCAGCCACTGACCATCTTTGCAATGACTCTTGAATTAATAATCTATCTCGAAGTTGAATGCGTTTACCCATCACCACTGCCAAAATAGTAGTGATAGTCATAATTCCTAAAGCTCCAATTTGCACCAAAATAATAATTATTATTTGCCCAAATACAGAAAAATTATCACCTAAACTAAATATGGAAACACCCGATACACATACTGCTGACGCTGACATAAATAATGCATCAACAAAGCTCAAAGGCTTATATCTACCACTGTAATCGGCAACATCAACAACATAGTACCAGTCAATATTATTATCCCATAACTACATAAAACAATCTGGTATGGATTTAATTTTCTAATATATTTCATCATTTTATTTAAACCTAAAACTTATTAATCAACCTACCCCAATACGCTCTGAAGGATATCCTATTTTAACTTTTTTTCGATTACGCATAGCAATAGCCATCAAAAAATGTAAGTACTCCTAAAACGACCAATAAACATTATTAAAATTAATATGGACTTACCATAAATAGTCAAACTAGAAGTAATCCCTGTGGATAAACCTACAGTAGCCAATGCTGATGTAACTTCAAATAGTATTTTTATAAATGGAAAATCTTCTGTTAAACATAAAAACATTGTTCCTAAAACTACTAAAGCTGCTGCTATATAAAAAATAGCCAAAGACTTTACAATTAAATCATGTTCGATACGTCTTTTAAACAATGTAACTTCTTCATTGCCACGAATTATAGAGGTAACTGTCGCAAAAATTATCGCAAAAGTTGTAGTTTTTATCCCACCACCAGTAGAACCAGGAGACGCCCCTAAAAACATCAAAATGATGATAAAAAACAATGAGGCTTCATGTAATGCTCCTGTATCCATCAAAGTATATCCTGCTGTACGTGAAGTTGTAGATAAAAAAAACGTCCCTATTAACTTATGCCACCAATCCCAATTACCAATCGTATTTTCATTATTATATTCTAAAAAGAACAATACTATCGTACCAATTACCAATAAAATCAAAGTCGTCAATAAAACAACTTTAGTATGCAAAGAAAACATCTTCCAATTATGTTTTTGGTAAAGTTCTACTGTTACACCATAGCCAATACCGCCTAAAATAATTAACAAAGCGATAACAATACAAAATAGTGGATCTGTATTATATTTAAAAATATTAGTACCGCCAAAAATATCAAAACCAGCATTACAAAACGCCGATATAGAATGCCAAAACGCCATATATATCCCATGTAATCCATAATCAGGATATAGGCGAAAAGATAGTAGTACGCCACCTAAAAATTCAATACATAAAGTGGTCTTTACCAATAATTTAATTAATTTTACAACGCCCCCAACAGTCAACCTGTTCAATGATTCTTGAGCTATTAACCTACTTCTAGCTGAATACGCTTTCCCAAATCAAGGCAAATACTGTCGTCATTGTCATTACACCAAAACCGCCAATTTGAATCAACATAATAATTACTAATTGCCCAAATATAGAAAAATATTGACCAGTATCTACCACAATTAAACCCGTAACACATACAGCTGATGTTGCAGTAAATAAAGCATCTATAAATGATAGACTGCTACCATCATTAGATGCTATAGGTAACATCAATAAAAATGCACCTACTAATATTAAGCCCAAAAACGAAACAACTAAAACTTGATAAGGACTTAACATCAATAGCCAATTATTAATACTCTTGGGAATTTCTGCCTGTTGCAAAATTAATTCCTCCTAATTGTTCACTAATTGCAATAACCAAAAAGCAAAAAAGCCTATGATACCGCCAACGATAGAGCCGTTTAAACGTATCCATATCATATCTGTTTCGACTTTATCGTACACTAACTCATTTAATTGCTTATCTGTTAATCCTTCTAAAAATTTACGTGCTAATTCTAAGATTACATCTTCACCTTTTAAAGCACTACGATGAACAACATCTAATACAAAACGATTTATTTTTGATTTAAATTCATTATTTGTATTTAATTTTTCGATACATCTATCTATTTCTTCACTTAAAATCTGTTCTATCGTCTGATAAAGCTTATTCTCTCTATTATTATTAGCTAATAGATATTCACAAAAATTGCGCAAAAGAATTTTGTAGAATTTTTTCCACAATGCCCCATTTCCACAAAACTATCACACAAAGTATTCAAGCTATCAACCCAATTTTCATCATCGCGAATATTCATCAAAGCTTCTTCATATAAATTTATGAGATTTGCATATAATTCGCCATCTTTATCGCTGACATCATCTAATAAATCTAAAATACGTTCATGAATTATCAAAGACAATTCATCTGGGTCTAAAGTATTTGTCGCTAAAGCCAAAGATAACATTAGACCGCCTAGACCACTTTCATACTGTTTTTGATAATTTTCAAGAAAAGCATCTATTCTTGCCTTTCCTTCTCTTCCTGAAAAATATCCTTTCAAAAAATTTATACCTTTATCTACAGCGAGCTGACTATTTTCACTTTTGAGCAATATGCCCATTAAATTATGTGATAAATCACCCATAGACTCTTTTAAAATAAGCTGAGCTATTTTTTCACTGTTTTTTTTGTGCTACTTTAGCAGTATCTATTTCAGCGATTTTTTTCACTAAAAACTGCATAACTTCATTTAATATATATTTTTTATTATCAGGATTTTTAGCCCAATTTAAGCCCCATGATAATAAATCAGCATTGCATATACGTCTATAAATTTTGCGCTTAGATAAAAATTCTGTCTGCAACATTCTCACGCAAGAATTTATAAAGGCATCTCTACGGCTTGGCAATATAGCTGTATGAAAAGGAAACCCAAGTGGCTTTTTAAATAAAGCTGTAACTGCAAACCAGTCTGCAATACCACCAACTAAACTCGCTTCACTGCAAAATAATAATAATTCAAAAATAATATATTGTGGATATAAAGTTCTTAAAGCTAAAATTACTAAAAAACAAACAAATAATACACATAATGTTTTATCTGCTCTATTAAATCTATCCATTATCCGCACATCCTTTCCACAACAAAGGATATTACATATAATCCCATACCAGCAATAGCACCAACTACAGAACCGTTTATACGTATCATTTGAAGGTCATCACCAACACGTTTTTCTACTAAATCGACAAATTCTTGCTGTGAATACTTCATCAATTCATCTTTAATATAATCTAAGCCCCATTGTGAATTATTTTGAATTATCTTCGTTATTGTATTAATGAAAAACTTATTTAATTTTAGCCTGCATTTCATCATCTACAGCTAATTTAGCAATAAGATTATCTAGATAATCTTCAATCTGCTTCCATAATTGTTCTCTATTTTCGCTATTTTGACAGAAATTTATCAATTAAAGACACTAAATTATCGCTAAAATCAAATTTCTTCACGAAAAAGTAATGTTCTAATTGAGCAACTTTTTTGCTTATAGCCATTTCTACTGCCTAGAATTTCTATTTTTTCTGCAAGTAAAGTTTTTAAATGCTCACGTTCTTTACTATCATAATCCAGTAATAAATTAGTATATTCATCTAATTTTTTATTTAACTTTTGCGTCAAATTTTCACTAGATAAATCCATCATTTCAAACATAAAACTACGTTTTTTGACTATCTTTTACATATTTTTCTTTGATAATGCTTACATTATCGTCAATTAGTTTATGCATGAAATCCTTTGCCAACAATTCAGGCACTGTAGCTCTAACCATTTTTATGATATGGTCTATACATTTATCCCCTGCTGGTGTCTTAATAAAATCTAGTAAAAATTGAATGATAATCCTTGCTATATTAAAGTTTTTGCGACGACTCTTCAAGCGCTTGCCAATGAATAACCTACTTTTTTCGTATCAAGTGAATTAATTACCTGCATAACTAATTCTTTTAATGCTACTTTGGCTTTTTCTTTGCCACCTCTTTGAGCGTACTCTACTACCATCATTGCCATATTATAATTTTTAATATTATTAATGATATATTCTGGATTTAATAAATCTCTACCGATAAATTTTACTATCTCGTCCATGATACGTTCACGATTACGAGGTAATATCTCTGTACGATAAGAGATAAAGCCCAGTGGTTTTCTAAATAGAGCTGTAACTGCAAACCAATCCGCTAAACCACCGATTAAAGCAGCCAAAAACCCATGATTTAGCAATAAGCCCCAAAAAGAATCTAATTTATATGTAGCAATAAATCCCAAAAACATGATGACTAAAACCAATGTAGCCTGTGTTTTTTTCGACATAATAACCCTCCCTTATTCAAATAATATAAAGATATTATACCGCAAAAGCCATGTTTATAAAATATTGTTGCCAAATTAACTGCCATATTAAACTATAAATCAAACAAAAATAAAGATTATTTAAGCCAAATAAATCAACTTAAATAATCTTTATTTCATTAAATATCATAAGATATAACTAAATTTATAATTAATAATTTAGGACAATCTCATTTTAAAATCTTCATAGCCAAAAGATTTTACTACTTCAATAGTATCATCTTCATGTAAAACGGCAATATCTGGAAGTGGCATACCATTGAAAGTATTATTTTTTACCATGGAATAAATAGCCATATCGCAGAAGATAATTTTATCGCCAACTTTTAAAGGTTTATCAAAAGAATATTCCCCTATGATATCACCTGCAAGACAAGTAGGGCCACCAAAACGATAAGTATATGCTTTTTCATTTGGTTTTCCTGAATTAATTACATTTGGTCTATATGGCATTTCCAATACATCAGCATATGACAAGCAGCAGAAGTATCTAAAATTGCAATATCTATATCATTGTGAATAAGCTCTAAGACTTCACTGACTAAATAACCTGCATTTAATGCCACAGCTTCACCAGGTTCTAAATAAATTTCTAAATCATATTTTTCTTTCATATGATTGATACAATTTATTAAAAGCTCAATATCATAATCTTCACGAGTGATATGATGACCACCACCAAAATTGAGCCATTTTAAATCATATAAATATTTGCCAAATTTAGCTTCAATAGCATCTAATGTAGTTTTTAAATCATCAGAGTTTTGTTCGCAAAGTGTATGAAAATGAAGTCCTTTCAATCCTTCTAACTTTTCTGGTTCAAAATTATCAAGTGTAACACCTAAGCGAGAACCTTTAGCACATGGGTCATAAATATCATGTCCTTCTTGTGTAGAACATTCTGGATTAATGCGAATACACATTCTTTGCCTTTGGCTAAAGCTATATCTTTATATTTTTCCCATTGATTAAAAGAATTAAAAATTATATGGTCGCAAATCTCCACGATTTCAGCAAAATCTTTTTCTTTATATGCTGGAGAAATATATGATTTTCTTTATCCTTCATGAATTCATGAGCTAATTTAGCTTCAAAAATCCCACTTGCTGTAGCACCTTTTAGATATTTGCCAATCATAGGATAAAAATAAAACATGGAAAAAGCTTTTTGTGCAAGTAAAATATGACAACCTGTTTTATCTTGTACCATTTTTAAAACTTCAAGATTTTCACGAAGTTTTTCTCGTCCATAACATAACTAGGAGTTGCTACATTTTGTAATTTTTCTTCTAATTTCACTAAATCACTTCCTTAAAATTGTTTTTAATTCTAAATCAAAATCTCAATTTATTTAAATAAGACAGTACACCAATGGCATACTGTCTTATTTTTATTAAAAATATATTTTATTCTACTAAATCAGGATTGAAGCTTTCTTTCCATGGAAGGCCCCATTTATTAAGAGCGTCCATAAATGGATCTGGATCAAATTCTTCAATATTATATACGCCTGGTTTTTTCCATGTGCCGTTCATGATGAGCATTGCACCAATCATTGCTGGAACACCAGTTGTATAAGAGATTGCTTGAGAGCCAACTTCTTTGTAGCATTCTTGATGATCGCAAACATTGTATAAATAATATGTTTTATCTTTACCATCTTTTTTACCTTGGAAAATACAGCCGATATTTGTTTTACCTACTGTACGAGGGCCAAGACTAGCTGGATCTGGAAGTACAGCTTTTAAGAATTGAAGTGGCACGATTTTATGACCTTCAAATTCGATAGGTTCGATAGAAGTCATGCCTACATTTTCTAAACATTTTAAATGAGTTAAATAAGACTGACCAAAAGTCATGAAGAAACGAATACGTTTAATACCTTTGATATTTAAGCCCAAAGATTCAAGTTCTTCATGGTGAAGTAAATACATGTCTTTTTCGCCAATTTCTGGGAAATTGTATACGCGTTTTATTTCCATAGGTTTAGTTTCTACCCATTTACCATCTTCCCAGTAGCTACCATTAGCAGAAACTTCACGGATATTGATTTCAGGATTAAAGTTTGTAGCAAATGGATAACCATGATCACCTGCATTACAATCCAAGATATCAATATAGTTAATTTCATCAAAATGATGTTTCATTGCATAAGCAGAGAATACGCCTGTTACACCTGGGTCAAAACCACTGCCTAAAAGTGCAGTAATTCCAGCTTTTTCAAAGCGTTCACGATAAGCCCACTGCCATTTGTATTCAAATTTAGCAGTATCTAATGGTTCATAATTTGCAGTATCCACATAATGAACTTTAGTAGCAAGACAAGCGTCCATGATTGTTAAATCTTGATATGGAAGAGCTAAGTTGATTACTACATCTGGTTTGAATTCATTGATTAAGTTAATAAGTTGATTTACATCATCAGCATCTACTTGAGCTGTAGTAATTTTTGTTTTGCCACCGCTTAATTTTTCTTTTAAAGCATCGCATTTGCTTTTTGTACGGCTAGCAATACAGATTTCTTCGAATACATCACTATTTTGACAACATTTATGGATAGTAACACTTGCTACACCACCACAACCAATAATTAGAGCTTTACCCATTTGGCAAATTCCCCCTTTTATAAAAATTTATTTATTATTTATATTATAATCTAAAGCCAATAAATATTCACGTAGTAATTTTAAAGCAGTAGCTGTAGAGATACCACTTTGATCATATGGTGGAGATAATTCTACCATATCACAGCCTACTACATTGCATTTATTAGCTACTAAATTCATTGCACGACGAAGTTCATCAAAAGATACTCCACCTGCTTCTGGTGTACCAGTTCCAGGGAATACAGCTGCATCTAATACATCTAAATCCACTGTAAAATAAACAGGTTTTCCTTTTAATTTTTCTACAACATCTTCCAAACCTACAAAATCAAAACGTCTAGTCTGTACATGCTCTTTGCCCCAAGCGAATTCAGCACGTTCACCACTTCTGATACCGAATTGATAAATTTTATTATCGCCAACGATATCCCATACACGATGAAGCACTGTAGCATGAGATAATTTAGCTCCTAAATAATCATCACGAAGGTCAGCATGTGCATCAAAATGAATGATATGCAAATCATCATATTTTTCGGCTACAGCACGTACACTGCCTAAAGTAACTAAATGTTCGCCACCGATCATAAGTGGAATTTTACCATCATTTACAATCTGACGTGTAAAATCTTCAATATCTTTTAGTGCATTTTCCACACTGCCAAAAGGAAGTTCTAAATCTCCGCCATCAAAAACATAGGCATCTTCTAAATCTAAATCAAGATATGGGCTAAAAGTTTCAAGACCATATGACTCTGCTCTCATAGTACGACTAGCAAAACGAGTTCCTGGTCTATATGAAGTTGTAGAGTCAAATGGTGCGCCAAATAAAACTATCTTCGCTTCATCATATTCTCTATCACAACCTAAAAATGTCTCAATGTTTTTCTTCAACATCTTCCATTAATTCCTCCACATAATTTGGTAATGCAAATGATGCATTGTGTAAGTTCGCATTATAATAACGAGTTTTCAAACCTAAAGCATTCCATCTTTTAGCATCAAAATCTAAAACTGGATGATACTTTTTGGACGCAAAGCCAAATAACCAATGACCTGATGGATAAGTAGGGATATGTGCTTGATATACTCTACTTATAGGGAAAGATTTTACAATGCGTTGATGTGCGCGTTGCATAGCAAAAGCATCTTCATCATAAAATGGACTTTCATGCTGATTTACCATAATGCCATCTTCTTTTAATGCTTTATAGCAATTTCCATAAAATTCCTTAGTGAATAAACCTTCCCCAGGGCCAAATGGGTCTGTAGAATCAACGATGATTAAATCATATTCATTATTACAATGGCGAATGAATTTCAAACCATCTTCAAAATAACAATGCAAGCGTTCATCATCAAAACTGCAAGCTGTCTGCTGTAAATATTTACGAGAAATATCCACTACACGCTCGTCAATTTCTACTAAATCAACTGACTCTACATTTTTATAACGCAATAATTCACGAGCAGTACCACCATCACCGCCACCTATGATGAGCACTCTCTTAGGATTATGATGTACTGCCATAGGTACATGCACTATCATTTCATGATAAATGAATTCATCTTTTTCAGTTAGCATTACATAGCCATCTAATACCATCATGCGACCAAATTCTTTAGACTCAAAAATATCTATACGCTGAAACTCAGTCTGTTCAGAATGAAGTTGTTTATCAATCTGAATAGAAAACTTTACATACGGTGTATGTAATTCACTGAACCATAAATCCATTTATCTATCACTCCTTAATTACATTTAAACGTTTTATTTCCATATCTTCAGGACCTGTCATGGAACAGCCTTTATCTTTAGCATAGTGAATATATTCCAAAATCTCTGGTGTAATTAATTCCCCTGGTGCCAAAATCGGTATTCCAGGAGGATAACACATTACAAATTCACTGCATACTTTACCACAGCTTTCATCTAATGGTAAAGATACTTTTTCACTATAAAAGGCATCTTGTGGTCCACACATTACTTTAGGGCTGATATATTCAGCTTCTAACATGCCCTTATGGTCTTTTTTATAATTCCTACGAATTTCTGCTAACGCACTTACTAAGCGTTCAATATCTTTTGCTCTATCACCGACTGATACATAAGCAAGTAAATTGCCGATATCGCCAAATTCTGCTTGAATATCGTATTCATCACGCAATAAATCATATACTTCAATACCAGCAAGACCTACAGGTAATGTATAAATGGCTAATTTAGTGGTATCAAAATCAAAACACTATCGCCATTTATCTTTTCATCTGCATAAGCATAATAATCACCGATATTATTGATTTCTTGTCGTGCATAATCTACTAAATCTATAACAAAATCAAAAATTTCACTGCCATGTACGGCTAAATTAGAACGAGAAATATCAAGGCTAGACATCAATAAATATGAACCACTTGTAGTTTGTGTCAAATTTATAATCTGATGAACATAACCTGCTTTTACATTTTTACCAGTGAGCAAAAACGAACTTTGTGTAAGTGAGCCACCTGATTTATGCATACTTACTGCTGCCATATCAGCTCCCGCATGAATAGCTGCTATAGGTAATCGTTTATTAAAATAAAAATGTGTTCCATGTGCTTCATCAGCCAATACTAACATATTATGTTCATGGGCTACTTTTATAATTTCTTTTAAATTAGAACAAATACCATAATATGTTGGATTATTTACTAAAACTGCTTTAGCATCTGGATTTTCTCTTATAGCTTTTTTTACTTCCTCAACTGACATACCGAGTGATATACCAAGTTGTTTATCCATCTGCGGATTAATATATATTGGAATAGCTCCACACAAAATCATCGCATTTATAGCACTGCGGTGGACATTTCGCGGTAAAATAATCTTATCACCACGCTTACAAGCTGTTAAAATCATCGTTTGTACAGCTGACGTAGTTCCACCTACCATAAAAAAGGCATGCTCTGCTCCAAAAGCATCTGCTGCTAATTCCTCAGCTTCTTTGATTACAGAAACTGGGTGACATAAATTGTCTAATGGTTTCATTGAATTTACATCTACAGATAAACATTTTTCCCCTAAAAAAATTTAATAAAGCTTTATTACCTCTACCTCTTTTATGTCCTGGCACATCAAAAGGTACTACACGCATTTTTTTAAATCTTTCTAAAGCTTCCAAAACAGGCATTTTCTTTTGTGCTTGTCTATCCAATAATTTCACCAACCTTCTTTAATCAATCATTTAAGATTTATCAAAAAACATTTGTACCACTAAAAATCTCTAACATTTCACGACGCAAACGATTGCTTATTTCCAATCTAGTTTTTGGTGGTATTTCATAAATATCAGTATTAAATAAGTAATTACTTAATTCTGGTTCTTTAATCAACATTCTTGTATGAAATAAATTAGCCTGATACACATTTATATCCATTGCATCATAATTCAATAAAGTATCTGGCATAATATAATCTTGAATAGATGTTATTTTATGGTCCATAAATAACTTTCTACCACTAACATCACGAGTAAAACCTCGTACACGATAATCCATCGTTATGATATCAGAATCAAAATTTCCAATTAAATAATCAAGTGTACTAAGCGGAGTAATCTCTCCACAAGTAGAAACATCTATATCTACTCTAAATGTAGCAATACTTGTTTCTGGATGATATTCTGGATACGTATGCACAGTGATATGACTTTTATCCAAATGACCTAAAACAGTTTTACTACTCACGCAATCTTCCACTTCATCATTTTTTGCCAAACGCATATTTTCATCTGCCAAGAGAATAGTTACACTGGCTCCTTGCGGATCATAATCTTGACTAGAAACATTAAGCACTCTAGCTCCTATCATTTCTGCTACATTTGTTAAAATCTTTGTCAAACGCTCTGAATTATATTGTTCATCTATATATTTTATATAATCACGCTGTTCCCTTGGTGTTTTGGCATAGCAAACATCGTAAATATTAAAGCTTAAAGACTTTGTCAAATTATTAAATCCATATAGTTTTAATTTTTCGGACACCTAATATCTATCCCTCTTCTAATATATATTTAGGTTAATAAAGGCAAACCTATAAACCTTTTTATTCAGTTAAATCCTTGCTCGAATGTTTTTCCGGCATCTTTATAGTAAAACCTCGTCCAGCAACTTCTGATGTATCTGTAATAATCATAAAGCTGTCGGGTCTATAGCATTCACTATGAGTTTTACCTTGCTTACCTGTGTCAAATTCACCACTGCAAAAATTACCTTTTGATTTTTATGACTATATGCGCCTTCCCCATTTAAAAATGTAACGCCACGTCCAATATGTTGAATAATAGTCCAACCAATAATTTCTGAAAATGGTGATATGATTATTACTAATTTTTTGCGATTGAAACCAGCTACTACTTTATTAGTGATTTCACCAACAATATACATATTAATTAAAGTATATAAACCAATAGAAACATTGAACAATACTATACCTACTAAAATAATAATCAAGTTAAAACCAAATACTACTGTTCCTAAATCAAGGGAGTAATATTTTTTGATAACAGCACCCAATACATCAAAGCCACCACCATTAGAGTTGGCTCTAAATACAATACCACAACCTATACCTACAAGTACACCACCAAAAACAGAATTAAGTATAGGGTCTTCTACCAGATGATAGTTTCCAATAAAACTTGTAGCATCAATGGCTACAGATAACATTACTGTTCCAATAATCGTATCAATCGCATATAATTTACCAAAAACTCTATATGCTAAATATACAATTGGGATATTATATACTATTAATTGTAAACCAATCGGTAAATCAATTATATAGTAAACAATAACAGCAATACCGCTGAGTCCACTAGCAAGCAACTTCGCAGGAATAATAAACGTACTATAACCTAAACCTGCAATTAACGAGCCAATTAAGATTTTTAAGTAACGCCAAATATGTGTGTTTGCTAATTCTGACATATGTCTCATCTTTCTCCTCCTATAAAATTTCAAAGTTATGTAAATCTCAGCAAGATGTATTTTAACATATTTAAATTATTATTTGTACCATTTTCACATATTCTTAACAATTCCAAAATAATACTATAAATAAAGACTATTTTTCTAACTAAAATATTTCTTTTTATCAAAATCCATTTTTTTATTATTCCGTTTACCAATCTCTCTATTATTATTTTAACTTATCTAATTATATAAAGCTATTCTAAAAAAATTATTTTATTTTAGGAGGAATTTCTCTATGAAAACAACATCA
>ENA-OPZM01000305-OPZM01000305.1-human-gut-metagenome-genome-assembly--contig:-NODE-305-length-21694-cov-5.167849_pt1 | contig 21694 bp, 21 predicted proteins | sample MGYA00242478_ERZ504493 | MGnify/ENA primary metagenome ERZ504493 (study PRJEB26092, sample SAMD00036227) | human gut metagenome | host: Homo sapiens | study: EMG produced TPA metagenomics assembly of... | reverse complement strand
GCCATATGGGCATGGGACAGGGCGGGATGAGGTCATCCCGTCCCTGCTGGCGATTTTTATTGTTTATCGCGCTTTTTAAAGCGCTGACACGAATATACTTTATTATTTATTGCAAATAAAAACTTAAGGCCCGATGCAAGCGCATCGGGCCTTAAAACATAGTAAACGCTAAGGTGTATCTGAAAACAAAGAAAATGACGGATATTTCGCAAACACAAGCAGGATTTAGCGTAAAATCCTGCTGCGCTTGTAGAAATAGACGATATTTTCGACTTTTCAGATACACCCTAAATAGAAATCATAGGCTGAAAACGTACCGGGGCGATGCCGGGCTGCTACAACGCTCGGCAGGCGGGGGGACGGAATGCCCGCGGTTTTAGTGCCCACTCAAAAAGTCCAGCAAATCCCAGCCTTCGCCGCCGGTCTGGCGGTACAGCTCGGTGTAGCCGCAGTTGCAGCAGCTGATGGTGACGAACTTTTTGTTCTGGATGTCAAACATTTTGGCGAAGTTCCCGCCGGTGGCCTGCAGCCGGTCCGATTCATACTGCTGGCAGCCGCATTTGGGGCAGATGTATTGGTGCTTTTCCATAATGGATTCCTCCGTATTGTAAGGCTGGGTCAAACGTGCTCAGCCAGTCGGCCAGCGGCAGGCAAAGCAGGTTGGGGGTAACTTTTGCCGCGGCGCGGTGCAGCGTGCACACCAGCCCGGTGTGCTGACGCGCAGGTTCAGCGCACTGTCCCGCAGGGCGCGGCGCACAACATCCTGGCTGCGGCTGGCCAGTGGATAATGGCGGAAGCCGTGCCCGCCTTTTTCCGCAATGCCAATGAACTCGGTATCCTTGACCCAGTAGGGGCATACCGCAGTAACATGGATGCCTGCAGGGGAAAGCTCGTAATGCAGCGTCTGGGTGTAGCTGAGCAGGAACGCCTTGGTGGCGGCGTATACGTTCAGCCCCGGAATGGGCTGGAACCCCGCAGTGGAGCAAATCTCCAGTACCTGGCTGCCTGGGTGCAGATAGGGGAACGCCGCATCGGTCACATCCACGGCGGCGCGGCAGTTCAGGTCGATCATGCGTCGTTGTCTTTGGCGGGAATATCCACCGTCGGACCCATGCGCCCCATGCCTGCCGCATTGACCAAAATGCGGATGTCCGGCAGTTCATCCTGCAGGGTGTTGCGCAGGTACTCCATATCGCCCGGGCGGGTCAGGTCAAGCGCCAATACCCGGATGGGCACTGCGCTGATGGATTGCAGTGCTTCCAGCCGGTCGCGGCGGCGGGCGATGGCCCAAATTTCTTCCACTTTGCCCTGCTCCGCAATCTGGCGCACAAACTCGCGCCCCAAACCGCTGGAAGCACCGGTCACCAATGCAATTTTCATGGCAGTTATCCTCAATCGCAGGGCAGGTTGGGTCTGTCCTGGTCGCCGTCAGCCTTGAAAAGAACAAAGCCGTCCGGCTGGTTGGTAAAGTAATAATACTCGGTGTTCTGCCGCAGCGGCGGGGTCAGATAGTTGGGGATGATGACCCCATCGTCCTCGCGCCGCTCTGTCAGCCCGGCGGCGGCCCATACGGCGGCAGGAATACCGGCGTTGTAACAATCCAGATATTCCGCGCCCGCATCGTGCAGCAACTTGTCCAGTGCGCCGCCAATGCGGGGCAGAACAGCATCATCGCCGATAAAATCCACCAGCCGCACCACCGGTACGCAGCCGGTCTCGGCAGCTGTGATGGTGCGGGTGATCGCGTAAGCCAGCAGGGCACCGGCTCCTGCACGGCCCACACATCGTAGCTCTGGTGCGGGTAGGCAAAGTACCGGCGCTGCAAGTACCAGAGATCTTTATGCGGCGTGTGGCTGCTGTGGGGCAGGCCAAGCGCGGCCAGCGCTGCGGCATCCGGCACACGGATCAGGGCAGGTCATCCTGTACCGGCAAGGGAGCAGAATTTGGACCCGGCACCGCCAGCTGCCAGCCTTTGCACCGGGTGCGCCAAGGCGGTAATAATGCGGCAGGCGCTCGGCCTGCCAGCCCAAAAAAGTGGTACAGCACACAGGTGTTGGCGCGGATGTTGTTGCAGGCAACCACGCGGGCATTCAAAAGTCCGGACAGGGCATCCATCAATTCCAGCCCCACACCATTATGGCCCTTTGCGGCAACCCAGACTGAAACCCAGACATCCGGCGTTTCGCTCTGGTTGGCCAGAATGTACCCGGCGGCGCACAGAATTTCGCCGTCCTGCTCCGCCAGCGCAAACTGCGGGGCGGCACCGGGCGTGTGGGCATAATAGAACTGGTAAAAATCGGCCCGGTTGATCAGCGGCAGGCGCATATCAAAATTCTGGTTGATAAAGTCCGCAATGCGGGCATCCTCGCCGGGGCGGGCTAAACGCAGCACAAGGTCAGACAATGGCGGAACCTCCCGTAACCGGCAGGGTAACGCCGGTGATAAAGCGGGCTTCCTCGCTCAACAGGAACGCCATGGCCGGGGCAACATCCTCCGGCGTGGCGTTGCGGCCCATTGGGTTGTCTGCCGCGGCAGCCTGCACGATCAGGTCCGGCGTATCCTTCAAAAAGTGGGTCTCCATCATGCTGGGGGCCACGCAGTTTACCGTTATGCCAAAGCGGGCGTACTCCACAGCCAGGCTTTTCACCAGCCCGCCGATAGCGCTCTTGTTCATTACATAGGCAGCTGTGTTTTTGGGCGGGCAGCCAATGGTGTAGCTGGTCTGGATAAACAACACCCGGCCAAACTTCGCCTTACTCATGGCGGGCAACACCGCCTTGCACAGCTTGACGGCGGAATGTACCTGAATCTCCCAGTCCTTCTGGAACCGGGCTTCATCAAACGCTTTGAACTTGGCGTTCACCACCGGCAGGGCCGGCAGGTGTACAAAATGGGTGGAGCAGGGCAAATCTTTGCCAAAGCGGGCGCACAGGGCATCCACCGCTTCGGGGCTGGAAAGGTCCGCGTCAAAGGTAACAATGCGGCCGGGGAATTGCTGCACTAAGGCATCCAGCCGGGCCAGATCGCCGCAGCCCTGTGCCAGAATGGTGCGGTCCTCGCCGGGGGCTTCGGTCAGCAGGTGGCGAATCAGTGCGGCGCCCACATCGCTGGTGGCGCCGGTGATGAGATATGTATATGCCATGGAAGTTACCCTCACTTTTATTTGGCCAGCCCGGCTTTGATGATGCCGCGCGTGACCCGTTTGCCGTCCTGGTTGGTGATAACAGCCTTGATCTCCGCTTCAGCCACGGCTTCACTCACGTTTACCACGGTGCCGGTAATGGTCAAAGTATCCCCAATGAAAACCGGCTTGGCGAACTTGCACTCCACGCCGTGCAGCAGGCAGTGTTCGCCCGGCAGGTAAACGCCCGCCAGGGTGGAGAAAAAGCTGGCACCCAGCATGCCGTATACCACGCGGCCGGGGTAGCCGCGCTTTTGGGCGTATTCGGCATCCATGTGGATGGGGGAAACATCCCCGGTGATGGCTTCAAACTGGGCCATCATCTCTTCCGTTACGGTAACGGTAAAGCTTTCGCTCAGGCCGGGGGTCATCTCGGCCAGTGTGTAGTGGTTCATCTTAACCCACCATGCGGGCAACCAGGTCCAGCAGGTCGCCAACGTTTTTCAGGTTGCGCACATCGGCCAGCTTGAATTTGATGTTGAACTTTTTCTCGATGGCGGTCAGCAGGTTGATCTGCTCCAGCTGTCCCAATCCTCAATGTCATCAGCGCAGGTGGCGCGGGTGATTTCCAGGGTATCATCGTCAAAATTATCGCGGAAAATTTCCTGTACAGCTTCCAGAATTGCCTGTTCGGTCATAGTTAGAACACTCCTTACAAAAATAAGCACATTATATAATGACAGCAATCATTCAAGATGGCGGCTTGCCGCAGGGGACACTACCACATCTTATTAAATAGAAGTGTACCATAAAATGCCCGGCAACACAAGCGCAGACAGGGTAAAAGGGGGCTACAGGCCGTAATCTTCCAGTTTTTGCTGCAATTCGGCTTCGGTATAAATGCTCACGCCCTGCTGCAATGCCAGGCAGTCCGGCTCCGGCAGCAGGCGGGTGTATACATCGTACTGCGCCAGGGGACCGGTGCCGTCCGGGGTATACAGGGCCAGCCGCCCGGCGTTATCTTTTAACAAGTATTGCGCCTGCGGCTGTTGTTTTTGCACCGGAACAAAAAACACTGTTACGGCTGCGGCAATGCACAGCAGCGCCAGCATGGCCAGCCCCAGCAGGTAGCGGCGATAGCCCCGCGGCAGTTGGTAACGCATGGGCAAAAACCTCCCTCTATTTTGTGGTATTCGCAAATTTCACAAATCAAATAGTACGCTCCTGCAAGCAGTATGCCCGGTTTGGCGGCACCCAAACCGTAAAAAAGTGAAAATTGTCTGCCTGCTACTGTACTTTTGGCAATACTTTGTGATATAATTCATTCTATGGCTTTATGCCCATCTGCGTGACCGCGCTGTGCGGCCGCGTATCAGTGCAGGCGCAGGCAGCTTCGCGCCTGCCGCAATTATCCCAAAGGAGGCGGTCCCCATAGACCCCAAACAGGAACGGCACATTTCCATGCAAAGTGCAAAAAGCCCGGAAACAGCCGCAACTTCCGCCCAAAAGAAAAACGGAAAAAGAAAAAAAATAAGCCGCGCCGCAGTATATTCGGCACCATCATGCGGTTCCTTGGCTGCCTGCTGTGCGTTTGCGTCATGGCGGCCAGCGCCGGTGCGGTGCTGCTTTCGCTGTATGTGGTGCAGGTGACCGAGGACCCGGACGGCAAGCTGGACCTGGATGAGCAGAAGCTCAAACAGACCTCCATTGTGTATGACCGTGACGGCAACGAGGTGAACACCTTTGCTGGCGAAAATAACCGCATCTGGCGCGAAATTTCGGCCATGCCGGAAAACCTGCAGAATGCGGTCATCGCCGTTGAGGATAAGGATTTTCGCAGCGAGCCCGGCATCAACGTCAAGCGCACCATTGCCGCTGCCCTGAACGAGTTTACCGGAAACGCGCTGCTTGGCTCCAAGCAGGGCGCTTCCACGCTGGAGCAGCAGCTGGTCAAAAACCTGACCGGTGATAGTGAACAGGACGTTCTGCGTAAGGTGCGCGAGATTTTCCGCGCGTTGGGCCTTTGCAACCGCTACAGCAAAGAAACCATCCTGGAAGCTTACCTCAATACCATCCCGCTGACCGGCACCATCTATGGCATGGAAGCCGGCGCGCAGGAGTATTTTGGCAAGAGCGTGGAGGAATTGAGCCTGGCCGAATGCGCCGAGCTGGCTTCCATCACCAAGAATCCCAAGAGCTTTAACCCGGCTACCAACCGGAAAATCTGCTCAAGCGCCGCAACCATGTTCTGGCTTTGATGCGCAACCAGGGGTATATTACCGATGAAGAGTGCGCTGCTGCACAGGCGGAACCCATCACCCTGGCCGAGAGCAAATCGGCCACCGAAAAGGTCACCCGTACTTCCCGCAACTCTTATTTTGACGACGCTTTGTTTGCGGATGTCACCCAGGCAATCATGGAGCAGGAAAGCTGCACCCGTGCCGAAGCACAGGATAAGATCTTCTCCGATGGCCTGCGCATCTACTCTACCCTGGACCAGAAAGCACAGTCTGCCATGGAGCAGGTCATGCTGAACGAGGACACCGGCGACGGCGAGCTCTTCCCGGCCCTGTGGCACGAGGAAGAGGTTTCTTCCAGTATCCCGGCGGACAGCGAGATTACCTATGACGAGAGCGGCCTGCCGCTGAACCCGGACGGCTCTTCTGTGTTCACGGACGATGATGTGCCGGTCTATGCCGATAAGGAAAACACCACCCTGAAAACCAGCCAGGATGACAACGGCAACCTGATCTTCTATGAAAGCGTGCGCACCCAGGCGGCTATGGCGTCCATCAGCATGGAGGATGGCCACCGCGGCGAGATCGTTGCCCTGGTTGGCGGCCTGGGCGAAAAGAAAGTAGACCGCGGCACCAACCGCGCCACGCTGCCCCACCAGACCGGTTCCACCATGAAACCCATTGCTGCTTATTGCCTGGCAGTGGACAGCAAGATCATCAACTATTCTTCGCCCATGGCGGATACGCCGTATTACCTCAAGAGCGACCATCAGGTGCTGGATACCGACCGCTGCCTGAAGCTTGGCCTTTCTACTGACAAGTATAATGCAGTCAACCAGTCCCGCGATGATGTGTGGCGCGACTGGCCCACCAACTACGGCGGTGCAGGCGGCGATGGTGCCACCATGCTGGTGTATGATGCACTGCGCCGCTCTTACAACACCATTGCGGTCTGGATCGGTTCCTATGTCGGTGCGGAAGAGATGTTCAGCTTTGCGCATGATACCCTCAACTGCACCTATCTGGATCCCGAACATGACGTTGACCTGGCGCCTCTGGTGCTGGGCTCCCAGAGTCAGGGCCTGACGGTTGTGGAGCTGGCTGGCGCTTACTCCATTTTCAATGACGGCAAGTTTACCACCCCGCACTGCTGGACCGAGATCTATGACTCGGACGGCAACCTGTACCTGGATAACAGCAAGCGCGTTACCACCGTGCAGGCCATTGACCCTGCAGCCGCTACCATCATGAACCGTCTGCTGAGCAACGTGTGGAAAACGCCCGGTACGGCAAACGGCATGAAGCCGGAAACCGAGGGCATTGATACCATCGGCAAGACAGGTACGACCAGCGACTTTAAGGACTATACTTTCGCCGGTGTTTCCCCATACTATTCCACCGCTGTGTGGTGGGGCTATGATAAGCCTTACAGCATGTGGGGTGTGGATGGCACCCTGGGCAACAACGGTAAACCGACCCAGCGCGCCTTTAAGCGGTATATGGAAGCTGCCCAGGCCGATAAGTCTGCCAAGGACTTCTATTATGATGACTCCGTTGTGCAGAAGCAGTTCAGCACCTCCACCGGTGCGATCGTATCCGGCGGCGGTGAGACCGGCTACTATACTGAGGACAACCTGCCGGATGACAGCTATTCCACCCTGACCGACCCCAGCGTGAACACGCTGGACCCGGCGGCAGCTGATCGCGTAAAGTTCCAATAGTCTGAAAATTCAATAAGCCAGATCGGGCACAGCAGTTTACAAAGCTGCTGTGCCCGTTTGTTGTATTGGAATGCCTACAAATAAAATGTCAAGTGCTAATTGAATAATCCCGATAGCTGCATAGTTGAGTAAAAGAGCATGACAAAAAGGCCACCGTCATCAACGCTGGCCTATGGTGTGGCTCGGAAGAGTTATTGTGTGGTGTCTAAAGATTTCAAGTATTCTGTAACGCGACCGTAGTAAACCCGCAGAAACTTGTTGGCTCCAGCAGTCATGTAGACAAAGTATGGTTTGCCTTCAGCACGTTTCTTGTCCATGAAAAGATATACGGGATCGTCCATCGGTTGTTTCTTAATTAAGCAATCCATAACGTTGAATAGTGCTTTGCGCAAAGCAGGAGAACCACATTTTGAAGAACGTACGCTCTTCAATTCCATGTTTCCGGATTGGTTTGCGCCAGGATCAACGCCCGCAAATGCTGACAGCGATCCCTTGTGAGCAAAGCGAGTTACATCACCGATCTCTGCTATGAGTTGAGGCCCAAGCCGTTCTCCGACACCATACATCGACATGACGACAGGATATTCCGGTAGTTGGGATGCCAGATGATTCATCTCGATGCGGAGCATTTCGACGCTCTTCGAACAGGCATTCAGTTGCTCCACTGCTTGTTGGATGAGGAATTTCGACGTGGGATTTTTGGGCACTGTAACCAAGATTTTCTTAGCCCCTTCATAAATCGCTGTTGCCGTTTTGTTGCTGAAGTTATAACCGTGGCGCTTGCACCACTTCTGATACCTTTCTGTAAAAGCGATTAAGCTGATGCTGCATACGCAGTCTACATGCCAAAAGGATGCAACAAAGTCCACCCATTTCTGGCTTCCATCGTCACGGACTGGACTGTCAAAAAGAGCGTTTGCGCCGGGATAGGTTTGGTCAAGCAGTGATATGAGATTGTTTTTTAATGTAGTCCTATTTTTTGAAAACAAACCATATTGCCGATTCATAGTCTTTAACTGATAACGAATGGTGTCCATAGAAGAATACGGGCGTAAGTCGGCCCAGTTGTCAAGCCCGTAGCGAGCAATCTTTCTGGAATCCGCTTTGTCCGTTTTGACCTTACGAAGGGAGTTGTTTCCGTAGTCTTTAATCAATTTGGGATTGACGGCACAGACATAAATCCCTGCATCGTGGAGTGCTTGCGCAATCGGTTCATAGTATCGCCCAGTGTGCTCCATAACTACTCTTGTTTCACCCTCCAGGCTTTTCAGATAGTTTGCCAGCTCTCTGAGTTCACTGGGGGTGTGCTGTACAGTGAAAGGCAGAGCCACTACTTCGCCAAAAGGGCGAAGAACAGAAACCATGCTTTTTCCCTTGGAAACATCAATGCCGGCTAAGTTGTTCATGCAATCACTCCTTGTTATGGGTTAGCAATGTGGCGGGGCCACCTTTCCTCATTGCCGATTCTATCAGTCTGATAACACGAACGCTTCGGTTCTACCTACACAAATCGAACGCTGGGAATGAGAGGCGGCTGACTGACATTTCAACGGACGCTAAGTCTTGGAGGACACCGTCAGGCCATTGCGCTCTCATTTTACCAGCTTAGGCAATAAGATGGAAAAGACGTGGCTGGCTGCCACGCCTCTAACCAAATATATAGTAACTGGAGGACATGCTATAATGGCAGCAGCGAGAACCATGCGGGTGAGGAGAAAATGCGCGGCCTTTTTGCGGCCTTAATAAGGCGGGCAGAAGCGTATCAAATGTACGTGCACGAATGAAAGACATACTTCCACCGCGTAAAAACGGATAAAAGCACGGGAAGATTCCACCGCACCAACAGGCCAGTTGTGCATCATGCTCAAATACACAACATTTTTTCTAAAATGCTTGCAAGCCGCGCACACTTGTGGTATGATTATCCCCGTTGTGAATACACATGTACATAGGAGGGAAACAACATGGGCGAGCGCCGTTTTTTGTTGGTAGATAGCTCCGCTTTGCCGGATGTGTTCCTTAAGGTACTGCAGGCCAAGGAGCTTTTGGCTTCCGGCAGCGTGAGCAATATTTCCACGGCAGCGCGTCAGGCGGGCATTTCCCGCAGTGCGTTCTATAAGTACAAGGACTATGTGTTTGACGCCGAAACCGGCCGCGAGGCCATTACCGTGATCGCCACCCTGCTGGACAAAACCGGCGCTTTGCAAAGCCTGCTTTCCGGTATTTCGGCAGCGGGTGCATCGGTTGTTACCATCACCCAGTCCCGGCCGGAAAATGGTACCGCGCAGGTGGAAGTTACCGTGCGCACCGGAACCATGCAGATGACCGTTGAGGAAATGCTGACCCGGCTGGCCCGTCAGTCGTTTGTGGTGGAAGTGCACCGCGGAACCTGAAAGTGAACACACGCCGCCAAGGCGCACAGAGCGGAATACCGGATGCGGGCAGCCGCATAAGGAACAAGGGGAGTATAGTATGGCTAAAATTGCAATCATGGGATTCGGCACCGTTGGCAGCGGTGTGCTGGAAGTCTGCCGCCGCAACGCCGCATCCATTGCCCGCCGCGCGGGTGAGCCGGTGGAGGTCAAGTACATCCTGGATGTGCGTGATTTTTCTGATTCTCCGGACGCAGCGCTGTTTGTGAAAGATATCAATGTGATCCTGAATGATCCGGAAGTCAAGGTCGTTGTGGAAACCATCGGCGGCACCCGCTTTGCTTATCCGTATGTGCGCCAGTGCCTGGAAAGCGGCCGCAGCGTGTGTACCTCCAACAAGGAGATGGTTGCCACCTATGGCGCAGAGCTGCTGGCTCTTGCACGGGAGCATAAAGCAGCGTTCCTGTTTGAAGCCAGCGTGGGTGGCGGTACCCCCATCATTACTCCCATGCACCAGTGCCTTGCCGCAAACCAGATCAGCCAGATCCAGGGCATTGTGAACGGAACCACCAACTTTATGCTGACCAAGATGAAGCGCGAAAACATGGGCTTTGATGCCGCGCTGAAAATAGCCCAGCAGCTGGGCTATGCCGAAACCAAGGATCCCGGCGACGATGTGGATGGCCGTGATGCCTGCCGCAAAATCGCCATCCTGAGCAGCCTGGCCTGCGGGCATCATGTTTACCCGGATAACATCCCCGCCCGCGGCATCCGCGATGTGGCCGTTGAGGATGTAAAAGCTGCCGAGCAGCTGGACTGCGCCATCAAGCTGATCGCCTGGTACCATGAAAACCCTGAAGGCGCAGCCGATGCGTTCAGCGCCGGCGTGGAGCCGATGCTGGTGCCGGAGTCCAACCAGCTGGCGGGCGTGAACGATGTGTTTAACGCTGTGCTGATGCAGGGTGATATGCTGGGCGATGTTGTGTTCTATGGCAAGGGCGCCGGCAAGCTGCCCACCGCCAGCGCCGTTGTGGCCGATGTGATCGATGCCTGAAGGACGGCAGCAAGATCCATGACAGTCTGTTCTGGAAGCCCGCCGAAAAGCTGGATCACCAGCTGATGGATACCGCCAAGTATTCTTATTACATCCGCACCGCGGGCGTGCCCGCCGCCGCGCTGCCCAATGTGGCCGGTCCCGGCAAGCTGGTGTTTGACTATGGCGATTCTGCCGCGTACCTGATCGAAGCTGCCACGGCTGCGGACTTGGAGGCTGTGGCAGCAAGCTGGAAGTCTGGGCGGCCGCTGGCGCTTGTGCTGAAAAAGCTGCCGGAATAAGCCCGGCAGGGAAGGGAGCACATAACATGATTACCGTAACTGTACCGGCAACCAGCGCCAATGTCGGCGCCGGGTTTGACAGTCTTGGCCTTGCGCTTTCCATGCACAACGTGTTTACCTTTGAGGAATGTGACCGCATCCGCATTTCTTCGGTGGATGGCACCCATGTGCCGACCGGGGCAAACAACCTGGTCTACCGCAGCGCCCGCGCTGTGTATGACCAGCTGGGCATTCCGCTGCGCGGCCTGCGCATTACCCAGCGCAATGATATTCCCATGGCGCGCGGCTGGTTCCAGCTCTGCCTGCATTGTGGCGGGCATTTTGGGTGCCAACGCTTTGCTGGGCAACAAGCTGACCAGCCGCCAGATGCTGACCCTTGCCACCGCCATTGAGGGCCACCCCGATAACGTGGCCCCCGCCATGCTGGGCGGCTTTGTTACCAGTGTGTATGACGAAGGCCAAGTTACAGCGTAAAAAAGAACATCGATGAACAGCTGGCATTTGCCGCTTTTGTACCGGATTTCCGCCTGCTGACCTCCAAGCGCGCGCCGCGCTGCCGGATATGGTCAGCCATAAGGACGCCGTGTATAATCTGTCCCGCGCCGCGCTGGCTACCGCCGCGTTCTGCGATGGCGATTACAGCCTGCTTGGCGTGGCAACCAAGGATTCCCTGCACCAGAAATACCGCCTGCCCTGATCGACGGCGGGGACGAAATGTTTGAACTGGCGCAGGACCTGGGCGCGCTGGCTGTTTATATTTCTGGCGCGGGTCCCACCATTATGGCGGTTGTCCCGCGTGACGATCAGGAATTCTTTGCCCGCGCGCAGGAAGCTCTGCCGCAGAGCGAAAAGCTAAAGCATTTTACCGTTTACCGCCTGCTGCCCGATAACACAGGCGCAACGGTGGAATAAGGGAACAGGGAGGAAGAGGTCTTTATGGGTCTTATCGTACAAAAGTCGGCGGTACCTCGGTCAAGGATCGTGACCGCATCTTTAATGTTGCGCGCATTGTGGCCAACACCCGCAACCAGGGCAACGATGATTGTTGTTGTTGTTTCTCGCCAGGGGGATACCACCCGATGACTTGATTACCAAAGCGGCCGAGATCACCAGTGATCCGTCCCACCGCGAAATGGATATGCTGCTGGCCACCGGCGAGCAGATTTCCATCTCGCTGCTGGCCATGGCGCTGCAGGAAATCGGCGTTCCGTCCGTCAGCCTGACCGGCTGGCAGGCCGGCTTCAACACCGACCGCGCTTACACCAAAGCCCGCATTAAGCGCCTGAACACCGAGCGTGTGGAAAGTGAGCTGGCCCGCAACCGCGTGGTAGTTGTAGCTGGTTTCCAGGGACTGAACCGTTCGGATGATATCACCACCCTGGGCCGCGGCGGCAGCGATACTTCCGCCGTTGCCTTGGCAGCCGCTCTGCATGCAGACCGCTGCCAGATCTATACCGATGTGGAAGGTGTGTATACTGCCGACCCGCGCAAGATTCCCAAGGCCACCCGCCTGAAGGAGATCACCTTTGACGAGATGCTGGAACTGGCATCCCTGGGTGCACAGGTGCTCAACAACCGCAGTGTAGAACTTGCCAAAAAGTATGGCGTCGAGCTGGAAGTTCTGTCCAGCATCAATCCGGTGCCCGGCACCGTTGTTAAGGAGGAAACCAAAGTGGAAGGTATGCTGATCAAAGGCGTTGCAAAAGATGAGGACGTCGCTGTTGTTTCGATCCTGGAAGTTCCCGATGTGCCGGGTATGTCCTTCAAGGTGTTCAGCCTGCTGGCACAGAAAAACATCAACGTGGATATCATTCTGCAGTCTTCCGGCAGCGCTGGCTGCAAGGATGTGATCTTTACCTGCTCCAAGGGCGAAGCTGAAACCGCTCGTGCAGTGCTGGAATCCAACAAGACCCGCTTTGGCACTGATAAGATCACCGTCAACAATGACTGCGCCAAGGTCAGCATTGTCGGTGCCGGTATGCAGAGCCACCCTGGCACGGCTTCTACCATGTTTGAAGCTCTCTACAGCCAGAACATCAACATCCATATGATCTCTACCAGCGAGATCAAGATCAGCGTGATCATTGATAAAGCCGATGCTGACCGTGCTGTTGCCGCCATCCATGATGCTTTCATCCAGTAAGCGGTAATATCCATCTGGTGTAAAAAAGTTTACAAGTTTCAGCCCCTGCCGCCCGGCGGGGGCTGTTGCCATATCCGGTACGGAATGGTATAATCAAACGCACAGCCGGGTGGGAATCATTCCCGCAAGCCCGGTTGTGCCCAATGTATTCTGCTGCAAAGGAGGTAACATATGGAATATATGGACGAAACCACCCTTGCCCACAAACACACCAGCCCGTGGCTGATTGCGTTCCGGATCATTTTTACCATTGCGCTGGTCTGGTGCATTCTGTTTATCTTTCATAACTCGCTGGAAACCAGCTCCATCTCGTCGGCCCGCAGCCATGAGGTCATGCAAAAAATCAATGCCATCCTGGCACATCTCAATATCGGCCCGCTGAGCGAACATGTTGTGCGCAAGCTGGCGCATTTTTCAGAATTCACGCTGGAAGCTTCCTGCTTATGCTCTGCCTGCGGGTTTATACCCGCCGTTTTGTGCGCCATGTCAGCTGGCCCATGCTGGGCGGCATGGCAACCGCGCTGCTGGATGAAACCATCCAGCTGTATGTACCGGGCCGCACTTCGTCCGTGCGGGATGTGTGGATCGACTTCGGCGGTGTGATTGCCGGTTTGTTCGTGGCCCTGCTGTTGCTGCTCATCGTGCGCGGGCTGACTTCTTTCCATGCCATGAAAAAAGAAAACCGCCGCCTGCGTGCCGAACGGGCCGAGCTGCTGCGCCAGCAGCGCGCCGACCGGATCAACACAGCGGATGACCGTCCCGAAAGCCCAGATAGGAGAGAATATTTATGACAGAACAACAGGCGATTGAAGCCCTGCATGCCCTGCCGCGCCTGCCCCGCAGCGGCGCATCCCTGGAGCGTATGCAGGCACTGCTGGACCACCTTGGAAACCCGGAAAAGCAGTTTAAGTGCATCCATATTGCGGGCACCAACGGCAAGGGGACCCTTGCCGCTATGACATCTTCTATCCTGACCCATGCGGGCTACAAAACGGGCCTTACCATCAGTCCGTATGTTCTCAATTTTCGGGAGCGTTTTCAGATCAATGGACAGATGATGTCCCCACGCACCCTGGCCAGCCTGACCCGGAAAGTGCTGGATGCTGCCGATGCCATCATCGCTGAGGGCGGGGAAGGCCCGGTGGAGTTTGAAGCCGTTACCGCCATTGCCTTCCTCTGGTTTGCCCGCCAGAAGTGTGATTTTGCCGTGGTGGAAACCGGCCTTGGCGGCCGCTATGACGCCACCAATGTCATCCCCGCGCCGCTGGTTGCGGCCATTACCCGCATCGGCATGGATCATACCGAAATTTTGGGCGATACCCTTGCGAGATCGCTGCCGAAAAAAGCCGGTATCATCAAAGAGGGTAGCGTGGTTGTCTGCTACCCCGAGCAGCCGGAGGAGGCCATGGGCCCGCTGCTGACCGCCGCGGCCAACGCGCATACCTCGCTGGTGGTGCCGGATACCGCCGATTTGCAGCAGCTCAAGTGCCGCCCGCTGGAAAACTATGTTGATTACGGCGGCTATCGTGCTCTGCTGCAATTCCCTGGCAGGCATCAGGCCAACCATGCCGCTATGGCGGTGGAAATTGCCCTGGCCCTCTGGCGGGAATACCATTACGAGATCCCCGATGAAGCGATTGAAACCGGTCTGCGGGATGCCAAAATGCCCGCACGGATCGAGGTCATGCGCCGCCACCCGTTGCTGCTGCTGGATGGCTGCCACAATGCCGATGGTACCGCAGCCCTTGCTGCAACTCTGAAAGAAGCCGGATATGACGGCAACCTTGTGGCGGTCCTTGGCCTGCTGAAAGATAAGGATCACAGCAAAATGCTGGAAAACCTGGCTCCCTGCTTTGAGAAGGTCTTTACCGTCACGCCGGATAGCCCCCGCGCCATGACGGCAGAAGAACTGGAGGAGGAAGCCAAGTACCATATGGATGCCGAAGCCGCCCCCAGCGTGGCAAAGACCATCCGCCTTGCGGTGGATTACGCCGATGAAAACAACCTGGCTGGTGTGGTAGTGTGCGGCAGCCTTTACCTTGCTGCTCAGGCCCGTCCACTGCTGCTCAAAGAAGCGGAAAAGTAACCCCAATTCCAACAAAATATGCGCACAGCGCCCTGTATACTGGGAACATACCCCAGCAGCAGGGCGCTTTTTGCTGCTATTACCAAAAATGAAAGAGGTGGACAACCCCCTTGGCGAAAGTTTGTTTTGTTCCGGCGCAGGGAACATTGGCGGCTTACCTGACCGGTGAGATCGACCACCATGCCGCGCAGGCCCTACGGCGTGAAATTGATGCGCAGATCGATGCCCGCATGCCGGAATTGCTGACGATGGATTTTTCCGGCGTTACTTTTATGGATTCCTCCGGTGTGGGGCTGATTCTGGGCCGCGGGCGCAGATGTCCGGCCTGGGTGGGCGGCTTGTTGTGCAAAACGCACCGGATACCGTGCGCCGCATGCTGGACCTGGCGCATATCCATTACGTTTGATCGTGGGGGAGGTCACATCATGAAAATGCTGAATCAGGTCAAAATGACCTTTGCCAGCCGCAGCGTCAACGAAAGTTTTTCCCGTGCGGCACTTGCGGCGTTTCTGGCCCAGGCGGACCCGACCGTGCCGCAGCTGGCGGATATCAAAACGGCCGTGTCAGAAGCTGTCACCAACTGCATCGTCCATGCCTATCCGGATACCGTCGGCCCCATTACGATGACGGCTGTTTTGTATGAGGGCGGCAATGTGCGCATTACCATATCGGATAAAGGCGTTGGTATCCCGGACGTTGCAAGGCAATGGAGCCAATGTATACCACCGGCAACCCGGACGAGCGCGCGGGCCTGGGTTTTGCGGTAATGCAGAGCTTTATGGATCGGGTCCATGTATCCTCTGCACCGGGACGGGGAACACGCGTTACCATGAGCCGTCACCTGGATTCCAGGTGAGTTTTGGCGTGTGCGCTCCTACATAGGGCAGAATCAGCCAGTACAGCAGAGTGGAATCTGTTGACCGTTGCGGATATGCCCGCTAAAACCGGAACGAATCAACGCCTAGTGGCAGGGCAGACGTTCGTTCCCGATTGCAGGGAGGCAGCTGATATGGCAACCGCAAATCCCACCGCACTTTTTACCACATTACCGCGCACGGAGTTCATCCAGAAAAATCTTGGCCTTGTACATTCCTGTGCTGGCCGCTTTACAGGCCGCGGCATCGAATACGAAGAATTGTATTCGGCGGGCTGCCTGGGGCTTGTCAAAGCGTGCGATGGGTTTGACCCGGACCGCGGGGTCTGTTTCTCCACCTATGCGGTGCCGGTCATTTTGGGTGAGATCAAAAAGCTGTTCCGGGACGGGGGAACTGTTAAGGTCAGCCGTTCGATCAAAGAACTTGGATTAAAAGTGACAGCGGAGCGGGAACGCCTGATGAAGCTGACCGGCGCAGAGCCAACCGTGGCACAGCTGGCACAAAACCTGGGGGCAACGCCGGAGCAGGTGGCGGTATCCATTCAGGCTGCTATGCCGGTTATCTCTCTGACCCCGGCGGATGATGAGGACGGAACAAGAGAATGGGATATCCCGGTGGATTCACCGGAAGAAGTATTGGCGGAACGGATCGGTTTGGCGGAAATATTGAAACGACTGAATGAATCCGACCGGCAGCTCATCCGTCTGCGCTTTTATGCGGGCAAAACCCAAAGTGAAACGGCACAAATCCTTGGTACTACCCAGGTACAGATATCGCGCCGCGAACGAAAGATTTTGAAATGGATGCGCAAAGAGCTGACAAGCGAATAAGAAAACACAAAATGATGGCTGTTTTTCCAATTCGGAGCCATAAAAACTGTGCGATTCGACAAAAGTATGACTTCTGCACGTTTTGCCCTTGACGATGACACTTGCATGTGCTAAAATAACACCACTTTGAATAGCACAGGCGATATCCAATAGGTGGCGCCTGGCTGGACAAAGCAGCATCAGAAAATTTGGAAAAACCTCAAAAAAGCTGTTGACAAATCAAACCTGATGTGGTATCCTAATAAAGCTGTCCGAAAGACAGTGGCTGGTTGAAAAGATTGTTTAAGAAAATTTCAAAAAAGTACTTGACAAACAGGACTTGATGAAGTAAAATAAACAAGCTGTTTCAAACAGCGCAGGACCTTGAAAATTGAACAATACTGAAACTTGTGGAACCTTAAACGTGATGGAAAATCACGAAAAACAATTCCAAAGCCGAGAGATCGGCAAACAAGTAATTCATACAGGACGCAAGCGATTGTGTCTGAGTGAAGTTGATTTAACACTTTATGAGTGATAAATACCATTTATAAAGAGTTTGATCCTGGCTCAGGACGAACGCTGGCGGCGCGCCTAACACATGCAAGTCGAACGGAGCTTAGAGAGCTTGCTTTTTAAGCTTAGTGGCGAACGGGTGAGTAACGCGTGAGTAACCTGCTAGAGTGGGGGACAACAGTTGGAAACGACTGCTAATACCGCATAAGCACGGTACCGCATGGTACTGAGGGAAAAGGATTTATTCGCTTTAGGATGGACTCGCGTCCAATTAGCTAGTTGGTGAGGTAACGGCCCACCAAGGCGACGATTGGTAGCCGGACTGAGAGGTTGAACGGCCACATTGGGACTGAGACACGGCCCAGACTCCTACGGGAGGCAGCAGTGGGGGATATTGCACAATGGGGGAAACCCTGATGCAGCGACGCCGCGTGGAGGAAGAAGGTTTTCGGATTGTAAACTCCTGTCGTTAGGGACGATAATGACGGTACCTAACAAGAAAGCACCGGCTAACTACGTGCCAGCAGCCGCGGTAAAACGTAGGGTGCAAGCGTTGTCCGGAATTACTGGGTGTAAAGGGAGCGCAGGCGGGAAGACAAGTTGGAAGTGAAAACCATGGGCTCAACCCATGAATTGCTTTCAAAACTGTTTTTCTTGAGTAGTGCAGAGGTAGATGGAATTCCCGGTGTAGCGGTGGAATGCGTAGATATCGGGAGGAACACCAGTGGCGAAGGCGGTCTACTGGGCACCAACTGACGCTGAGGCTCGAAAGCATGGGTAGCAAACAGGATTAGATACCCTGGTAGTCCATGCCGTAAACGATGATTACTAGGTGTTGGGGGATTGACCCCCTCAGTGCCGCAGTTAACACAATAAGTAATCCACCTGGGGAGTACGACCGCAAGGTTGAAACTCAAAGGAATTGACGGGGGCCCGCACAAGCAGTGGAGTATGTGGTTTAATTCGAAGCAACGCGAAGAACCTTACCAGGTCTTGACATCCGATGCATAGCACAGAGATGTGTGAAATCCTTCGGGACATCGAGACAGGTGGTGCATGGTTGTCGTCAGCTCGTGTCGTGAGATGTTGGGTTAAGTCCCGCAACGAGCGCAACCCTTATTGCCAGTTACTACGTTAAGAGGACTCTGGCGAGACTGCCGTTGACAAAACGGAGGAAGGTGGGGATGACGTCAAATCATCATGCCCTTTATGACCTGGGCTACACACGTACTACAATGGCGTTAAACAAAGAGAAGCAAGACCGCGAGGTGGAGCAAAACTCAAAAACAACGTCTCAGTCAGATTGCAGGCTGCAACTCGCCTGCATGAAGTCGGAATTGCTAGTAATCGCGGATCAGCATGCCGCGGTGAATACGTTCCGGGCCTTGTACACACCGCCCGTCACACCATGAGAGCCGGGGGGACCCGAAGTCGATAGTCTAACCGCAAGGAGACGTCGCCGAAGGTAAAACTGGTGATTGGGGTGAAGTCGTAACAAGGTAGCCGTATCGGAAGGTGCGGCTGGATCACCTCCTTTCTAGGGATCAGACGAAAGATCCAGCAGGTCTGGATGTTTCGGACAGGTTAAAGTAAGTTTCAGTTATTGTTCAATTTTGAGGGCCTTGCAAAAGGAAACCTCAGGTAAGACGAAGAAGCGACACCCGATCGCGATGGCGTGGGGGTATAGCTCAGTTGGGAGAGCACCTGCTTTGCAAGCAGGGGGTCAAGGGTTCGAATCCCTTTATCTCCACCATTTGGCTGATAGCTCAGCTGGTTAGAGCACTCGGCTGATAACCGAGAGGTCGATGGTTCGAGTCCATTTCAGCCCACCACGGGGTTCACCTAGTGATGGGAGAACCCACAAAGTCTTACGACATGTACCTTGAAAACTGAATATAGAACTGCGAAATAAGATTTTGATCAGAGTCTAGTGATAGACGAAGATCCCCAAGTAAAATTAATTAGCTAACTGATAAAGTTAGGGAACAATTTCACCAAGCGGTAAAAAATCTTGTTGGCAAATGGAGAATCAATTGAGAAAACGGTCAAGCTAAAAAGGGCGCAAGGTGAATGCCTTGGCACTGGGAGCCGATGAAAGACGTGGTAAGCTGCGAAAAGCTTCGGGGAGGAGCAAACATCCATTGATCCGGAGATATCTGAATGGGGCAACCCAATGGAGTTCATACTCCATTATCCAATACTGAATCCATAGGTATTGGAAGGGAACCGCCTGAACTGAAACATCTAAGTAGGGCGAGGAAGAGACATCAAATGAGATTCCGTAAGTAGTGGCGAGCGAACGCGGAAGAGGGCAAACCGAGAGGAGAAATCCTTTCGGGGTACGGACTGCTTTTAGGACTGAAAGAGTTAACAGAATGGCATGGGAAGGCCAACCGAAGAGTGTGAGAGTCACGTAAGTAAAAATTCTGACAGCTGCGCAGGATCCAGAGTACGGCCAGACACGTGAAACCTGGTCGGAACATGGGGGGACCACCCTCCAACCCTAAATACTACCCAGTGACCGATAGCGTATAGTACTGTGAAGGAAAGGTGAAAAGGACCCCGGGAGGGAGTGAAAGAGAACCTGAAACCTTGTGCCTACAAGCACATAGAGCCCGTCAAAGGGTGATATGGTACTTTTTGTAGAACGGTCCGGCGAGCGATTGTACGTTGCGAGCTTAAGGTCTTAAGGACTGGAGGCGTAGCGAGAGCGAGTCTAAACAGGGCGTTTAGTAGCGTGCAATGGGCCCGAAACCGGGTGACCTACCCATGATCAGGCTGAAGTGAAAGTAAAATTTCATGGAGGGCCGAACCGACCTCCGTTGAAAAGGCGGCGGATGAATTGTGGGTAGCGGAGAAATTCCAATCGAACTCGGAGATAGCTGGTTCTCCCCGAAATAGCTTTAGGGCTAGCCTCATGTTAGATATCCGGAGGTAAAGCACTGAATGGCCTAGCGTCCGAGAGGATAGCGAAGCCTATCAAACTAAGAATGCCGGAATATTGATGCATGGGAGTCAGACAGTGTGAGATAAATCTCATTGTCAAAAGGGAAACAGCCCAGATCTACAGCTAAGGTCCCAAATTGTATCTAAGTGGAAAACGATGTGGAAATACGCAGACAACCAGGATGTTGGCTCAGAAGCAGCCACTCATTTAAAGAGTGCGTAATAGCTCACTGGTCGAGCGTCTCTGCGCGGAAAATTTAACGGGGCTAAGATACAAACCGAAGCTTAGGCTGCACTTTTAGTGCGGGGTAGGGGAGCGTTGTGTAAGCGGAGAAACAGTAGCGTAAGCGGCTGTGGAGTTTACAGAAGTGAGAATGCCGGAATGAGTAGCGCGAATGATGTGAGAATCATCATGGCCGGAAACCTCAGGTTTTTGGAGGAAGGTTCGTCCGCTCCAAGTTAGGCGGGAGCTAAGGTGAGGCCGAAAGGCGTAGCCGATGCACAGACGGTAGAGATTCCGTCCCCACCGAAAGATTTAAGCGCAGGGACACTTTTAGAAGGTCGGAGCCAGGTGTTGGTTCTGGTAGAGATCGAGGGAAGATTAGTACCGAAGTCCGGCTGGATAAGAGGCGAGAAAAGCTGCGTGTATATCTAAGGTGCCCGTACCGCAAACCGACACAGGTAGGTAGGAAGAAGATTCTAAGGCCAACGGGAGAAGGGTTGTTAAGGAACTCGGCAAGTTGACCCCGTAACTTCGGAATAAGGGGTGCTCATGAAAGTGAGCCGCAGAGAATAGGCCCAGGCAACTGTTTACCAAAAACACAGGTTTGTGCTAAATCGAAAGATGACGTATACGAGCTGACGCCTGCCCGGTGCTGGAAGGTTAAAAGGAGATGTGCAAGCATTGAATTGAAGCCCCAGTGAACGGCGGCCGTAACTATAACGGTCCTAAGGTAGCGAAATTCCTTGTCAGGTAAGTTCTGACCCGCATGAAAGGCGTAATGATCTGGCACTGTCTCAACAGCCCGCCCGGCGAAATTGTAGTACCGGTGAAGATGCCGGTTACCCGCGACAAGACGGAAAGACCCCATGGAGCTTTACTGTAGCCTAATATTGGGTTTCGGTGTTGCATGCACAGGATAGATGGGACGCTAGGAAGTGAGTGCTTTGGCATTCATGGAGCGGCCGTTGGGATACCATCCTTGCGACATTGGAATTCTAACCTGCGCCTTTGAATCAAGGCGGGGGACATTGTTAGGTGGGCAGTTTGACTGGGGCGGTCGCCTCCTAAAGAGTAGCGGAGGCGTTCAAAGGTTGGCTCGTCCTGGACGGAAACCAGGAGAGAGAGTGCAAACGCAAAAGCCAGCCTGACTGCGAGACTGACGGGTCGAGCAGAGACGAAAGTCGGAGTTAGTGATCCGGTGGTATGTGAGTGGAAATGCCATCGCTCAACGGATAAAAGTTACCCTGGGGATAACAGGCTGATCTCCCCCAAGAGTCCACATCGACGGGAGGTTTGGCACCTCGATGTCG
>ENA-OPZM01000304-OPZM01000304.1-human-gut-metagenome-genome-assembly--contig:-NODE-304-length-21724-cov-5.130990_pt1 | contig 21724 bp, 23 predicted proteins | sample MGYA00242478_ERZ504493 | MGnify/ENA primary metagenome ERZ504493 (study PRJEB26092, sample SAMD00036227) | human gut metagenome | host: Homo sapiens | study: EMG produced TPA metagenomics assembly of... | reverse complement strand
GGTTGCTTATTTTTGATTTATATATTATAATTGTATCTTGTATTGTTTTTTAATTACGGCGCAAAGCCGCATCTTTATGGAGGATTTGATTATGGAAAAGAAAGAATTACTTTACGAAGGAAAAGCTAAAAAGGTATTTTCTACAGAAGATCCCGATCTCTGCATCGTTTCCTACAAGGATGACGCAACTGCATTCAACGGCGAGAAAAAGGGTACAATCGTTGGCAAGGGTGTTGTAAACAACCGTATGTCAAACTTTATGTTCAAGCTTCTTGAAAAGCATGGCATTGCAACAGACTTTGTTGAAGAGCTTAACGACAGAGATACAGTCCTCAAGAAGGTTGAAATTGTTCCTCTCGAGGTAATTTTAAGAAATAAAGCTGCCGGCAGTCTTTCAAAGCGTCTCGGTCTTCCCGAAGGCACTCCGATGAAGACTCCTGTTCTTGAATTCTGCTATAAGAACGATGAACTCGGCGATCCTATGGTAAATGAATATCACATCCTCGCAGCTGGCTTTGCTACAAAGGAAGAAATCGACACAATCACAGAAATGGCTTTCAAGATTAATGAGATTATGATTGAATTCTTCAAGCAGTGCAAGGTTGATCTTATCGACTTCAAGATTGAGTTCGGCAGATACAAGGGCAAGATTCTCCTTGCTGACGAAATCTCTCCCGATACATGCCGTTTCTGGGATATGGATACTCAGGAAAAACTTGATAAAGACCGTTTCCGTCGTGACATGGGCGGTGTTGAAGAGGCTTATGCCGAAATGATGAAGCGTGTAGGTCTTGCATAATAACTACATTGTGAATTTTTGAATTAAGATATGTGAATTAAACTTTGGATAGTTATTTTGATTAATCGGATGGTGGCACCTTGGAATTTTCTTTCGATAATTTTGCAAAAGAAGGTCTGCACGAAGAGTGTGGAGTATTCGGCATATTCAGCGACGGCACAATTAACCCTGCATACGCTTGTTATAACGGCTTGCTTGCTCTCCAGCACAGAGGACAGGAAAGCTGCGGCATCGCTGTATCTGACGAAGGTGTAATTGATTATCACAAAGATATGGGCCTTGTTACCGAGGTCTTTAACAACAAAATTCTTGATTCTCTCAACGGACAAATGGCGGTTTCGCATGTCCGTTACTCGACTGCAGGCGGTTCTGTGCTGGAAAATGCACAACCGCTTGTTATGCGTTATGTAAAGGGTACGCTTTCAATTGCCCATAACGGCAACCTTACCAATGCGCTTGAAATCCGCAGAAGTCTTGAACAGCGCGGCGCAATCTTTCAGACAACAATCGACAGCGAGGTTATCTGCTATGTAATTGCCCGTGAAAGACTTAAATGTCATTCTGTTGAAGATGCCGTTGCAAGAACAATGCAGGTAATTGAGGGCGCTTATTCGCTCCTCGTTATGAGCCCGAGAAAGCTTATTGCGGCTCGAGATCCTCACGGGTTCAGACCGCTTTGTATGGGCAAGTACAACGATTCCTATGTTTTTGCAAGTGAAAGTGCGGCTCTTGATGCCTGCGGTGCAGAATTTGTCCGTGATGTTGAACCGGGCGAAATCGTAATTGTAGACCAAAACGGTGTCCGCAGTATGAAACCCGACTTTGGTGACAAGAAAAAGGCACTTTGCATTTTTGAGTATATTTATTTTGCCCGTTCAGACTCCTTTATTGACGGAGTAAGCGTTTACGAGGCAAGAAAGCAGGCGGGACGAATTCTTGCAAGGAAATACCCTGTTGAGGCTGATATGGTTGTCGGTGTTCCCGAATCGGGAATTGATGCCGCAATCGGTTACAGCGAAGAATCCGGAATTCCTTATGAAAAGGCTATTGTGAAGAACAGCTACATCGGCAGAACCTTCATAAAGCCAAGTCAGAAGGAACGAATGAAAAGCGTAAAAATTAAACTCAACCGATTGCCGACAAAATCAAAGGCAAGAGAGTTGTTATTATTGATGACAGCATTGTGCGTGGTACAACTGTTGACCGAATTGTTACAATGCTCAAAGAGGCAGGCGCAAAAGAGGTACATATGCGTATCAGTTCACCTCCGTTTATGTGGCCGTGTTATTACGGTACGGACATTCCGTCAAGAGGAGAACTTATTGCCTGCAACCATACAATCGAAGAAATCACAAAGCTCAGCAAGGCTGATTCCCTCGGATACCTCCCTGTTGAGTCACTTCGTGAGATGATTCACAACGCTCCAGTAGGCTTTTGTGACGGTTGCTTTACGGGTAATTACCCCGCACCTATCACAAAAGAAACCTTTAAGGGCAAAGAGCGTGGCGGAATGAACTTCGATGAAAACAATAAAAAGGACAACTAATTGAAAGGATGTAAATAATGGTAAAAGATACTTATGAATCACCCTTGTCAGCCCGTTATGCAAGCAAGGAAATGAAATACATTTTCTCGCCGGATAAAAAATTCAGAACATGGAGAAAGCTCTGGATTGCTCTTGCAGAATCGGAAAAAGAACTCGGACTCCCAATTACACAGGAGCAGATTGACGAACTCAAGGCTCATGCTGATGATATCAACTATGAAGTTGCACAGGAAAGAGAGAAAATTGTTCGTCACGATGTAATGTCACATGTATATGCTTACGGTGTTCAGTGTCCGAACGCAAAGGGCATTATTCATCTCGGAGCAACCTCCTGCTATGTCGGTGATAACACAGATATCATCATTATGACAGAAGGACTCAAGCTTATCAGAAATAAGCTTATCACCGTTATCCGCAACCTTTCAAAGTTTGCCGATGAATACAAGGCTCTTCCAACCCTTGCATTCACTCATTTTCAGCCTGCACAGCCTACAACAGTAGGTAAGAGAGCGACTCTCTGGCTTCAGGAGCTCCTTATGGATCTTGAAGATGTTGAGTATCAGCTTTCAAAGGCTAAGCTTCTCGGTTCAAAGGGTACAACAGGTACACAGGCAAGTTTCCTTGAACTCTTTGACGGAGATCACGAAAAGTGCAAAATGCTTGACCGTAAGATTGCAGAAAAAATGGGCTACAAGGCTTGTTTCCCTGTATCAGGTCAGACATATTCAAGAAAGCTTGATTCACAGTTCCTCAATGTTCTTGCGGGAATTGCTCAGTCAGCCGCTAAATTCTCAAATGATATCAGACTTCTTCAGCACCTCAAAGAGGTTGAAGAGCCGTTTGAAAAGAATCAGATCGGTTCATCGGCTATGGCTTACAAGCGTAACCCAATGAGAAGTGAGCGTATAGGTTCACTTTCAAGATATGTTATGGTTGATGTTCTCAACGGTTACTTTACAACTGCCACACAGTGGTTTGAAAGAACACTTGATGACTCAGCCAACAAGCGTCTCAGCATTCCGGAGGCATTCCTCGCAGTTGACGGTATTCTTTCACTTTATGCAAATGTTGCAGACGGTCTTGTCGTTTATCCAAAGGTAATTGAACAAAGACTCAGAAAAGAACTTCCGTTCATGGCAACAGAGAATATTATGATGGATGCAGTTAAAAAGCGTGGTGCCGACAGACAGCAGCTTCACGAGAAAATCCGTGAGCATTCAATGGCTGCGTCAAGGGTGGTCAAGGTTGAAGGCGGCGAGAATGACCTTCTCGAGAGAATTGCCGCAGATGAGGCATTCGGCGTTACTCTTGAAGAACTTGAAAAGATTCTCAAGCCGGAAAACTACACAGGCAGAGCAAAAGAGCAGACAGAGGACTTCCTCAACGAGTGCATCAAGCCTGTTCTTGAAAAGTACGCAGATGTTGAGTCTGACAAGCCTGAAATTAATGTTTAATTAAACTGATTTAATCGAACCTTTGGTTCAAGTATATATTTTATTTATAGCAGACCATGCGTCTGTAAAAAGGAGTTTTGTAAAATGGTAAAAGCAATTGTAGGTGCCAACTGGGGCGACGAGGGCAAGGGTAAAATTACCGATGTTCTCGCAAACGACAGCGACATCGTAATTCGTTTTCAAGGCGGTGCAAACGCTGGACATACAATTGTCAACGATTACGGAAAATTTGCTCTTCACCAGCTTCCTTCGGGTGTTTTCCATCAGAATATCACCAATATAATCGGCAACGGTGTTGCTTTCAGCGTTGAAAACTTCGTTAAGGAAATGGCTCACCTCAAAGACCGCGGAGTTCCCGAGCCAAACATTATTATTTCTGACAGAGCACAAATTGTTATGCCTTACCATGTAGCATTTGACTGCTATGAGGAAGAGCGTCTCGGCAAAAATTCTTTCGGTTCAACAAAGAGCGGTATTGCTCCGTTCTATTCTGACAAGTATTCAAAAATCGGTTTCCAGATTAATGAACTTTATGATGATCCCGATTCACTTAGAGAGAAAATCAGACACGCTCTTGAAATCAAGAATGCAACTCTGAAAAACCTCTACAACAAGCCCGAAATCACAGAACAGGAAGTTTTTGACAAGCTAATGGAATATAAGGAACTTCTTGCTCCTTATGTCGGTGACGCATTCACTTTTGTTCATAATGCGCTCAAAGACGGAAAGAATATTCTTCTTGAAGGACAGCTTGGTTCACTCAAGGATACTGACTTCGGTATTTATCCTATGGTTACTTCATCCAATACAATCGCAGGTTACGGTGCTGTAGGTGCAGGTATTCCTCCGTATGAAATCAAAGAAATCATCACAGTTGTCAAGGCTTATTCAAGTGCGGTAGGCGCAGGTGAATTTGTTTCTGAAATCTTCGGCGATGAGGCTGACGAACTTCGCAGAAGAGGCGGTGACGGCGGAGAATTCGGTGCAACAACAGGCAGACCGAGAAGAATGGGTTGGCTTGACCTCGTTGCAACACGCTACGGTTGTATGGTTCAGGGTGCAACACAGGTTGCGTTCACGGTTCTTGATGTTCTCGGATATCTTGATGAAATCCCTGTTTGTGTAGGTTATGAGCTTGACGGCAAGGAAATTGACTACTTCCCGTCAACAACAAAGCTTAAAAGATGCAAACCTATCCTCAAAAAGCTCAAGGGCTGGAAGTGTTCAATTTCAGGTATTACAGAATATGACAAGCTTCCTAAGGAATGCCGTGAATACATTGAATTTGCCGAAAAGGCTATCGGTGTGCCGATTACAATGGTTTCAAACGGTCCTTCCAGAAACGATATTATTTACAGATAATTAAAATATTAATTGAATACCGCACAAACTCTGTGCGGTATTCTTTAAATTTGAAAGGAATTTTACTATGAGCAATGCTACAAAAGAAACTGTCATTGTTCTTGATTTCGGCGGTCAGTACAATCAGCTGATTGCAAGAAGAGTTCGTGAGTGCAATGTGTATTGCGAAATTCTTCCTTATACCGTTGATATTCAGAAAATCAAAGACATTAACCCAAAAGGTATTATCTTCACAGGCGGTCCTAACAGCGTTTATGACGAGTCATCACCGCACTATACTCCTGAAATTTTTGAACTCGGAATCCCGATTCTCGGCATTTGCTACGGTTGTCAGCTTATGGCTTACACGCTCGGAGGCAATGTTGTTTCGGCTACAGACAATTCATCAAGTGAGTACGGCAAGACAGTTACAAGATATAATAACAATGATATACTCTTTAAATCCGTAAAGAGTGAAGGAATTTCATGGATGAGTCACCGTGACTATATCAATGAAGCTCCCGAAGGATTCAGCATTACAGCTACAACGGATGTATGTCCCGTAGCCGCAATGTCATGTCCTGAAAAAAAGTTTTACGGTGTTCAGTTCCATCCTGAAGTTAACCATACAGATAACGGTAAAGATATGCTCCGTTCATTCCTTTACGATGTTTGCAAATGTAAGGGTGAGTGGAAAATGGAAAGCTTCATCGACACAACTGTTGCACAGCTTAAAGAGCAGATTGGTGACAAGGGTGTAGTTCTCGGACTTTCGGGCGGTGTAGATTCATCTGTTGCCGCAGCACTTCTCAGTAAGGCAGTTGGTAAACAACTTACCTGCGTTTTCGTGGACCAGGGACTTATGAGAAAAGACGAGGGCGACTTTGTAGAGCAGACCTTTACAAAGCTTTTTGATATGAACTTTGTCCGCATTAATTGTCAGGAAGAGTTCCTTGCAAAGCTTAAAGGTGTTGAAGAACCCGAAGAAAAGCGCCACATTATAGGTACAGAATTTTATAAGGTGTTCTGGAACAAAATCCGTGAAAGCTACGGCGAGGGTTATTTTGCACAGGGTACAATTTATCCCGACCGTATCGAAAGCGGTAAAGGCGATGCCGCAAAAATCAAAACACATCATAACCAGGTTGGTATCCCGGAAGATATTGACTTTGCAGGTGTAATTGAACCGCTTAAAGACCTTTTCAAGGATGAGGTAAGAGTAGTAGGTGAGAAGCTTGGACTTCCGCACGACCTCGTATGGCGTCAGCCGTTCCCGGGTCCGGGACTCGGTGTGCGTGTAATCGGTGAAGTTACAGCCGAAAAGGTTCGTATTCTTCAGGAAGCCGATGCAATTCTTCGTGATGAAATGGATAAGTGCGGTTACGCAGATAAAATGAGCCAGTTCTTCGCAGTTCTCCCATGTGTTAAAACCGTAGGCGTTATGGGTGACGCAAGAACATATGACGAACTCATCGCCATCCGTGCCGTTACAACCGATGACTTTATGACAGCCGACTGGGCAAAAATCCCCTACGAAATCCTAGGCAGAGTCTCCAACCGTATCATCAACGAAGTAGAACATGTCAACAGAGTAGTCTATGATATAACAAGTAAACCCCCCGGAACAGTAGAGTGGGAGTAAATTGAAAAAGTCTGAAACCCCAGTAATATCAAGGGCTTCGAGGTTTTCAAAGAGCTCGTTGATAAGATTTTGATAAGATTCTGCTCGGTACCCTTTATCGTGTGTATCGAGTGGTTTGTGAGTAAAAAGTAATATCTTGTGGCTCGCAAAAACACCATATTAACATTAAACCCCGTACTGACGGAATTTGTCAGTACGGGGTTTCTGTCGTTTGAAGGTTTAATTGTTTTCGAAAACCTTTAATGCAAGGAAATTATCTTTAGCAACTTTATATGAGGCAAGCTTTTTATCCCATTCGGTTCTATTTTTAGCTTTTTTGAGGACTTCATCTAATGAATAATCATCAAAGTATTCAATTTTATCATTGCTGTAAAACCGTTTGCAATACTCTACAAACAAATCCTTTATTATATTAGTTGTACGACCTTCTTTATCATATTCAAAAGGTCGATCTTCAATAATTTTGGAAAGGTCGTCTCGTAAATAAAGCAAATCTGACGGCACCTCATAATCAACGATTTCATCATCAATTTCAATAGGAACAGGTTTTGTGTTAATGCCGTTTTGCTCAAGCTTATAACAGAAATATGAAAATAGACTTTCGGCACAAACGGATGAATAGTTATATGAACATACATTTTTATAAGCCGACAGAAAAGCTGTTAATGCAGTTCGCTCCTTTTTGGTAAGGTATTTTGCATCGTGTGCTTTTGAAGTATCTTCAAGAATTTTGTAATTTTTCCAAGAACGCTGTTCGGAGATTATTCGTCGCATCGGAAACAAGACATTTAATCTTAATGCGTTACGATTGCCTTTCTTGAAATAGGCTGCCGAAATCCACCACGAAATCAAACCGGATAAAAGTACGGTTGCCAAAGTGAATATATGCTCACAAGTAAATAACCAACCGAAGAATTTTTCCATTTATAATCCTCCTTGATTAGTCCTTGAGCTTATCCTTAAAGGCTTCTACGAGAGCATCGCTGAGTTCCTGTGACGGAACCTTTGCCCAATGCTGTGTGGTGTCTTGTTCGGGGTAAGTATATCGCCACTCATCGTATTGTTCTTTAGAAATCTCGCCACTTCTGTATTTTTCAGCTTGTTCTGCCCAAGCGGCAAGCATTTGGAAAACAGAACGGTCAACACTCGGCTTATTACCGTCAAAGACGATATGTACTTCATTTTCATTCTTCTCTACTCTTACGCCGTACAAATCCTCAACGGCAAAAAGAGTGTGTATAAAGCCAAGCTCACTATCAATATCCGGAATTCTGAGCGCCAAAGGCGAAACCTCAAGCACTCCTGCAAGTGTCTTTACCAAGTCCTCTTTGGGCGTTCTTGAGCCTGACTCATACTGCGCCATACGAATGTCGGCAGTTTTTTGCGGAAAGCCCACAGCCTGACCCAACCACTTTTGGGTCATACCTCTTAAATTTCTAAAGAAACGGATTCTTTCACCAATAGCCATAATCATTGCTCCTTTATGTAAAGTTGAATTGATTATAACAGATATGCTTAGTGATTGTCAAGATAGATAAAACAAAAAAGTTTAATATCTTCTCAAAAACCTCTTGACATAACTGTATTTGCTTAGTATAATAGCAAATACAGACTTAAACAAATATGTTTTAGTCTAACAAGTGAATAACTGTCGCACATCACAGTAATGGTGTGTCCGCCCGGGCAAATCGGATGGCGGCCAGAAAGTATCCGACACTAAACAACCAAAACAATTATAAAGGAGGTATTTTTATGACAGAAAAGTCTTTTATCAGAGCCGATGAGGTTGCAGAGGAATTGGATGTATCGAAATCTTATGCATATAAGGTTATAAAACAGCTCAATGATGAGTTGAGTGCAAAAGGATATATCACAGTTGCAGGACGCATCAGCCGACAGTATTTTAATGAAAGAGTTTACGGAGCAGAAAGGAGAGAGGTATAATGCCGGCTTACAAAAACAAAGATAACGGAACTTGGTATGTGATGACTCAATACACAAACTGGAAATGCGAACGCAAGCCAAAGTGTAAACGAGGATTTGATACCAAACGAGAGGCGCAGGAGTGGGAGCATACTTTCCGACAACAAAATTCGGGAAATTTGGATATGCCCTTTTCCGCTTTTGTTGAAATCTACTGTCAAGAGCAAAAGCCACGATTAAAGGAAAGCACTTGGCAAACAAAAGAAAATATTATTCAGCAGAAAATTCTGCCATATTTTGAAAATTATAAAATTAATGAGATTACAACCAAAGATGTACGAGCGTGGCAAAATGAAATGCTTGCATATCGTAATGAGGATAATAAGCCCTATTCATCATCCTACCTGAAAGCGCTGCACAATCAACTTTCCGCCATATTTAATTATGCGGTAAGATTTTATGATTTGCGTAGCAATCCCGCCGCAAAAGCCGGAAATATGGGTAGTGAAGAACGCAAGGAAATGCTATTTTGGACGAAGGAAGAATATCAAAAGTTCTCCGAAGTAATGATGGATAGAATACTACTTCGAGCGAATCAATAGTCATAGTTCAGCACCCTATTTGCACGATATTTTAAGGCGGTAGACAGCTACCACAGGTTAAACATTACAAACGGCAACCTAATGTTACCCGATTTATTACCGGCGGAAGAAGAACAGGAAGCGAATATCGGCGTTTGGGGAATGAGGCATAAACAATATTTGAAGCAAAATCATAAGGTGCGTTACTACAATTTGCTGACAAGCGGCAAGTTAAACAGTTACCTTACTGATATTGACAAACAGGCGGAAGAAATGTTTTCTCGGCTGGTGAAACATATGGCAGAGCGTGAGGGTCTAACCAAACAACTCAAAGCGGATAATCAAATGGCGTGGGTTGGTCGGATGAATAACATTCGTAGCAGAGCCACCGAGGTCGTGAATACTGATTTAATTTACACCTAACCGATAAACGGCGGCAGGGATTTTGCTCTCTGCCGCGTTTTTATTACATTAAATCCATGTATCATCTGTGATTTTGATTTTCCCAGATACTATTTCTGGCGATTCTTAGATGTAATCGTGTATGGTATAGATTTAAAAGACTCATTAATAAAGATAATAGAAGGAAAAGCGATTGTTGTATTATGCTTAATGTAATCAAACTTGAGCTTCACTATATATTCTTCTCCTTCATCAAAGCAAGAATAACAGAATACATCGCTAAGTTCACTTTCAAAATCGTCACTATAATCTGAGGTATATCCCGGGAAAATAGAAGGCGTAGAAACACGAGGAGAGAACCGTTGGCTTGTTACAATAGATGAGTCGTAATCCGAATACGTTGATGTACTACAGATACCAAAAAGTTCGCTCATATTGCAATCATTCAGTAGATAACCCATCTCATCATTATTGAATTTCGGAAACTCATTTATTGGTAACAAACTATTCTTTGGAATTCTGAGAGAAATTTCTATATCCTCATCAATGTCTGTACCACAGTTTTGGAGGGCAAGCTTCAAACATTTCTTGTCCGAAAAAGCGTTTTCTACAGGCGCCCATTCTAATGCTTTTGAGATCGTTTTCAAAAGCTTTTTAATGGCGTCGTATTTTTCTTCTTCTGCATCTGTTCCATTAAGCGAATATCCGCCCATTATACCTGTTGGTATACTACTCTGCGATAGGTTTCCAAGGATGAAAAAATCTTCTGTAATGTTGATATTTAATTTTTCAGCCACAGAATATATTATTTTTCGCTCGTCTTCACTAATCTCAACAGGCTTATTAAAAGTTAATGTGTATTTTGCAATTTTTTCCGGCAATTCAACACGTTTCTCTAATTTTAGGGCAGAAATATCATCAAAAAGAGTACGGATTTTCTCCAAGTACTTACTTATGGTCATTTCAGTATTTGGAACAAAACTAATTATAGGGGCTTCATCACTGATGTGTTGGGTTTGGTCAATGCCGACAATCTTCAATTCGGGATGACGCTCCCCCTTAACTTCTGCCACTATTTCTTTGCTTAAAAAATACTGAGATAAATGAGCAAAAAACATCGTTTTGAATTCTTCGTCCGATGAATATGTAAAGTAGATACCTCTATCTTTGTATTTATCACGAAATGCCTGAACCTTCTTATAGCTTTCCTCATTCATTTGAGACGGAGAAAGAGGCTTGTCCGAGAAATACATAAATACCTGTTTTCCGGAGGAAAGCATAATTTCTACTTCTTCCTCTGTGCCAGATCCGTATTCATCGGTGGGTGTACCGAAGCGTGTCCACAAAATGGCAACTGCGGCATCACAGTCATTTACAAATTGCTCATTCAGCAATGCTTGAGGTTTTCCCCCAGACTGAGCATAAGAGTTTTTATGCCAGTGTTTTGTGCGAACACTAATTCCCAAAGTATCCGAAAACTGAGTATTAAACTGTGATATGGCGTCCTCAATTATACTAATCTCAGTTGTAATATCTCCTGGGCACGAGATGAGAAGATCGTATTGGACTACATTTTTAGGCATATATCCACCACCTTTTGCCGTTTTTAGTGCTTTGTAATAGTTTTTGCTTTTTCAATCTTCCTATCTGCATAAAGGACAACATCTTTGATGACCAACTTCTGAACAGCGGAAATCAATGCTGCCATTGTGTCGTAGTCTGGCTTGCCGTCTTTTGTCGGAAGCTGAATATCAAGAGCATCGGCATCTTTGGCATAGAAGTTATGGCCATAATCGAATTTTCCGGTATGTGCGGCCTTATGGCAAGCGGAGGTGACAAAAATCGCCGCTTTCATTGGAACGGCTTCAGTATGTACAACTGCCACATGATCGTCTGCTCCGTACTTGTAATTACGATACTTAGCAGAACCGAACATATCAATCGTTGAAGTGTTTTTCTCGAACACCTCAACATCGTTGCTGATATATGCGGAAATGCCTTCCGATGCTTCACCCGCAGTAACAAATGGAAGCGTTCCTGCAATACGATCAACGCCTTTCAAACGCTTTCCCCGTGTCGATTTGCCAAAGAGCTTTTCAAGATTATAGGTATCCCATTTAAGAAACTGGTAGTTTTTGAGTGCGTTTTCTTCCTCGCTGGATAATTCGTAATTATCCAGTCCGCTTACTGTTAAGTAAGCGGACAGCTCCGCTACACGCTCCGCTTCCAGCTCCGCTATAAAGGATTCCATAAAATCAAAATCGATAGATCCATCATCGCAAACAGGCAGAAAAATAACTGTTTTTCTCATGGATTTGCGATTAAATTTATGACCGTAATCATATTGCCCGTTTGAAGTTGCAGTATGCGAGGCAGATATAATAAAGAACGCAATTGCAGAGTTAAAGCGGTCAAATTTTGGTATAAGAGACTGTATATGTTGATATCCTATATAATCATCCTTTTGATAATACATAGTTTCTGCACCGAGGGTTGTGTCGGAACAAGATAATGAATTTCCTTTGTTTAGTGGATTTAAATTTGAGAAGCCCATCACACCGTTAGCAATAGATGCATTTGAAACAAGTGGCGTTATTCCACTTTTAGACAGAATCTTATCATTTGCCAATCGGTAATACTTTGTGGGATTTATTTCAAATAAATCTCCAAGTTTATATTCGCCCCACTTAACAGCCCTCAACTTTTCGTTAAGTGAGGCATTCATTTTCCCAGGCGATCGTCCTCCGAGGATTGATTTTTGAGGAGGTTTGATACTTCCCAAGCCATATAATCGCTGACTGTTTTCTTGAAATCTTCAAGTGTCGGTTTTGTATCTATCGGTGCCGTCTGGTTCCAATCTGCGCCGTTTTCTGGGTCTATTTTGCCCTCGTAGTATTCTTTTTCGGTAAAAATATTCAGCTTTGATTTACCGAAACGCACCAAGTCGACAAGCTCGGCGTATCGCTCTTTTGCATGGTCGGTGTCCCGCAGATTACAGCTTGCCTTTTTCCGATTTGTTCGCGTATATCCGTCAACGGAGAAGTCGATGAACTTACGGTGTCGTCTTTCTGATGTGCTTCACCGACACGGAAAACATATACATTCGTCTGGACGCTCGACTTGCCAATGAAAAGGTCTATCGGCATTTTAATGCTGGCAAGCAGAGTACTGTGCTTTAATATCTTTTTGTTATACTCTGTTGCCTTTCCGCTGCCTGCGGAGTTCTGAATAATTATAGCTGCATAGCCTTTACTCATCATCGAGAGGGCTTTTTCAACGAAAATCATACCATTGCCCGGTGCAGAATACGGTGGATTCAGAACAAAAGCATCTGCCGGAAACTTTTCATCCGTTTTGCCAAAGCCGTAATGACCGTTAAATTCTTTCAAAGAGTCTTTGTTCAGAATATTAGAGCTGCCGTCTCCCATCAAAATCATATTGAGGATAGCAAGCATATAAACCTCCGAAAGAATTTCAAGTCCGAGCAGTTGATTAGCCTTGATTTCGGCAGACTTAATTGCGAATTTGTCTGGTGATTTTATTTTATCCTTCGCATCATTGAGCATTTCATTCATTGAGGCAACAAGCAAACCTGCCGAACCGGTAGCGAAGTCCCAAACATAGGAATCCATATTTACTCTTGCAAGGCGAGCCAGTAGGGTAGCGACGTATGCCGGTGTTAGAACAACATCATTCAGCTTGTCCTGCGAAAAACCGAGCCAGCTGTACATTTCATTGAACAGCTTGCCTGTGAAATCTGTAGTTAATCCTATTTTGTAATAAATTCCCAAATCATCAACTATTTTTGTAAAGACACGCTTTAATTGGCTTTCGCCGTTTTCAACTTTATTGATATTGTCGGTTGTAAGCGTGTTCTGCAGGGTGCGGACAATCAGTTCTCTCTTTTCCTGCGGCAGATTTTTTTCATTTAAAAACGCCTTGATTTTCCGCAAAATGATATCGCCGTCTCGGTTTTCTTCTTCCGTTGACGATTTCAGCTCTTGCTTTTCAAGAGCAGCAACCTTACCCGGTACTCCGAGAGTGGCTATAATGGACGCTGCCACAAGATACACGCGGTCGCGTTCGCTAAGCCCTTTTTCGTTCTGTTAAATATCATTATTGAGTTTTACAAGGCTTGTATTGATTTCTTGCTCGCGCTGCTCCTTTAGCCTTTCGATCTCGTCCTGTGTAAGCCTGAGTTTTTTTACTTTATCAATAAATTTATCCAAAATTTGTTTTTTTGAGAAACGAAAAGTCTGTATAATCATCAACTTTTTGTCCTATGCCGAAGTTACTCTTTGAAACATAATATACTCCGATTTCGTATTCGAGATTGCCGCTGTCATCTTTGAATCCGGTCATACCAATGGCGATTATGTCGGTATAGCTTGTATAATGCAAAAGTGCATTTGCATAATGAACAGCACCGTTTACGGCATAGGAATTGATATTTTTAAAATCAGGCTGATTCTTTGCGGTTTTATTTGCAACTTTACCCTCAGAATCAAGCTTGACAAGCTTGTCCTTGTAACCCTTATACTCAATCAAAATCGGGTAATTGACTAAATTTTTATCCTGTAAAAGCAGTTTCGCATCAGGTCGATTCCCGCCAACGCCACCATTTTTGGAATAGTAATCATTTAACGCCTGATCAATTTCCGTGTTAAGTGATTCCTGTTCAAGTTTGTAGTCAAGTTTATAGGATTTAAGCCAACTATTTGCTAAATCAGCAATATTAGGTTCTACCGATTGAATTTTTGCCATTTTATTATTCCTCCTCTTATTTCCACTTGCTTTACAAAGCAGACCACTTTCCTTCAAATTCTTTGTTTTCAACCGCCGCTGTAAACGGCTCTATCAAAAATTCTTTTATAGTTTTCAGCACTGCGTTAAAATCATCGGTTTTAGTATCTATCTTCCTGCAAAATGCTTTCCATTTCTTTTGCATTGCATCATTTTCGGCAAAAGCCATAACCTGTTCAAATTGTTCTATCGTAAAGGCGTGTCCACGATTTTCAAAAGTCTTTTTAAGTGCTTTTGTCAGCGTTGCACCGTCAAAATCGAACTTGTTGGCAAGATAATAAATATCATAATAATCTTTCATTCGGCTTGAAAATTCCATTAAATCGAGAATTGCATCAAGCTTTTCGGCAATTGTCGTTTCCAACGAATATGTATTTACCGTCGGAGAAGCAAAATCGTCAAGCTGTGTAGGAATTTTTCGCTTTTCCTGTTTAGGAACGATGACATCGCCAACGCCGAAATCAATGCTGAAAGGTGTTCTTGTATTTTTGATATGCGCAACAAGCGATGCACCGATACCGGCGTATTTCTTTGCAACAGCAATGGGAGCAACATCTGTTATCTCAAATGTAACAAATTCATTTTCAGTAGGTGCCATTCAGCAACACCTCCATCAGTTCGGTAACTTTTTTATACACACGCAATTTTTGGGAATAAGCAGAAAGATTATTCAGATTCTTTTTGTCGTCTTTTACATAAGCGTTAATGGCCTTGTTAAAAATTTCGTTATCTAATCTTGAACGATATTTGAAACAATCACATATTGTTCGCTCACGGTCATATACAGGCAGCTCAACTCCGTTGAAGTTGTCGGTGATTTTCCCAAGTTCATACAACTCAGGCTGCATATAATAAGGTTGAATAGCAAGCAAATCAATTTTTAGCTTTGTTCTTGACATTGAACGAGGCACAGCTATTGACCATTTTCGTGGTGCAAAGTCGCTGTAACCATAGTGAAACAACGCAGATTCAACACAAATTATTCCTTTTGGATGAGTGTTGCAAGCAATTGTTCTTCTGAAGAAACACATTGTTCGGCAAGCTGATAGTATCCGTGTCGTACACGATTAAGAAAGCCTGCGTTGCACAGGTTTACGACATCAACAGCTCTGATTCCGGCAGCAACAAAGTCGGCAGATTTTGCAATGCCATTATTGTCTACAACCACTTCTTTTGCTCGCTCTTTAAGATTCACTCATTCACCCTCTTCCTTAAATAAAATTCACGCACAGCGAACACATAATTGTGTGCTGATTTTATTATACCTGAGACAACTAAAAAAATCAATTAAATTTTAAGCACATTTTTTGAAATGTGTGCGTAAAATTAAAATACATCTTGCAAAACAAAAAGAAATCAAGTATAATATAAATTGTAAAACCAATTCGGTTGCGATTATTCTTTTCTTGCAACCATCGATTTTATCGCACCTGATAAGAAAATGATAAATTCTCGTCATACAGGTATGATAATATGGATTATCAAAATACTGCGAAGACTACACGATACATTTTATAAACAAAATGTGTTAAGTTTAGCCTTTCGGCAACGAGTGGGAATAATATCAAGAGTGGCGTAAACCCGCATAAATACAGGATTTTCAGCTCTCAAATTCCCGTTTTGATAGCAAAATGATAGCAGACTGCAAAACGCATTTATTGTGCGTTCCCTGTGGTTTGCGTGTACAATTATCTTAATAACTATTATAAAAGGCATTACTGACTTTTGCAGTCGGTAATGCCTCTTTGTTTTATACAATCAATTGTTGTTTCGCACATAGTTTATTATCTTTTTTGCGGCTTCTTCAGAAATTGAAAACATAGTTTGCCTAAAATTAAAACTACTGTCGGTAATATCTTTCATTTGTGAAGCTGAAATAGGTTTAGACAATTCAACAAAATTATCTAAAATCATATTGTATTCGTAATCGTCGTATCCATCGCATGATTTTTTGTTTAGTATTCCATTTGCATACCCATACGCTCTTATACCAACTCCGCATTCATATAAAAATACGATATCTCCTTTTTGGAATTTTTGAATTTTCTCTCTCCATCCGGGATAGTAGCTGCTGCTTTATGTTCGTCAATCATTTCTTTTGTGTAATGAGGGTTGCTTTGTTTATTTGTGTTAAGTACGTAACAATTGTTTTCATACTCCAAAAAGTCTTCTGTTTGAGAATACATGTTAAATTCAATGTAGTATTCACCTGAAATCTCGAATACCCAATATACAATAGCATCTATATTCAACCCATTATTTTTCCAATAGATGATTGATTCTATTGTTGCTTGATCTACTCCATTCGTAACAATAAGAAAATGTTGCTTCTTGTTAAAGTTGTCGTCAGGCAGAATCTTAGAAGTGTCTCCGTAAAAATAGGAAGAATGATCAAGTGCAAGATTAGCTTTTTCGTTATGCTGATATTTTTGATATAAACAATTCAATTCATCGTAAGTACTTTTTCCGAACAATTGCCCATATCGGAGTACTTGTAATATATTTTCTTGTTTTCCAGACCAGCGCTTGAGTTCAAATATGTATAAATCGCCTTTCTTATCAATGGCAAGTATATCGGGTTCTTCTTGTCGAGCTCTTTCAGTAAAAATAGCCATAAGGTCATTTGAAGAAATGAAATCTTGAATATTATTAGAAATAAGGTTTTCAAGATCTTTTTCTTTCCAACCAATATCTGATAGTGTGACTCTTTTGACCTTTGAGTAATTATTACGGTTTGTATTTTTATTTAATTTATATAACATAGCTATATGCCTCACACTTTAATATTTTTCGGATAATTGTAGCGCCAATTATCGTATTCCTCTTTTGTAATTTCGCCGTTTTTCAGCTTTTCAGCCTGTTCTTTCCAAGCAGTGAACATTTCAAACATAGTAATGTAATTTGTACCCATTCCCTTGTCCAAGTGCAGACATACTTCTCCGTCAAGCTCAGTGATTTTGAGACCGTATAAATCTTCAAGGGTAAACAAGGTATGCATTAAGCCGTTATAGCTGTCAATATCGGGTACGGTTAACGCACTTGTTGATACTCCGAACACTTCTGCAAGGCTGTTAGTCAGATCTGCTTTCGGCGTTCTTGAGCCGGATTCATACTGCGCCATACGAATATCCGCAGTTTTCTCCGGAAAACCAACCTGCATACCAAGATATTTTTGAGTCATACCTCTTAAATTCCTGAAAAAGCGAATTCTTTCACCGATAGCCATAAAAATGCTCCTCTCGTTATTTTAAAATAGAGTATAGCATAATAAGTTAAGCGTTGTCAAGACAACCAAAGCAAAAAAAGTAAATATTTTCTCGAAAGCCACTTGGCTTTACGGAATTTGTTTAGTATAATAGTTAAGCAAATAGCGTTAAGCCTATTTGTAAACAACTGAATAGCCGTCATACATCACGGTAATGGTGTATCCGCTCGGGCAAATCGGAATGCGGTCAGAAAGTATCCGACACTAAATAACCAAAAAAATTATAAATGTTATTGTGCAACACCCATTATCCTGTAATGTGTAAAATTTAAGCAGTTGCAGGAGGCTTTGCTGTACAAATATTTATATTTTGATACCTAGACCGTAGGTGACTTAAAAAACGCCGCTAATTTCTGCGCCGTTTTTATCATATACTGAACCTTCAATATGTACAGCGTCTTTTGCAAGACCTGCATATCCACGCATAATGACAGATACGCTGTTAAAGGAAAAAATCTGTGAATAAATTTTGTCTGTTAATGCTGACAGATTTATGATACAATAGTGCTGTTAGTTTGAATTGAAAAGTGGGTAGAAGTATAAAAAATGAGGAAACTGAATTTGACAAAAGCACTTAAAAACGCATTACCGTATGTATTAACGCTTATACTTGTCGGTATAATGACTTTTGTTGCGGAAATATTGGGTGAGGGGGAGATAATCTTTCCTGAAATAACGGCACTTGCAATTGGCTATATGGTTACACAAAAGCAAGGTTGGAAAGTCAATGACAGCCGAATGATTGCGTTAATTGCGATTTGCGCTGTTGCGGGTGTGCTGACAGTCCGATACATAAAAGTCGGGCTTTATCTTGAAATATTGATTGCATTTGTATTTGCACAAATTCTCTTTATGCTTTCGGGAACAACATTTGCACCGATGATTTCGGCAATTGTGTTGCCCGTTATGATGCAGACCGAGAGCTTTATATACCCGATTGCCGCATTTTTGCTGACAATTGCGGTTGTATTATTCCGTAGATTTCTTTTGAAAGTTAAAATAAGAGATAAAGAGGATTTTCAGTCTGTAAACCTGCATGCAAAGAGCGATGTGATTGACACAGCCGTAAGAACAATCTGTGTTGCCGTTGTGGGATTCTTCGCAATTTGGTCGGGCTTTAAATTTGCAATTGCACCGCCGTTGCTTGTGGCGTTTACGGAATTTTCCCGTCCGAAAAATAAGGCTCGCAACAAGCCGGTAAAGACGGTTTTGGTGATAACAGTCTGTGCATTTGTCGGAGCGGTTTCAAGATATGTGCTGAATATGACTCTCGGATTGCCGTTGACAGTTGCCGCATTGACAGCCACGGCGGTAATGCTTGTAATTGTTCACTTCACAAAAATGTATATTCCGCCTGCCGGAGCATTGACAATTTTGAGTATGATTATTCCGAGTGAAAGCGTACTTTTGTACCCGTTGCAGATACTTGTCGGAACTGCGGTAATAATGCTGATTTCACGGCTTTTGTTTATGAAACGGCAAAATTAAAATAATCTTAATTTAGTTACATTGTTCTATGGAGGAAATTAAATGGATATATTTATTACAATTTTAGTTACATTTTTTGCAGGAATGGGCGCAGGTCTCGGAACAGGTTTTGCAGGAATGAGTGCGGCGGCTGTAATAAGTCCGATGCTCATAACTTTTCTTAATATGGATCCGTATATGGCAGTCGGAATCGCACTTTCGTCCGATGTTTTGGCGAGTGCAGTTTCGGCTTATACATACCATAAAAATAAAAATCTCGATGTCAGAAACGGCTTGATTATGATGGCGAGTGTGCTTGCGTTTACGATTGTCGGCAGTTATGTCGCAAGCATTGTTCCATCAGCTACAATGGGCGGATTTTCCGTGTTTATGACATTTTTGCTCGGCATAAAATTTATCGTCCGTCCCGTTATGACAACTAAAGAAGCTATGCTCGGTGTATCGGCAAAAAAGAGGGCAATCCAGTCTGTAATCTGCGGAATGTTAATCGGCTTTATCTGCGGATTTATAGGTGCGGGCGGAGGAATGATGATGCTTTTGATTTTGACGACCGTACTGAATTATGAATTGAAAACCGCTGTCGGCACAAGCGTATTCATTATGACATTCACCGCCCTGACAGGCGCAGCTTCGCACTTTATGATTGGTGGCACGCCCGATTGGTTTGTGTTCATTCTCTGCATAGCGTTCACCCTTATATGGGCGAGAATTGCCGCCGTCTTTGCAAACAAAGCTAAGCCCAAAACCCTAAACCGTGCCACAGGTATCGTCCTCGTAGTGCTTGGTGTAGTTATTATGGGATTTAAGCTTTTAGCAAAATAAAAATTGACAGTTTAAAATTTAAAATTCAGGTCGGGCAATAGATTTGTAAAATGCAAAATTTTTGTTGCCCGATTTTTCAACGGTTATGTTGGGGCTAATCGAGTAGGGTGAAACAAGTGTTCGCTTTGAACAATATTCAGGGGGGAAGTATGCTTTTTTAACAATTGCATTATTATTTCACAAAAAACAAAGGAGCTGCAAAGAACGAAGTCTTAAACTTCATTTCTTTACAGCTCCTTAAATTTTCGTGTCAAATGTGCTGTACTCAGCTTATTCCCATAAGCTCCATAACTTCAATAAGTTGTTTTCCAGCATTATCGGAGGTCACAACCTTGCTATCTGTTATGACACGACCGATTTGCCTTTATGAATAAATCCTGAAACCACCCTGTGAATATGAAAATAGGGGAGTAGCATCGGGGTTCATCACGATTTTTTGTGGGATGGTGAACGGACAGAAGAAATAGAAAGATAGCGAATCAAGGTAAAGAAGTCATCATCACGGTAACCGTAGCCGATTCGTTTAGCGACATTGATCTTGATGTTGAAGCCTTCGAGCTTGCCGGTGCTGATTGAGTAGATGACATGGGCAGCTAAACCGGGGAGCCGTTTTTCTTTTTAAACTGCAAACCGTACCAATGCGGGAATCTCACTTTCTTTCGCCGCCTGAAACCATTTTGTCCATCCGATGACTGCGACAAGGAGTCGGAAGGCATATCTTCAAAGAACTTTTCAAAATCCTTCATCGTTCTGCCCTTTCCGACCCATAAGATATCTTCCTGCTCCAAATCCATCACGCAGGTTGCGTAACTTAGTTAGTGGGCAGACTACTTTTAAAACTATAGCTTTTGAGTAGGAGTGCAAAATGAATTTTTAGTTATTATAATTCATTAACAGAATTATAATCTTCCGACTTAATCTATCATTTGTGGAGTTATAATTATAATTTATTATAGCATACAATCGTATGATAACGATAATAATTATAAACTTTTAGGTTTTGCACATGAGTTGCGAACTTTTATTGGACAAGGCAGATAGACACGCATAGGAGAAAAATAATCGGTGCTTTTAGATTTCATCATATTCAAAATAAATCTAATGCCGTAAATACCCATTGCATATACAGGTGCGTTTACCGTAGTAAGCGGAGGGTTTGTATATCCCGAAAGCTCCGTGTTATCAAATCCCATAACAGAAATATCCTCAGGAATTTTGTAACCGTTTTCTTGCAGAGCTCTCATTGCACCGATTGCAATATGATCACTTGCCGCAAAAATAGCTGTGGGGAGATTCCCTTTGCTGATCATTCTGACATCATTTTATAACCGGATGATGTTGAAAATTTGTCCTGTATAATAAACCCATCATATTTAATGTTTAGTTCATCGCAAATGTCTGTGAAAGTGTTGAGTCGTTTATCAGGAAATATCGTTCCGTCCTCAAGCTGTTCAATGCCTCCGATAAAGCCAACTGTTCTATGGCCTAAATCATATAGATATTTAATTGCATCGGACACTGCCTGACGAAAGTCGAGCGATACGGATGTGATTTCAATATTTCAACGGTCATATCAAGAAAAACAATTTTATTATTCAATGAATGCAGTAATTTTATTTCTTGTTTACTAAACTTTCCGAGGCAGATTATGCCATCAA
>ENA-OPZM01000301-OPZM01000301.1-human-gut-metagenome-genome-assembly--contig:-NODE-301-length-21821-cov-3.743385_pt1 | contig 21821 bp, 30 predicted proteins | sample MGYA00242478_ERZ504493 | MGnify/ENA primary metagenome ERZ504493 (study PRJEB26092, sample SAMD00036227) | human gut metagenome | host: Homo sapiens | study: EMG produced TPA metagenomics assembly of... | reverse complement strand
TTTTCTTTGCTGGTCCACCTTCTCCTTCATTTTTCCGATAACATTTCTGAGTTCCATGGCTGTCACCGGCTTCAGCATATATTCACTGACACCATACTGGATTGCCTTCTTGGCATACTCGAATTCTCCAAATCCGCTGAAGATCACGATCACGATGTCCGGATAATTATCATGGAGAAAACGGCTCAGTTCCATACCATCCATATATGGCATAAGGATATCTGTAAGCACGATATCCACCGGATGGTTCTGTACAAATTCCGCTGCTGCTTTCCCGTTATCACAGTCTCCTACCAGCTCACAGTCCATTGCTTTCCAGTCAATATTCTCCCGGATCGCATCTCGAACAAGTATCTCATCATCTACCAGTAAAATACGATACATAATTTCTGTTGTCCCCCTCTGATCAGTTTCTGTTGTTTTTATTGCACATCCCCCTGACAGATCCTTCCCCCCGTCTCTGTCATTTTCATTGGTAAGATTACTGTCCTTTCTGTGAACAATAACTGTTAATTCTTTTTATATGTTAACATGTTTGGTTAAAATTTACAACGGAGTTTCTTAGTCCAAATTAAATATAAAGAAATCCCGCATCCAACATATGGGATACGGGATTTTCCTGCATATTTTTATTATTTTACGATAACGCCATCCTCGTCCCAGAGGTCATGCCAGTCCCTGCACCATGCCACAGAAATACCTGTCCTTTTACAAGACGGTTGCCTTTTTCCAGAGTTGCGATGGTTGCCATTTCTTTCTCTGTAAGGGGATCCTCTGTGACACATTTCAGGTTGCTTGCATAGTTGTGCACAGAGAACGGAATGGAGATCTCGCCTCTCTGATGTGCCCATTTCAGAGCGATCAGAGCCGGATGAACACCATGTGCCTTTGCGATCGCCTGCATCTCCGGAACCTCCAGATCCGCAACATCCTCCGGGCAGATATCTCTCTCCGGTCTGCGTGGAGAACCGATTGGCATATAGCTACCGGCTGGATGTTATGCTCTACCAGATAATCATAAAGCTCCTGCTGCTGGAAGCATACATGAAGCTCAAGCTCACAGGTTGCAGGTTTGATCTTCATAAGCGGAAGAACTGCCTCAAGCTTCGGAATGGTCATATTGGAAATACCAATGTAACGGATCTTTCCTTTTTCTACCAACGCCTCACACTGGCGGTATGTATCCATAAACTCCTCCACACTGAAGGGTTTGGAATCCGGATTTCTGGAATCCACATCACATCCCGGTGCATGATAGTTCGGGAATGGCCAATGGATGAAATACATATCCACATAATCGCACTGAAGATCCTTAATGCTCTTATCGCAGGCTTCCTCTACTCTTCTGTGCATGTCGTTCCATACCTTTGTCATGATAAAAAGATCCTTACGCTCTACAACACCTTCGTCAAAAGCGTCCTTAAATACCTGCCGATCTCATGCTCGTTTCCGTAGCATGCGGCACAGTCAAACATACGGTAGCCACTGCGGATCGCGCCTGCAACAGCTGCAGATACATCCTCTGCAGATACACGGTCGGAACCGAATGTTCCCATTCCGACACACGGAACCTGCTCGCCGGAAGGAAGTGTCACTTTCGGCACAATTGCCGGATTGATAACTTCTGCCATCTTTACATCTCCTTTTTTATAAAAATTTTCTTATTATAAGCTTATCTTATAAACGCCTGATCTCGATCTTCGGAAGAAGAGCCTCCATATCCTCCATCACAAAGAATCCCGTTTCCTCACGCATGGCTGCCGCCGCTGAGATCGCACTGGCTCTTTGCAGAGTCTCTTCCAGGGAAAGTCCCTCACTTAATCCAAGGGCAAAGCCTGCGATCATGGAATCTCCGCAGCCTACGGTATTTACCGCATCGATCTTCGGAACTACCGCACGGAAAATCCCTTCCTCTCCGACTGCCAGGGAACCATCTGCACCAAGCGAGACCGCCACGATCTCCACACCACCGGCATGGATGGCTTTCGCTGCTTCAATGATATCGTTGATATCGTCACAATGCTTGCCTGTCAGCATACGGATCTCATCAATATTAGGCTTGATCAGTGTCGGTGCTGCCTTTATCCCCTCTTCCAGAAGCTTGCCGCTGGTATCCAGGATCACCGGTTTTCCGGCGTCTTTCACAATCTTCACAAGGCGCTGGTAGGCACTTCCGTCAAGTCCCTTCGGCACGCTGCCGGACATCGCCACAACAGAAGCGTCTTTTACAAGCTGGCGGAATTTTTCTCAAGCTCAAAATCTGCCTCTGTCAGTGTAAATCCCGGCTCCAGGAATTCGGTCTGTACATGATTCACCTCATCCCAGATGTTGATACAGGAGCGGCTCTCCGCATCTACATGGTAAAAAGCACTCTTAATGCCAAAGGGTTTCAGGGCAGCTTCTATATAATTGCCTGCGTGGCCGCCTACAAAGCCGGTGGCAACCACTTCAGCACCGTAAATGGACGCCGGCTTGGAAACATTCAGTCCCTTTCCGCCGGGAACGTAGGTACATTCACGCACACGGTTCACTTCGCCCACTTTAAAATCATCCACTACATAACGCTTGTCAATGGCAGCGTTTAAGGTTACTGTCAGGATCATATCAGTCTTCCTCATTGGAAAGAAGGATCTTTCCTTTTACAAGGCCCGGTGTCTTGAACAGCTGGAAGGCCTCCTGTGCCTGGCTCATCGGGATTTTCTTATAGATGAAGCCCGGGTCAAACTTCAGCTGGCCGGTTGCAAAATAATGCGCCGTCAGCTCCCACTCACGTCCCGGATATGGTGCACTGTAGGACATCCAGGAACCGGTAAGCTTGAACTCCTTACGGTTCATGTTCTCCCACTCCTTCGGTGTAAAGGTAAGGTTTTCATGAGGAGTACCAATGAAGCATACATGTGCCTTGTTTGCTGCAAGCTCAAATGCCATATGCATGGTAGGAACCTGTCCTGCTGTCTCAAATACGAAGCCGTAGCCCTTTTCACCTGTAATGGCCATGGCTTTTTCCATATATCCCTCTTCCTTTGTGTTGATCACTTCATCTGCGCCGAGACGCTTTGCAAGAGCAAGTCTCTCATCGCTGATATCAAAGACCACTACCTTCTTGGAGCCGAAGATCTTTGTCCACTGCATGGTGAACATACCAACCGTACCGCCGCCAAGGATCGCCACATACTCACCGCCGTGGTAATCGTTCTGGAATACACCGTGGATAGCTACGGTTGCAGGCTCAAACATGGCTCCCTGCTCATATGGAACATTGTCTGCGAATGGTACTGCATTCTGCTCAGGAACCACTACATAATCTGCGTTTGCTCCCTGCTCTCTGGAACCGATGAAGCTGTAATGCTTGCAGAGAGAGAAATTACCCTTCTGGCAGTCGTCACATTTCATACAGGGAAGAAGCGGTGCACCGGATACACGGTCGCCGACCTTCACCTTGGTAACGCCTTCTCCCACTTCCACCACATCGCCGGAAAATTCATGTCCAAGCACGATGGGATAAAAATGTACGCCGTGATTTAATACACGCGGGATATCAGATCCGCAGATCCCGGAATATCTTACCTTGATCTTCACATGGCCCGGTGTTACCTGAGGTTCTTCCACTTCCTGATATTGAACATCCTCATTTGCTACTACTACTGCTGCTTTCATGATCACTTTTCCTCCTCATTTCTCATCATAGGTTCAAGAGATTTATAGAGATTTAAATAGGTTTTATAGGTTTTCTCATAAACGTCCCGGTTTTCCGGGTTCGGTTCATGTCTTCTTGTTTCCTTTACCGTAAGACGGATGGCCTCATCATAATCCTGATACATTCCAACACCAACACCTGCCAGAATCGCTGCACCAAGTGTTGTTGCCGTATCAGAGGACGGCACTACAATGGGTTTTCCTGTGATATCGGATTTGATCTGTGTCCAGAGAAGAGAATTTGCAGAGCCTCCCATTGCACGGAGAACTTCCACATCTGCTCCTGCTTCCTTTGCCACCTCAAGGTTGTGTTTCAGAGAAAGTGCTACGCCTTCCATACAGGCACGTACCATATGTCCCTTGGTCTTGGCAAAATCCAGTCCGTAGAATACGCCCTTCGCATTAGGATTCCAGATCGGGGAACGCTCACCGGACATATATGGAAGAAATACCACTCCGTCACTGCCTGGTGCGACCCTTTCTGCGATCTCATTGAGCTGGTTCAGAGAAGAGCCTTTTTCCCCTGCTACAGAGCGCTCATAATCTGCAAACTCACGTTCAAACCAGCGCATGACACCACCACCTCCGGTGGTTCCTCCCTGAAGGAGCCACTGTCCCGGAACCACGTGATAGCCAAGGATCAGTCTGGATCTGCCTTGTACTCATCCATGCAGATGCTCATTCCGCCGGCCTGTCCTCCCTGCTCCTGTGTCTCACCCGGATGAATCACTCCAGCCCCCAGTGTTCCGCATGCCGCATCCAGACCACCGGCAACAACCGGTGTTCCCACAGCAAGGCCAGATTCCTCCGCCGCCTTCTCTGTAACTGTTCCCACAACATGATCACAGGCACAGATCTCAGGAAGAAATTCCATGGGAATCCCAAGCTTTCTGCACATATCCTCATCCAGGCTGCCTTTCTCATGTCAAAGCAATGCAGGCCATAGCCCTGGGAAACATCCTGGCTCATCACACCCGTCAGCTTATATGCAATGTAGCTGTTAGACTGCAGGATCTTGTGGATCCTTTGGTACACCTCCGGGAGATTTTCTTTATACCAGAGAATCTTTGCAGTTGTGTAGGACGGCTGAAGGGAATTACCGGATACTTCAAAAATCTGCTCTGCCCCGATTTCTTTATTCAGTCTGTCACAGATAGACTGTGCTCTGGTATCCATCCAGATCGGAGTGTTTGTCAGTACATTTCCGTCCTTATCCATGGCAATGGCTGACCAGCTCTGGCCGTCAATACCGATGCCTGCGATCTCCTCAGGTGCTATCCCCGCTTTTTGGATGGCCTTCTTTACCGCCTGACAGACAGCACTCCACCATTCTTCCGGATCCTGTTCTGCCCAGCCCTCCTTCGGATAGTAAACCGGATAATCGCCGTTGGCCGCAGCCACAACCGTTCCCGATTTTTCAAAAACCGCAACCTTACAGGCACTGGTGCCGATATCAATACCTAATAAATATGGTTTCATTATAGCTTCTCCTTCTCGTCCAGCACACGGACGGATTTTCCCATGATGATCTCTGCGCCAAGCTTCTCCGTGATCGGTTCTGTTTCTTCACTTGCAGCCCCTTCCAGCCGTTTCAGCATGATTCCCGCCACTTCTCCGGCAATCCCCTGTGTAGCTGTGCCACAATGGTAAGCTTGGGATTGCATGCTCTGGCAAACTGCAGATTGTCAAAACCGATCATAGACAGCTGTTCCGGGATCTTAAGACCCAGCTCATTCATCCCGATCACCGCCCCCATGGTCATCTCATAGTTGGTAACAAACACGGCCGTCATATCCGGATTGTCCGCAACAAGCTTCTCAATTCCCTGCACACCGCCCTGAATGGTATAATCGCCGTGATAGATCAGAGATTCCCGTACCGGTATATTTTCTTTTTCGTATGCATTGCGGTACCCCTGGAGACGTTCCTGAGCGGTGGAAATTTCCTCCGGTCCGCCAATGATCCCGATCTTACGGTGTCCTGCCTGAAAAAAAACTCTCATTGCGTCCTCAGCCGCCTTCTCGTTGTCTACAAGAACACTGTCACAGGAAAGCTCCCGGATCCTGCGGTCAATGAGTACGATGGGCTTTCCGGTTTTCTGAAATTTTTTTCAGATGATTGCCTTCCGCATCCACCGGCATGCTGATGATCCCGTCCACACGCTTCCGGCTTAAAAACTCCACTGCATCCCGCTCCAGCTTCTTATCAGTACGGCAGTCACAGACAATAGTCGCATATCCGTGACTCCTTAAGACATCCTCCATTCCTGTGATGATCTCCGCGCAAAAGGTATTGTTAAGCTCCGGGATCACCACGCCGATGGTCTTGGTAGCATTGGTCTTAAGCCTCTGGCCACCTCATTGACCTCATAATGCAGCTCCTGAATGGCCTCCTCGATCTTTATTCTGTTTTTTTCTCTTACGTTTCCGCCGTTAAAATAAGAAGAAATCGTTGCGAGCCCAAGTCCGGTCCGCCTGGCAATATCTTTCATGGTTGCTGCCATACAGATCACTCCGTTTCTGTTTTTTTACAGAAGATCATTCTGCCTTTCCATCACAGCCGCAAACCTTCATACGCGCCTCAACCAGCTCCTTCACTGCCTGGATTGCTTTCTTTCCGTAGGCTTTCGGATCGATGGTGTTCTCATTCTCTGCAAAGGTCTCCTTCACTGCCCTGGAATATGCGGCACGAAGCTCTGTTGCAAAGTTAACCTTGCAGATACCACGTTTTACACAGTCGCTGACATCCTCATCACTGAGTCCGGATGCCCCGTGAAGAACAAGGGGGATATCTACGACTTCGCGGATCTCGCTTAAGCGTTCCTTGTCAAGAACCGGTGTTCCCACATAGAAACCATGTGCGGTTCCGATGGCAACTGCCAGGGAAGTAACACCTGTACGCTCCACGAATTCCTTCGCCTCCTGCGGGTCGGTGTTAGTGTCTGCCTCAGCCTCAAGATCATCCTCTTTACCACCGACCTTACCGAGCTCAGCCTCACATGGGATATCCAGGGCTGCTGCCACATCCGCAACTCTCCTGGTCTCTCTGATATTATCCTCAAAATCCAGCTTGGAACCATCGATCATCACAGAGGTATAGCCTGCATGCATTGCCTGCATCGCAAGCTCAAAGCTGCTGCCGTGGTCAAGATGAAGGCATACCGGAACGGAAGCTTGGCTGCCTCTGCTGCTACGATCGCAGCGTAAGTCTCAACCGTACCATATTTAACAGTAGAAGGTGTTGTCTGGATCATAACCGGTGCTTTCAGCTCCTCAGCTGCCTGGATGATCGCCTTCACCATCTCCATATTCTCTGCGTTGAATGCTCCTACTGCATATCCGCCCTTCTGTGCCTTTAACAGCATTTCCTTCGATGTAACCAGTGGCATAATCTTCTCCTCCTTGGAATCATAATCATTGTGTTTGTTTTGTATTATTTTCTCATTTGGTTCAGAAACCGAAACGTTTCCGTTTAAGTTCATCATAGCGCTCCATACGTTTTCTGTCAACCATAAAATTTTCATCATTTATAGGAAAATATTCCCTTGAAAAGAAGACCAAATACCGTTAGATTAATTAATAAGAGTTCTAAAGCCTGTGGCCGGGCAGGTCTGTCTGATACTACCGGCGTCATAACAGTTTCGGAAATCCATGTATCCTGTTCTGATCACCTGAGCCTGATGCTGTAATTTCCGAAATGCTGTAAGTACACAATGATCTTAGGAGGATATAACTATGTTAAAAGGAATTCCAGAAATCTTATCACCAGAATTACTGAAGGTTTTATGTGAGATGGGACACAGTGACCGTCTTGTTATCGCTGACGGAAACTTCCCTGTAGAATCCATGGGAAAAAATGCCATCACCATCCGCTGTGACGGACATGGCGTTCCGGAGATCCTGGATGCCATCCTGAAGCTCTTCCCGCTGGATACCTATGTAGAGCATCCGGTAAACCTGATGGAAGTAATGCCTGGCGATAATGTGGAGACACCAATCTGGGATATATATAAAGAAATCGTTTCCAAACATGACGAGCGTGGCGAAAAAGCCGTCGGAAACATCGAGCGTTTCGCATTCTATGACGAAGCAAAAACTGCATACTGCATCATCTCCACAAGTGAGAAGGCACTTTATGCCAACATCATGCTTCAGAAAGGCGTTGTGATCAACAACGACTGATCTTTCTTTTGAACTGCCTGATATAATCATATATAATACACATATTCAACCAAAACATAAAACGCCCGGATCTGGAATGTTTCAAGCCAGATCCAGGCGTTTTATATTTTAACACTTTTATCTCTTTGCTGCTTTTGCGGCATATCCTCCGCAGAGTACTTTTCCACCGGAGGTTTTTATCCCTGCACGCACCGCATAGTAATACGTTGTTCCCTTTTTTGCGGTCTTATCCTCAAAGGAGGAACGACTGCCTCCGGAAACTGTACTGATCTTTTTCCATGAACCTTTCCGGTCTTACGGTAGATCTGATAGCAATCTGCTTTCTTCTGCGCTTTCCAGCAGATCTTCAGCCCCCTGGAGGTCTTCCTGACACTGGATATCTTCTGAAGTTCCGGATAGGACAGGATATAGCTGCTTGCCTGATATCCTCCTAAAACTTTTTTCCCGTCTACATTCTTATATGGCCTCACAGCATAAGCGTAGGAGGTGATTCCCTCAATCTTCGTGTCCTGCCAGGACAATACTTTGTTGTTAACGGTTCCAATCCGAACCCAGCTTTTCCCCTGGAGTTTCCGGTAGATATGATAGCCACTGGCTCCGGAAACCTTCTTCCAGGATACCCTGTTACATGGTCCGCTGACAGCTTCAGCCACTGCACGGGCCTTCCCCAGCTCCGCTTTTGCTGATAACGGCGAAGATGCGGCTCCATAAACCGTCTTCTTTCCGGAACATTCATAAGAAGCCCGGATCCGATACGTATAAGTGCTTCCTGTTTTCACTGCAGTATCCTGCCAGGTCACTACATCTGCTGTCACAGTTGCTATTTTTTTTGAATTTCCGCTTTCATCACAGCGATAGATAGCATAACGATTGCAGCCGGGAACTGCTTTCCAGGAGATCCGTATCCTGTTAAATGCCTTGGAAACCAGTTTTACACCTGTCGTCTGACGAAGCTTCACCGTAACCTTACAGGTAGCTCGGATTCCCCTGGCATTTTTTCCGTAGCAGGTTATGGTTGCTGTTCCCGGATTTTTTGCAGTAACAACGCCGCTTCCATTTACAGCAGCCACACTGGTATCTGAGCTTTCCCAGACAATGCCGGAAGCATCCATCTCGGATCTGGTAGCCGAGGCATTCAGTGTTTTCTGATCTCCGGAATACAGACTTATCTCAGAGGAAGAAAGCTGCATCCTGGCCGCACTGCTCAGAGTCCTGGTATGCGCCTTGATCCTCGGCGTTACCGATGGATTAAATTCAACCGCATCCATCCAGGTATCCTCCGCGTTATATCGCAGAAAGCTCTGACCGGATACGATAGACGGAGAAAAGCTGCACCAGCCATAACTGACCTCTGCCTCCACACAGTATTTTATATATGTGCTTCCTGCATTTGTCACCACAATAGAATACAGACTGTTCTGGCTGAGCAGAACCTCCGGAATCTGAAAGGTCATAACCCCAGCCATCGGCTGACTGCAGGAAACCGGTGTGGAATATGCCGGTGTTCCACTGGTAGGATCACTGGCATCCTTCAGATTTGTGTATACCTGCACAGTATAGGAATTATTGGCAGACATGGAGCTAAGAGTCACCTCGCCAAGCGATTCCGCTTTTCCGTTTCCTGCACTGGCACGAAAAACCGTAGACAGCTGTTCCCCTGCATACATGCGGATAGAACCAAGGCCCGACGTTCCGTCATAAAAATAATTGTTTCTATATTTCGGTGTATTGACAGCCGTAGCCGCAACCAGCTCACTGACAGACTTATCCTCATAGGACATATAAAAATATCCGGATTTTCCCCAGCCTGTACCCCAGCTGTTCTTAACGATCCAGGCTCCGTCTCCCTTTACCTTGGAAGATGCCCGGAAATTCTTCGCAGAATAATTGTCATCCCAACCCACCACTGTAACTACATGATTCACGTTCTTGGTGCTGGTAGGATAGGAATAGGCCGCTGTACTTGCATTGTAATAGGCATTCTGTGCATTATACATCACAGTAACTGAATTATTTGCAACCAGAAGCTTCTTCATGGCATTTACGGAATAATCGGAAAAATAGGCATTTTTCAGATAAGCAGCTGCATTGTACGCCTTGGATGCCGCCGGAGTCACACCGGTTTTCTGTGTATGTGTGGAATCTGTAGCCAGAGGCACATCCGTTTCTGTTGTCATTCCGGACCAGGTGCTCAGAAACATGGAAGCCAGAAGATCATTTCCGCCCTCATGATAATCTACGTTTCCTTTATCATCTGTCCCCATATGCTTATTGACATCCCCGTAGGTATTTCCAAGCGGGTCATTCTTTCTGTTTGCAAAAAAATACGTCAGATGCTCTTCCGACAGATCATAAGTTCCAAGGCCCTGGGTCAGAAACGAAGTTTCCAGAAGAGAGGCCATTCCAAATGCCCAGCACATACCGTAGGGCTCCTGATTCTTTACGGAAGTAACATATCCCTGATCCGCTGCATTATAATAGGACGGATAGGCCGCAGCTCTTCCCATAGGTACCTCATCCACATCATTTCCGATCTCCACGGCGGTGGAATAAGAGGTCAGATTATCAAAGGGTGCCAGCTGTTCCTGCTCCTCTTCCTCCGTAAGCGGGCGGCCCTTGATATATTCGATGCCGGACTCATCACTGTCTGAGTCATCCCCAAAGCTCTCCTCACCGTCACCAAAGGTGTCCTCCTGGGAATCAGAATACGATCCTTCTGATATTTCGGGATCCCCTGTATCCTCCCCGGAGCTCTGCAAGGCTATATCCTCGGTATCCCCATCGGCTGCCTCTGCAATATCCTCTGTCTGTTCATCCGGGATACCGGTATTCTCTGTGGTATTCTCTTCTGCAATCTCCGTCGTATCCTCTGCTTCCGCTGACTGCGTCTGTGTATCTTCTGCCCATTCTTCATCGAAGCCTTCCGCAGAATCACTGAAGCCTCTCACATCGGCTGCCATGACCGGAACCTGGCTGCCCGCAACTGTCACACACAGAAGAAGCGGCAATAATTTCTTCCTGACAAGCTGTAATCTCTTCACAAAACTCTCCATTTTTCTTATATTGATCTGGTCTATCTGTTAACGTTTCTTCAAATGATAACCCAGAATTCCGATTACTGCAAGTACTGTTGCGATCCCGATCCAGATAAACGGACTTTTATACCAGGAATTTTCTTCTTTAAAGGATGTAGCAGCTGTGCCATTGACCGGCTTGGTGACAGCTTCTTCCGCATAATCTCCACCTTCTGTTGTTCCCTCCGCTGCAGGCGGTCCCTGGACCTCACCGCTCTGAGCCTGAGAGCTGCCTGTGCTGTCCGACGCCGCAGGTGTCCCTGGACCTCGCTATTCTGAGCCTGAGCGCTGCCTGTGCTGTCCGTCCCTGCAGACATTCCCGGTCCTTCGCCATTCTGAGACTGTGAGCTGCCTGTGCTGTCCGCCCCTGCAGACGTTCCCTGTCCTTCGCCATTCTGAGCTTGTGAGCTGCCTGTGCTGTCCGTCTCTGCAGACGTTCCCGTTCCTTCGCCATTCTGAACCTGAGCGTTGCCTGTATTGTCCATTCCTGCTGCTTCCCCCTGAGTTTCGCCGGCTGAGGAGTTCTGCGTATCGGATGCTCCTCCCTGATTCACTGCAGAAGTCTCTTTCTCCGTGCCCCCTGCGATTCCGGCCTTCGCCAGCTCCGCATCCTTTGAGGGCCGCAGCTCCTCCAGCGGCACATAACCGTATCTGCCATTATACTCTGTATATCCCCAGGTTTCACCATTCTTCTCTGTCTCCCCTTCGATATGCAGGACAGTACCATCCTTTACCGTCTTATCATTGAGCTTTTCACCTTTTTCATCGGTGGAAGGATAGATATCCACACCAACTCCGCCGGAATCCACAGTCATATAATAATCTGTGGTATCTGCCGGAGCCTCCACCTTCACCACAACCGACTTGTCCGCATACACCGGAACACTCATACTCAGCACCAGCATTCCTGCCAGAAGCACACCTTTGCACCTTCTCATTGCTCTTTCCTCCTTCAAAAAATCTTACTGCCATTCTATATGCATAAAATCCCCTTATATTTCTCTTTTGCCTTGGCTCCGAAATATAAGAGGATCTTATCATTTGTTATATCCAGTATCTTTTTTATGCAGCTCCCGCTCACACATATCCAGCGCAGAAGCGATCACCGCATCCATGTCATAATATTTATATTCGCCAAGACGGCCGCCGAAGATCACCTTCGGTTCCTTCTCTGCAAGCGCCTTATACTGTGCGTAAAGCGCTCCGTTCTTCTCATCATTGACCGGATAATAGGGCTCATCCCCCGGTTTCCACTCGGAACTGTATTCCCGGCTGATCACCGTTTTCGGAAGATCATTGCCCGCCTCATCCTTTCCGAATTCAAACCATTTATGCTCAATGATACGTGTCCAGGGAGTCTCCACATCCGTATAATTCACTGCTGCATTTCCCTGGAAATTAGGTTTATTCAGTGTCTCGTTCTCAAAACGCACGGAACGATACTCCAGAGTTCCCAGCTTATAGTCAAAATACGCATCAATGGCACCTGTGTAAATCACCTTCTCCGCCATTGCATCGTACTGCTCTTTTTTCTCCAAATAATCCTCATTCAGCCGTACCTCGATACCGTCCAGCAGATTGGCAACCATCTTCGTATAACCACCCACCGGGATTCCCTGGTACAACGCATTGAAATAGTTGTTGTCAAAGGTCAGACGCACCGGAAGCCTCTTGATGATAAATGCAGGAAGCTCCGTACATGGACGTCCCCACTGCTTCTCCGTATAGCCCTTGATCAGCTTCTCATAAATATCCGTACCTACAAGCTGATAGCCTGTTCCTCCAGATTTGAGGGTTCCGTGATACCTGCTGCCTGCCGCTGCTCCTCAATCTTTGCCGCAGCCTCCTCCGGAGTCACCACGCCCCACATCCTGTTAAAGGTATACATATTAAATGGAAGACTGTACAGCTCCCCGTGATAATTGGCAACCGGACTGTTGGTAAAACGATTAAAGGTGGCAAACCGGGTGATATAATCCCAGACCTTCTTATTATTGGTATGGAAAATATGTGCACCGTATTTATGCACGTTGATCCCTTCCACCTTCTCTGTATATACATTTCCCGCAATATGCGGACGCTTGTCGATCACAAGCACAGACTTCCCGGCACGCTTCGCCTCCTGTGCAAAAACCGCACCGTAAAGACCGGCACCTACGATAAGATAATCGTACATTGATTTCATTCTCCCTGTTCTTTCATTGATGCTGTTATTTTAACACCGAAAAAGGGCAGCTGGCAAGAAGCCACTGTAAAATCCCGGTAAATCTTATGTAAGAATGTTGCCAAACAGATTACCTCAAGCTGCAGAAATGATAAAAGGCGCCAAGCATACCCGCATCATTCCGATGTCGTGCAAATGCGATCCTTGTATGCTCCGCCATACTGGGAACAAGATATTTTTTCAGGGCATTTTCTATTTTTTCCTTCAGAAAATCCTCCTGTGCCATGATCCCGCCGCCAAGCACAACGACCTCAGGATCGATCACATAGCAAATATTTGCGATCCCCCTGCCCAGAACATCCGTCATCTCATCAATTGCCCGAATACAGAGCCTATCTCCTCTTCCGGCCTCCTCAAAAACATGGCGGCCATCCCATTTTTCCTGCGGCTCACCCTTCCACTGTGCGACCTTTTTGGTCAGCGTACTGGCCGCTCCCAGGGTCTGGAAATCACTGTCTCCCATATACATATAGCCAACCTCACATGCACTGTTCCCAAACCCGCGAAAAACCTTTCCGTCTATCACAATACAGCCGCCGATTCCTGTTCCCACCGTAAGGATCAGGGCAATGCGGCTTCCCTTTGCCGCACCGGAGCTGTATTCCGCAAGACCCGCACAGTTTACATCATTTTCTACCTCACACGGAATGTGAAACCTTTCTTCCAGAATTTTTTTGTACTGGATTCCTGCATAGTTTGGTATCAACGGAGACGCACAAAAATAGATCCCTCTTTTGTATCCACCATACCGGCTGTTGAAATACAGATGCCGGAAACTGTATCCTGTGTCCGTGTGAGCAGATCTTCCACTATTCCAATAACCTTTTTAAGAATCTCCGGGCCACCCTTTTCTGCTTCCGTTTTTGTCGATCCCTTAAAAATAATCTCAGCGCTGTCACTGATCAGGCCATACTTGATGGCTGTACCGCCAATATCAAGACTGACATACGTTTTCATCCTGTGATCCTCATTTACACTCTCATCTGTCATTTTCGTTCCATTACTTCAACAAATGATCTCGTGATCAGCTGTGGCCTTGTGATGATCGAGCCCACCACAACGCTGTAAGCTCCCAGCTCGATCACATGCTTCGCTTTTTCCGGTGTACTGATATTCCCTTCTGCGATCACCTTATGTTTTGCTTTCGCCACGATCTCTCTTAAAATTGCAAAATCATCCGCTTCGATCTTAGAGCCCTTGCTCTGCTCCGTATAACCAACCATCGTTGTTCCTATAAAATCAAATCCCAGCTCATCTGCATGAAGTGCCTCTTCTACTGTAGAACAGTCCGCCATCCACAGCTGATCCGGATATCTTTCTTTTACCTCATGGAAAAACTCCTCCAGGGTTTTATTTCCGGGTCTTTTTGAGATCGTTGCATCCATCGCTATGATCTCCGGCTTTACCTCCATCAGTTCCTCGATTTCTTTCATAGTTGGCGTAATGTAAACCTCACTGTCCGCATAATCCCTCTTCACGATCCCGATGACCGGAAGATCCACCTGCGACTGTATCTCCCTGATATCCTCTTTGGTATTTGCCCGTATCCCGCATGCTCCGCCGATTTTTGCTGCCAAAGCCATTCTTCCCATAATAAATGAAGAATGCAGCGGCTCCTCCGGCAGCGCCTGACAGGATACGATCAGCTTCCCCTCCAGATTTGCTATCTTCTGATCCATTTTTGTCATTTCCCCACTTTTCTGTTGATGAAACAATGATACCATGAAACCGTTTTTCCGTAAAGTTTACAACCACATAAATCCACAGTTCCGGACCAGCAATTATTACTGTTCACTGGTAATTTCCCGCAAGGTGTTTTTTGTGAGCGAAGGTCACAGAAACCCGAGACATACCGCGCGAATTTATGCAATCAGCATATCCGTCATTTATGATCTTTTTATAAAATATCAGAGATCCGCTTCTCAAACGCCCTGATGTATGATACCCTATAACTGGATCAGATGATAAAACTATTCTGATCACATAAACAGATCGAAGGTGGTGAAACCTATGGGTACAAAGGATACCATCACCAAAGATTACATGGCTGACAACCGCGTTTTTGCGGACGTGTTCAACCATATGCTGTACAAAGGAAAAAACGTCATAGACCCTGACACTCTTCATCCACTGGATACCACAGCTCTCGCTGTCCCCTACGGATCCGGCACTTCAGAAGTTCCTGTCCAGAAATTCCGGGACGAATTCAAATCTCTTAATGTTATGCATGATGATTCCAGGATCTACCTTCTCCTGGGGATTGAGAACCAGTCGGAAGCGCACTACGCAATGCCGGTCAAGAACATGGTCTATGATGCATTAGAATACGCAGGCAGGTAGAAAATTCCGCCAGATCCCACAGAGAAGCAAAGCAATGGCCTTCCACATCCGGAGAATATCTCACCGGCTTCTACAAGGATGACCGGCTGATCCCGGTCATAACCACAGTCGTGTACTTCGGTTCCGACACCTGGAACGCTCCCAGAAGCCTCCACGAAATGCTCTCTGTTCAGGACCCTGAGATCCTTTCTCTGGTCCCGGATTACCGGATCAATCTCTTCTCACCTGCCGAGATAAAGGATGAAGAACTTGACAAACTCCAGAGCAATCTCAAAGAAGTCATGCTCTTCATCAAATATTCCAAAGATAAACGGAAGCTCCAGAAGCTCACCACACAGAGCCCCGGTTTCCGCTCACTCGAGCTCAAAGCAGCCCGGGTCATCGACTCCATAACAGGTATCAACTTACGTTTCACAGAAACAGAAGGGAGTGTTAATATGTGTCAGGCTGTTCAAGAAATGTGCGATGATGCACGTGCCGAAGGCCGTACTGCCGGGCTCGCAGAAGGTCTTCAGGAACAAGCTATGCTGACAGCACAGCGTATGCTTCAGGATCCAAGATTCTCCCCTGAAGACATCTCCAGATTTTCTGGCCTTTCTCTTGAGGACGTGCTGAAATTACAGAAGAAATAATTCGTATTGGAAGTGCTCAGATCCTTTGTAGGGGATCTGAGCATTTTGCCATTCTTCTGACCAAGAAGCCGATTGTAATCTATTATCCTAAATCAGCTTTTTTTGTAACTTTATAATTGTGTTGTATAAAAACAAACTTATCAAAATACACAAAACATAATTTTGAAAATAAAATGTCTTTATCCCTATAACATCCATAAGTGCTCTAATCGCAACATGAGTCAAATATAATTCATAAGACATTTTTCCAAACTGCTCTAATATCTTTACAATTCTTTTAGGCATCTTTCGCATACTTTCAGCAATACAATACAGCAAAAAAACAAAAATGAATATTCTTGTGCGGTGAATCCGGACAGCAGGGACACGGAGCCCGGATTATTCAATTATTCAGTTACGGCACATCTTACCGTAGACTTTTGCACATAGCAACCTATTTTTTGCATTTTTTCGGATGACCCATCTTCTCCTTCGCATCATCCGGCACATCAATCAGTCCGAACCGGTAGAACATCCCGTAGATGTAAGTCACGCCCCTGATATCTCCCAGAGCTTTTGGGCGATCTACCACTGCTCCTACCTTTTTAATATTGTGCAGTGCCAACAGCACTGAACTCCATGCCAGACTTTTACTCTTCTCCCGTCTGTCGATCCACAGTTCTTTCGTATACTCGCCATTCCTGCCTTTCCGTACCTCATAAGAGAATGGCAACCCGGAGTAAGTTTTGAATTTCACACCTGCATAGGCCAAAACCACACCCCAGAAGTTTTCTTCTGTCGGATCAGCCTCCACCGTTTCATCGCTCTATATCTCCGCTGCCGTTCTGCTCCAACACTGATTTTCTCTTTCTCTGTACTTGAGAAGTACACACCTTTTTTATATGGCAGGTACGAAGTGACAGAGGCTATGGAGAGTTGAAGAGCAGAGGATGTTGAGACGATGGATGTTTTGTAGTCTTGTGTTTCTCGGTATTCTTCAAAAGTGTCCTGCACCTTCTCCGCCACATCCGACTCATACACACCAGCCGTGATGAGCAGCTTCCGTACCTTTATTGGATTGAGCGATAGCTCATCTGCTACGGCTTGGAGGGACATAGTATTATAAAGTGCCACAGCACTTTCCATCTGTTCCTTCAGATTTTTCCCGGCATCGTACTCCGGCTTCAGCTTCTTCCGGCCACCGCCGGACTTCCTGACTTTATGTGCTCTTTTCTCTTCCATAATTATTCGTGCAGCTCCAGCTTCCAATCTTTGCGTTCCGAGCGATAATTCTCCCTGATGACAGAAAATCCCAGCTTGTTCACATAGAAATCCTTTGCGGCTTCGTAGTCAGATACGATGATTGCCATATGATGTATTTTTGATAAATTCATTTTGTATCACGCTCCTCTTCTTTTAATTATGTTCTTCTTTTAATTATGTTCTTCTTTTATTTCCGTCATAAACTATATAGCAACTCTCAAAATATACCGTGTGAACTCCTGGAGTTCAGTTTGTCCACACGGCAAATATTTATGATCTTAACTTCCTGTACAATTAGCTCTCGGTGACATGCTCCCACCACTTAAATCTTACGATTTTGAAGTGGGGGCTTCCTGCTCGATTACCCTTTAGGGCAAAGCTAAAACAGGCTATCCCCGCGTGTCCCTCGGTTTTGTTTTTATGTTTATCCGGTTACGGATTTTTTTCTTGTGCCGTCAGGCACATTCTTTATATATTCTTTTTCCTTCTTCACGATGTTGACTGCTGCATTCACATCCCGGTCCATCCTGTTTCCACATTCACAAACATATATTCTATCCGACAATGCCAGTTCCTTTTTCTTATGTCCGCATACACTGCAGATCTTGCTGGATGCAAAATAACGGTCTACTTTTATAAGATGTTTTCCGCATTCTTCCAGCTTGTATCCCAGCATGAACAGAAACTGCCCGTACCCGTTATCCTGCACACCTTTCCCAAGGTGCAGCCCTCCGGACATTCCCTTCAGATTCAGATCTTCCACACATACTGCATCATATCTTTCCGCAAGCTCCCTGCTGAGCTTATGCTGGAAATCTTTTCTCTGGTTCTTTATCTTTTCATGACATAAAGCTACTCTTTTTTTCTGTTTCTGATAGTTCCGGCTTTCTTTTTCACAGTGGGAGAGCTTTCTCTGTTCTCTTGCAAGTTTTTTCTCTGCTTTTCTGTAAAACATAGGGTACCCGGCTCTTTCTCCTGTAGAAAATACACACATTCCCTGCATGGCAAAATCGATCCCAAGAAATCTCTCTGCCGGTCTTTTTTCCACTGTTTGGTCCTCACAGCAGAACAAAAGGCTGGCAAAATATTTCCCGGATGGCTCACGGCTCACAGTTACAGACTTCAGTTTCCAGTCTGATGGAATCTGACGGTGAAGTTTTATCCTTATGACGGACATCTTTGGAAGCTTCAGATGGGTATCCTGCAAAAGGATATTTCCGTTTAGTGCATTGGTCGTATATGAATTTCTTGCATGCTTCTTTGATTTATAACGTGGAAATCCGCAGGCTGGTTCCCGAAAAAACTTCCGGAACGCACTTTCCAGATGCAGCTGCGCATTCGCCAGGGCAAGGGAATCCACCTCTTTCAGCCATGGATATTCCTTTTTATATCCGGCCGGTGTGTTCCGGAGCATCTTTTTTTCTTTCTGGTAATAGCTGATCTTATCTGCAAGCATCTGGTTATAGATAAAGCGGCTGCAGCCGATTGTTTGCTCTATCTGAACTCTCTGCTCTTTATTTGGATAGATCCTTATTTTTACGGCGCGGTTCATTCTTCTCACCCTGGCTTTCTATATACTGCCGTATCGTTTCAATCGTTGCTCCGCCTGCACTGAGCAGACAGAAGATCTGACTCCAGAATGCATCTTTCGTGGTCTAACTCCATTATATTTATCATCCTTTTTCTTATACCGACGGATATGTATTTATGAACTAATTGTTCTTTTTCAGTATACTACATCAGGGAAGGGAGAACAAGTGTTTCTTTTTTACTATAGAGATTTTTTTTAGCAGATATGATCAGATGTGCAATTCATCTCACCACCTGAAGAGGTGGGAGAATTCTTGCTGCATTTGTTAAAACAGCGAACTATTTATCGTCCTTCAAAACTTCATCAGTTCCAGCTTCTTCTCCCTGGTCAGCTGCTTGATCCGGTACTCCCGGCTCATGGCCTCCTCCTTTGTGGCAAAGCCTTCGTAATACACCAGCTTCACCGGCCTTTTGGCCCGGGTATATTTGGCGCCTGCTTTGCCTTCATTATGGGCTTTCATCCGCCTGGCAAGACAGTTTGTCCACCCAGTGTAGAGTGTGCCGTCCGCACACTGCACGATGTATGTATAATTCATATCAGTTTCCCCTTCTGTAAAAAATTCCGGCAATGTAATACCTATAGCAATCCTCTAAAATAATGCATCTTAATCCAGCCCATCAGAGTGTGAAATCCTACGTCAGATATCTTTGCCGTGCAGTACACCAGTACATTTCCGGTAATATCCACACAGATCGTTATCGTCCTGCAAGACTGATATCCTTCCTTCTATGTAAAGACAGCCACCAGCATTTCTTCAGCAGCCGTCCTTCTATCCTCAAGCAGCCGGCACAATTCATGTATTTCACTTACATCAAAAAATAAAGCAGGTCGGGATTCCGGCTGCGGATTTTCCCACCTGCTTTATTATACGGTCATTTCTTATTTCTGTGAATATGGAATTCACTTAATCAGCTACGGTTCCAGTTCCATGGCAATAATAACAGGTTTCTCCTGAAAGAAACGTACCTGTTCCCTGACATCTTGGACAAATTCTAAATCTAATTTTTTTACTTAGGTGTTTTATTCTTTTAAATTTTTTATTCATAGTTTCTTATCTCCTTTCATTTTGCACTTTAAGTATGAATTAATTAATCATTAAAATATGGACATTGTGCACAACGTCTTATATCTGAACAATAAGTATCAAATAAATAACTCGTACAGGAATCTGTTCGTTTTAAACATTTCCAATCTCCATCCCAATAATAAAATGGACATCTGTATCATTCATTCAAAATTCCCTCTTTCTTTTTTGCTTAAAAATATATAAATCATAAAATCAAACCATTTACATTTCTCATTACATATTTCTCTAATTCTTTTTTCTCCTCCCATATGGTCACTTTCACGAAATAAAGAATAACAAGCATCACATATCCTTATATATAAGCATTCTTGACAATGTGGCGTAATACATTTCTTGAAATCCTTTAAAACTTTATGATATAAATTAACCTGTTTTCTATTATCCTGTATATTTCCCAAGTAACCATATTTTCCAACCCTTTCACACATATATTTATTACCTGTCGCTGTAATAAATAACCTGTTTTTTCCAGGATTACAGGGCCCCGGCGGATATGCTTTCGTTTGCAAAGACATTTCTCTATCTTCAATTCTCAACATTGCATCAGCAAATAAAGCCTTATGAAATGGTTTTCCAAATCCGTCCATTTTAATAAATTCTTCGGCCAATAAAGAATAATCATCCGATAGCTTCTGTCTTTCTTTTTTATATCAATGCTATCAAAAAAATCTGAATCCTGATCATTAACTGTATTAACTAACAATTTTAATTCGGACAGTAATTTATGTGAATTAAAATAATTTGCATTTTCAGCTAACTGATACGGTGGTGCTAAAGTAATTGATAAACTGATATAGTCTTTAAAATAATTCTCATCAATTTCTTTCAGTAATTCCAATGCTTTAAACACCAATTCAGACGTTTGTTCATGATTCACTGTTTTTCTATACAAATCATGATTCAATCCATCAAACTAATAGTAAGATGAACTTTTTGTCTACCAAAAACGCGCTATAGTTTCATTTAATATTAAACTCCCATTCGTAGTCATAGCATACTCAGGAGTTTTACCAATTTTCTCAATTTTCTGTACTAAATATTGTATTAACGAAAATTGCAATAACGGTTCTCCGCCATATAAACTAACATAATCAGGATCTTTTTCTGTTCTAAAATATTTATCAACAATTTCATCAACAATTTCTTTGGACATTCTTATATTTTGATGTTTTCGCTCATATTTATAATGTCCGGAATATACACAATATTCACATCTGAAATTGCATTGTTGTGTTAGTTCTAACACCAAAATTTCAGGCGTTTCATCAATGTCCGTTATAGCCGGCATTTGGTCTAATTTCACTATTGGACCTTTTCCATAAACGCTTTCCCAAAATTCCGTTCCTAAGCATTGCAATTCTTGTGTTTTTCCCTCTAACGCATTTAAAAGTGAAAAACTTTCATTATCAACTTCAAAAAAATTGTTGCTTATTGAATCATATAAATATCTTTTATTTGATTTACTATAAAAAATTTTAGTACATTTTATCTACCATCAGAAAATAGACAGATATATATATATCTTCCTGCCTATCTTCGCTCTTATTTAATGTGCTACCTGAAGTGACGGCTTATTATTGCCAATTGCACCAATTGACGGATAACATGCACAGCCACAATTACTCATCGCATTTACACGATTTTTATTTCCTTCAAAAACAATCTTCATAAAATTCACCTCCTTTATTTCTGCTAAACAAGGCATTCATCCAAAAATTTTTTCTATTAATTACACTTTTTTGTAATTTTTTTTC
>ENA-OPZM01000300-OPZM01000300.1-human-gut-metagenome-genome-assembly--contig:-NODE-300-length-21830-cov-15.237018_pt1 | contig 21830 bp, 26 predicted proteins | sample MGYA00242478_ERZ504493 | MGnify/ENA primary metagenome ERZ504493 (study PRJEB26092, sample SAMD00036227) | human gut metagenome | host: Homo sapiens | study: EMG produced TPA metagenomics assembly of... | reverse complement strand
TCACGCGATAGAATGTCAACCTTCATGTCTGTAATCTCCTCCTCGAGTCCTTCCAGCGTTTCCTGTTCTACTGTAAAACATCAGACACGAAAAACACTTATTGTTTTCATCTTTTTCAGAAAGTTCCATTCTTTTTCTGAAAAACGATGAAACAGCATTCTCGCATACCCTTTACGGTTAGTCGAAGTCAAGTAGCGCATACCTAAAATCCGATAGAAAAAGCGGTGAGACAAATGCTTCTGGTTGTCTCACCGCTTTCCATCGTTTTTGTGATCAGACGGCTGTTCCGTTTTGGTCGAGATTCGGATTGTGCTTCGGGTTGCCGGCCGTGAAGAACAGGCTCAGCACACCGACTGCGAAGACGATGGCGACTGTGGAGATGAGCCACATCGGATGCGACGGCAGCCACATGACCACGAGGAAGGCGATGGCCGACAGCGCAATCAGCACCCAGCTGGCCACACGGAACCATTGGCGGACGGAATGGGGTGCCTTGAACATCTTCGGATTCTTGTAATCAGGATTGGTGTTCAGCACGTTTTCCGTTTCCGTGATCGTACTGGCACTCGGCTTCCATGGCCCATCAGTGCCGTCCTGCAGACGACGTGACTTTTCCTGCAGCTGATACTCGTCCAACATGCCGGAACGTGCGCGGCCTTGGGTTTGGTCGTATTGCTGTGGCACTCCCCTGCGATTGCGCTTGGCTTGGGCACGTCGTTCTGCGCGATTTGGCATTAGTCACTCCTTTGTTGCATGGTGCTGGGATTACTTTACCGCATTTTGGGTGAAAAACAGGTAGCCCGGCTCACTATTCGCGAGCCGGGCCACCTCGTTCATACCCTTACAACAGTGTTGTCTATCGCGGCAGCATCATCGGACGCTTGGAAGCGACGATCGGTGCCGGCAGTTCGGTGGAGCCGGTAAGGTACTCGTCGACCGCGGCAGCGCAGGAGCGACCTTCGGAGATGGCCCACACGACGAGGCTCTGGCCACGTCCGGCGTCACCGCAGGCGAAGACGCGTCCTGGGAGGTGGCGAACTTGTCGTTACGCGCCACATTGCCTCGACCGTCAAGGTCGACCGGCAGCTGATCCACCAGCGTGGTGGTGTCAGGGTGCAGGAAGCCCACGGAGATGAGCACCAGATCGGCGGGAATCACTCGTTCGGTACCTGGCTGGCGGGTGAACGGCCCGTTCTCTCCTGGAGCGACGTTGACGACCTTCAGACCGGTGACATGTCCGTTCTCGTCGGCGACGAAGCCTTCGGTGGCGGTGGAGTTCTCCACCTTCACCTTGGCCTTGTCCTCGTCGGAGCCCTCGAAGTTGACCGAGTCGGTGTTGTACACGTATTCGGCGCGCTGCGTTTCGAAACCTTCCTCCATGGAGGAGGTTTCCTTGTACAGGCGGGCGAAGGTCGGCCATGGCTGGTTGGCCGGACGCTCCTTCGGTTCCTGCGGCATGATCTGCAGCACGGTGACGTCCTTCGCGCTTGGCGCAGGGATGTGCGAGGCAGTCGGAACCGGTGTCGCCGCCGCCGATGATCACCACATGCTTGCCTTCGGCGGTGATGTCGTTGACCGGCTTGACACCGTACACGCGACGTGTGGCATCCGGCAGGAACTCCATGGCGAAATGGATACCCTTGAGCTCGCGGCCTGGAATCTTCATGTCACGCGGCACGGTGGAGCCGATGGCAACCACCACTGCGTCGTAGCGGGAACGCAGGTCATCCCAGGAGATGTCCTTGCCGATTTCCACGCCGGTGCGGAACACGGTGCCTTCGGCTTCCATCTGCTCGACTCGGCGGTCGATGAGGCGCTTGTCGAGTTTGAAGTTCGGAATGCCGTAACGCATCAGACCACCGATGGCGTCATCACGCTCGTATACGACCACGGTGTGGCCGGCACGGGTGAGCTGCTGGGCGCAGGCGAGACCGGATGGGCCGGAACCGACCACGGCAACGGTCTGGTCGGTCAGACGCTGCGGCGGCAGAGGCTTGACGTAGTCAAGGCTCCATGCCTGATCGATGATGGTGCGTTCGTCGTTCTGAATCATCGTGGCCGGCTGATGGATGCCAAGCACGCAGGCGGCTTCGCACAATGCCGGGCAGATGCGACCGGTCACTTCGGGGAAGTTGTTGGTTTCGGACAGACGGTTGTACGCGTCCTCCCACTTCTCCTGACGGACCAGATCGTTGAACTCCGGAATGATGTTGCCGAGCGGGCATCCGCTCATGCAGAACGGGGTTCCGCAATCCATGCAGCGGGCCGCCTGCTCGGTGGTCCAGGACTGCAGGCCGGATTCGGTGTGAACGTCGAACCAGTCCTTGATTCGCTCTTCAACGGGGCGTTCGGCCAGTTCGCGACGGGTACGGACCTTCAGGAATCCACGAGGATCTCCCATGTCAGCGCGCTCCTTCCATAACCTGCTCGTACACCTGTTCCCAGACGCCAGGCGTATTGAAATCGATGTTCTTCTCCTCGGCTTCCTTCATCGCCTTCTGCATGGCGAGGAAGTGCTTCGGAACGATGTGGGTGAATCGCTTGGCGCTGTTTTCCCAGTCGTCAAGCAGGGCCTTCGCGAAGGCGGAGCCGGTCTCTTCGGCATGCTGCTTGACGAGACCGTGCACCAGCTTGTCGGCATCGGCGTCAAGCGGCTCGAACAGCAGCGCGCCGTTGGTGGCGGCCGCCGGGTTGACCTGCTTCATGTCGAGGTCGAGCACGTACACGTTGCCGCCGGAGAAGCCCGCGCCGAGGTTACGGCCGGTGGAGCCGAGAATCACGACCGTACCGCCGGTCATGTATTCGCAGCCGTGGTCGCCCACGCCTTCCACCACGAAGGTGGCGCCGCCGTTACGTACGGCGAAACGTTCGCCTGCGCGGCCGGCCACGAACATTTGGCCGGAAGTCGCGCCGAAGCCGGTGACATTGCCTGCGATCACGTTCTCGTGCGGATCGAAGGTGATGCCGTCCTCTGGACGGACCACCATGCGGCCGCCGGACAGGCCCTTGCCCGCGTAGTCGTTGACTTCGCCGTAGACGCGGATGGTTTCGCCACGCGGAATGAACGCGCCGATGGACTGGCCGCCGGCACCATGGAACGTCATGTCGATGGTGTCGTCCGGCAGACCTTCCTCGCCGTAGCGCTTGGTGATCTCATAGCCGAGCATGGTGCCGAGCGTACGGTACACGTTGCGGATCGGCATTTCGATACGCACGGGCTCCTTCTTGTCAAGGGCGGGCTGGGCAAGCTCGATGAGCTTGTTGTCGAGCGCCTTGTCGAGCTCGTGGTTCTGATCGATCGTCTTGTGCAGGATGGTTCCCGGAACCGGGCCCGGCTGCATGAGCACGTTGCTCAGGTCGATGCCGTCGGATTTCCAACGCTTGATGGCTTCGTCCTGGTCGAGGCATTCGACATGGCCGACGGCCTCTTCCAGCGTGCGGAAGCCGAGCTGAGCGAGCAGTTCGCGGACTTCCTCGGCGATGAACATGAAGAAGTTGACGACATGTTCCGGCTTGCCCTTGAAGCGTGCGCGGAGCTCCGGATCCTGGGTGGCGATGCCCTGCGGGCAGGTGTTCTTCTGGCAGGCGCGCATCATGACGCAGCCTTCGACGATCAGCGCGGCGGTGGCGAAGCCGAATTCCTCGGCGCCAAGCAGCGCGGCGATCACCACGTCGCGACCGGTCTTGAGCTCGCCGTCGCACTGCACGGTGATGCGGGAACGCAGGCCGTTCAGAACCAGCGTTTGCTGGGTTTCGGACAGGCCGATCTCCACGGGGTGCCGGCATGCTTGATGGCGTTGAGCGGAGCCGCGCCGGTGCCGCCGTCATAGCCGGAAATCAGCACCACATCGGCATGGCACTTGGCCACGCCGGCAGCGATGGTGCCGACGCGAATTCGGAGACGAGCTTGACGTGGATGCGGGCCTCGGATTGGCCATCTTCGCATCGTTGATCAGCTGCTTCAGATCCTCGATGGAGTAGATGTCGTGGTGCGGCGGTGGGGAGATGAGCTCCACGCCCGGGGTGGCGTGACGTACTTTGGCGATCCACGGCGGAACCTTGGCTCCCGGCAGGTGGCCGCCCTCGCCCGGCTTCGCGCCTTGGGCGAGCTTGATCTGCAGGTCGGTGGCATGCACCAGATAGTCGCTGGTCACACCGAAGCGTGCCGAAGCGATCTGCTTGATCTTGCTGTAGCGCAGCGGATCGTTGATACGATCCTCGGATTCGCCGCCTTCACCGGAGTTGGAGCGTGCGCCAATCGTGTTCATGGCGATGGCGAGCGTCTCATGCGCCTCCTGGGAGATGGAGCCGTAGCTCATGGCGCCGGTGGAGAAACGCTTGACGATTTCGCTGGCCGGCTCGACTTCGGAAATGTCGATCGGCTTGCGGGTGGACTTGAACTTCATCAGGCCACGCAGCGTCATCAGACGGTTGGAGGTGTCGTTGATGTGGTTCGAGTACTTCTTGAACAGGTTGTAGTCGCCGCGCTGGGTGGACTGCTGCAGCAGGAAGATGGCTTCCGGATCGTTCAGATGGTCCTCGCCGGTACGACGCCACTTGTAGTCGCCGCCGGTACGCAGGTTGCGGTGCGGGCGGGCGGTCCATTGGGTCGGATACGCCACGCGATGGCGGCTGGCGACTTCCTCGGCGAGCTCGTCGAGGCCGACGCCGCCCACACGGGACGTGGTGCCGGTGAAGTACTCGTCGATGACGTCCTTGTTGAGACCGACCGCTTCGAACAGCTGCGCGCCACGGTAGCTCATGATGGTGGAGACACCCATCTTGGCCATGATCTTGAGCACGCCGGTGGACAGTGCGCGGGTCAGGTTCTTCACGGCGGTTTCCGCGTCGACCTTGAGGTAGCTTGCGGGAGAGGTCCTCGACGGATTCGAATGCCAGATACGGGTTCACCGCGGCAGCGCCATAGGCGATCAGCAGTGCCACATGGTGGATTTCGCGCACATCGCCGGCTTCGACCACCATGGAGATCTGCGTACGCGTGTGGCGGCGCAGCAGATGGTGCTGCACTGCGGAAGTGAGCAGCAACGATGGAATCGGACCCCACGCATAGTTGGAATCGCGGTCGGACAGCACCAGGAAGTTGGCACCGTTCTCAATCGCCTCGTCGATCTCCTGGAAGATCTCGTCAAGACGGTCCTTCAGTGCCTGTCCGCCGCCGGCCACCTGGTAAAGGCCCTTGACGATGAACGGCTTGTAATAGCCACCGAGAATCTTGGCGCGGTCGAGGCGCTTGAGCTGTGCCATCTCGTCGGAGTTGAGCACCGGCAGCGGGATGAGGATCTTCTTGGCGTGCAGTTCGGAATCGGCCAGCAGGTTCGGCTCGGGACCGATGGCGGATTCGAGGCTGGTCACGATCTTCTCACGTTCCAGTCGAGCGGCGGGTTGGTGACTTGCGCGAACTTCTGGGTGAAGTAATCGAACAGCATGCGGCTGTGCTTGGACAGCGCGGCGAGCGGCGTATCGTTGCCCATGGAGCCGAGCGGCTCCTTGCCGGTGTTGGCCATTGGGGCAAGCAGCAGCTTCAGATCTTCCTCGGTGTAGCCGAAGGCGCGCTGACGACGCTGCACGGACTGACCGGAGTGGTTGACGTGCTCGCGCTTGGGCAGCTGACTCAATTCCACGGAGTTGCCTTCCACCCACTTGCGGTAGGGGTGCTGGCTGGCAAGAGTCTTCTTGATTTCCTCGTCGGGGATGATGCGACCCTCGTCGGTGTCGACGAGGAACATCTTGCCCGGTTCCAGACGGCCCTTGGTGACGATATGCTCCTCGGCGACTTCCGGCAGCACACCGGTTTCGGACGCGAGTACGACATAACCATCATCGGTGACCTGCCAACGTCCCGGGCGGAAGCCGTTACGGTCAAGCAGAGCACCAACTGGGTGCCGTCGGTGAAGATGATGTGCGCCGGGCCATCCCATGGTTCGATCAGCGTGTTGTTGTATTCGTAGAAAGCCTTGACGTCCGGATCGAGCTGGTCGTTGTTCTCCCATGCCGGCGGCAGCATCATGGAGATGGCGTGCGGCATGGAACGGCCGGCGAGGTGCAGCAGTTCGAGGCATTCGTCGAAAGTGCCGGAATCGGAATAGCCGGGGGTGGCGATCGGCAGCAGCGGCTTGAATTCACCGAGCAGTTCGGAACTCAGTCGGCCTTCACGTGCGGACAGCCAGTTGCGGTTGCCTTGGATGGTGTTGATCTCGCCGTTGTGCGCCAGCTGGCGGAACGGCTGTGCCAGCGGCCAGCTTGGGAACGTGTTGGTGGAGAAGCGGGAATGCACGATGGCGATTTTCGCCTTCATGCGTTCGTCGGACAGGTCCAGGAAGAAGGGCTTGAGCTGCATGGTGGTGAGCATGCCCTTGTAGGTGATGGTGCGTGCGGACAGGGACGCGAAGTAGATGCCCACCTCATGTTCCACACGCTTGCGAATGCGGAAGGTCTTACGATCGAGCTCGATGCCACCGAGCTTGCCTTCCGGATCGGCCACGACCAGCGTCTTGAACGCCGGCATGCTGGCCAACGCCTGCAGGCCGAGTCCGTCCGGATTGGTGGGTACGACGCGCCATGCGAGCACTTCGAGGCCCTCTTCGCGCACGATCTTGGAAATGGCCTGCTCCTGCTGGCCGGAAGTGGCGATGTCGCGATCCAAGAAGGCGATGCCCGCGGCGTAATGGCCTTCTTCAGGAAGCTCCACACCGGCGGTGGCACGCATGAATTCGTCAGGCATACTCATGAGAATGCCTGCGCCGTCGCCCGTGTTCTCCTCGGCGCCCACGGCACCACGATGGTTCAGATTGACCAGCACCTCGATGGCGTCATCGACGATCTTGCGTTCCGGACGCTTGTTGAGGGTGGTGACCATACCCACGCCGCAAGCGTCATGCTCGGCTCCAGGATCGTACATACCTTGGGAATCATGGATCGTCAGATCTAACGGGGCGTGGAAAGTCACCGAAACCACCTTCAATGTTTTTGGGCAAGAAAAGTCTTGCGGTTCTTTAATGCGTGGTTTAGAATACCGCGCCATTATGTCGGCAACGTTGCACGTGTCCATATAACGAATGGCTATTTTTGTCAATGCCTCGCAGAGGATTTAGCCCATGAACGCATACTTCGCATGTCATGCTCATGCGCACGCACTTCACTTATGCTCATTAACCCGGTCAGTCCAGTGTTTCCAACAGCTCCGTGATGATGGTGTCGTTGAGCAGTCGGCCTCGCAAAGTGGGTATGGCGCGGCCATCAAGCATTGTGATCAGCGTCGTGCTCAAGCTCAATCCATTTTTGCTCAGGAATCAAGTGGCTGAATTGTCTGGTGTCGAGTCCTTCACGAATGCGCAGGCCCAACATGATGGTCTCTTCGATGTCCTCGTCGCAGTGATGCGTTCACTGCCGGCCCATGGCACATTGCCCTCATTGATGGCGGTGCCCCACAATCGCGGATGCGCGATATCCCAGGAGCGCAATCCTTTGCCGTCTTCGCAATCGCCATAATGCGAATGCGCACCGGGACCGAGACCGGCCCAATCGACGTTCCTCCAATAGCCAAGGTTGTGTTGCGACTCGTATCCAGGACGAGCCCAATTGCTAATCTCATACCATTCGAGGCCGGCTTCGGTGAACATCGTGTCGGCGATTTCGTATTTGTTCGCTTCGTCGTCATCGTCCGGTCTCGACAACGTGCCCGCCGCGATCCGTCGTCCCATTTTCGTATTCGGCGCGATGGTGAGCGCATATGCGGAAATATGGTTGACGCCCAAATCGATGGCGGTGCGGACGGATGTGCGCCAATCGTCAAGGCTCTCCCCCGGCGCGCCGTAGATCAGATCGACGCTGGAACGCATGCCTGCTGCATTGGCCGCTGCGATTCCGGCAGCGACGTTTTCCGGCGTATGCGTACGGTCGAGCGTTGCAAGCACATGCGGTACCGCGGATTGCATGCCGAAGGAAATACGATTGAAACCGCCGTCTGCGAGTTCTTTCACATAGTCGGCATTCACCGTGTCGGGATTCGCTTCGGTGGTGATTTCCGCGTCATCGGCGATGCCCCATGTGGCGCGTACCGCATCCAGCATGGCGACCAAATCGCTTGCCTTGAGTGTGGTCGGCGTACCGCCGCCGAAGAAGACGGTTGCCACCTTCGGCTCGTTGATACCGTGCGTTGTCTGCCAATCGCGGACAATCGCCATTTCGCGGATAACCATGTTCGCGTAGTTGCCGCGTGACGCGCCCGCGCCCATGTCCACGGCCGTGTAGGTGTTGAAGTCGCAATAGCCGCAGCGACGTAAGCAAAACGGAACATGAATGTAGATTTCGAACGTCACGAAAGGCTCAACCTTCGGACTTCTGCGCGGCGCGAATCTTGTCCTTGGTGTCGCGGTCGTTGCCCGCTCCGCCGGTGGACAGGGCTGCGATGAACGCCTCCTGCGGCACTTCCACATGGCCGAGCATCTTCATACGCTTCTTGCCGGCCTTCTGCTTTTCGAGCAGCTTACGCTTACGGGAGATGTCGCCGCCGTAACACTTGGCGAGCACGTCCTTACGCAGGGCGCGGATGGTTTCGCGTGCGATGATTCGAGAACCGATGGCAGCCTGGATGGGAATCTCGAACTGCTGGCGCGGAATGAGCTCACGCAGCTTCTTGGTCATCATCACGCCATAGCTGTACGCCTTGTCACGGTGCACGATGGCGCTGAACGCATCGACTTTCTCGCCTTGAATAAGGATGTCGACCTTCACCAGATCGGCGGACTGTTCGCCATCCTCGTGGTAGTCGAGCGACGCATACCCCTTGGTACGGCTCTTCAGCTGGTCGAAGAAGTCGAAGACGATTTCGGCGAGTGGAATACGGTAATGCATTTCCACACGGTCGGCGGAAATGTATTCCATGGTGCCCATCTGGCCACGGTGGTCTTGGCACAGGTCCATCACCGCACCGATGAAATCCTTCGGCGTGATGATGTCGGCGGCAACCATCGGTTCGACGATCTTCTTGATCTTGCCTTCGGGGAATTCGCTCGGATTGGTGACGCGATGCACGGAATTGTCTTCCGCGGTGACCTCGTACGGCACGTTCGGCGCGGTGGAGATCAGGTCAAGGTCGAATTCGCGGCTCAAACGTTCGGTGACGATCTCCATGTGCAGTAAGCCCAGGAAGCCGCAACGGAAGCCGAAGCCCAACGCCACGGAGGTTTCCGGTTCGTAGATGAGGCCGCGTCGTTGAGCTTGAGCTTGTCAAGCGCCTCGCGCAGTTCCGGATATTGCGCGTTGTCGATTGGGAACAGGCCGGCGTAGACCATTGGTTGCGGATCACGGTAGCCTTCGAGCGGCTCGGTAGCCGGATTTATGGCGGAGGTGATGGTGTCGCCCACCTTGGACTGGCTGACGTCCTTCGCTCCGGTGATCACATAGCCGACCTCTCCTGCGCCAAGCGCCTTGGTGGGCATCATGTCGGGGCTGATCACGCCGATTTCGATGGGGTCATGCGTCATGCCGATACCCATCATGTGCAGTTTCTCGCGCGATTTCAGTTCACCGTCGACCATACGAATGTAAGTGACGATGCCACGATAGGAGTCGTATACGGAGTCGAAAATGAGCGCGCGGGCAGGCGCGTCCGGGTTGCCGTCGGCGCGGGCACTTCGGCGACGATACGGTCGAGCAGTTCGGCGACGCCTTCTCCGGTTTTGCCGGAGACGCGCAACACGTCGGACGGGTCACAACCAATCAGCCGGCGATTTCCTCGGCATGCTTGTCGGGTTCGGCGCTGGGCAGGTCGATTTTGTTGAGCACGGGGATGATGGCCAGATCATGGTCGATGGCCATATACAGGTTGGACAGCGTCTGCGCTTCAATGCCCTGCGTGGCGTCGACAAGCAGCACCGCACCTCGCATGCGGCCAACGCTCGGGACACCTCGTATGTGAAGTCCACATGGCCGGGGGTATCAATCATGCCGAGTGTGTATTCGGTGCCGTCAACCGTCCACGGCACGCGCACGGCCTGCGATTTGATGGTGATGCCGCGTTCCTGCTCGATATCCATGCGGTCGAGGAAGCGATCGCGCATCTCGCGCTCCGGCACGATGCCACTCAACTGCAGAATACGGTCCGCCACCGTTGATTTGCCGTGATCGATATGCGCGATGATGCAAAAGTTGCGGATCAACGACTGATCGGTGTACCCGGGCTGATTATGCTGTTGGCCCACGCCATCCTCCTCTGGAAATATTCGACGCAAACGATTCTAACTGGTAGTGTCGGCATGTCCTTCCGCGACACTCTTATACGCATTGGCGATTTATCCGCGTGCCATGTTATCATCATCGTTTGTATGTCCTTATAGCAAACGTCGTTTGGAGAAATAGTGGCAAACATCAAGTCGCAGAAGAAGCGCGTTCTCACCAACGAGAAGGCGCACAAGCGTAACGTGGCCGTGAAGTCCAGCCTGAAGACTGCCGTTCGCGCCACCCGCGAAGCCATCGCCGCTGGCGATAAGCCGCCGCCGAAGCCGCCTACAAGGTCGCAGCCCAGAAGCTCGACAAGGCCGCCGGCGCTGGCGTGATCCACAAGAACCAGGCTGCCAACCGCAAGTCCGGTCTCGCTGTGGCCATCAACGCTCTCTGAGTTTTCGTAACTCACAGCTTGTAAGAAGCCCCGCAGGAAAACCTGCGGGGCTTCTTCTTTTTACATTTCGTACTCTGTTGAAAATGCTCACTTACGCTTGATATCGTCATCATTCCGATCGGGATGGATGACCGGACGTTTGAGATATTTGGCTTCGCTCGGCAGGTAGGTGTTATGCCTGGCCAAAGCCCCCGGCAATTGAATGTCGAAAAACACGGAGATAAGCCGCATGGCCACCATCAGCACCACAATCAGCACATCAAGCAAGACTTCGGCGGGAAAACTGACGATTCCCTCGTTCACTCCTTTACATACGAGTACCGTCAATACGCATCCAACGGCTGAAGGCACCGCGTACCAATGCTTGTCGCGGATCACCATGGGCACCTCGTTGATGAGCATGTCACGGATGAGTCCGCCGCCAAGTGCCGTGAACATGCCCAGGAACACTGCCGTGGTGCCGGACATGTGGTACATCATGCTTTGGATGTGCCGTTGACGGCGTAAAGACCAATGCCAGCGCGTCCAATGACAGCATGGACATTTGAGCTTGTCGACTTCGGGATAAATGATGCTACGGCCACAGCTGCGAGCAGTGCGGTGATCACCAGCTTGTCGAGACGCTGCGGGAGAAGCGCTCCGAGCAGCACATCACGAATGATGCCACCACCCAATGCGGTGAGCCATGTGGTGACGAGAATCGCAAAAATATCATAGCCTTTGCGTACGGCGGCGAGCCCGCCGACCATGCCGCAGCAGAAGGTCGCCAGATATTCGATACCTATGAAGAAGCCGTTGCTTTCCAGCGCCACTTCCATGGCCACTCCCCTTCCCTCACATATTTCTTTTCCAACCAGCTGTTAAAAATAGCACAATATGGGGCAAGAGCTGCAATAAAAGAGCCGGAGGGCGGCACGTACATTGCCAGACCATGTGAATTGGCCTGAAGCACGCGCCACCCTCCGGCGGCCATTACAGCTATATGTCAGCTAATAATCGCTAACGGGAAAATCAGCAGACCTTCCACATCCAGTTGTGTGGGTCTTCGATCTCGCCAAGCTGGATGCCGAGCAGCTGGTTGCGCAGTGCGAGGGTGAACTCGCCGGAACCGCCGTCGGCGACGGTCACATCGAACTTCTCGGACTTGAAGCGACCGATCGGGGTGATGATGGCGGCGGTACCGCAGGCGAACACCTCGGTGACTTCGCCGGACTTGATGTCCTCAAGCAGCTGGTCCAGAGCGATCATGGTCTCGACCACGTCGTGGCCGTTGTCCTGGATGAGCTGGATCAGGGAGCGGCGGGTCACGCCCGGCAGGATGTTGCCGGTCAGGGACGGGGTTTCCACGTGGCCGTCCTTGTGCACGACCATCATGTTCATGCCGCCAAGCTCCTCAAGGTAGGTCTTGGTGGCGGCGTCGACGAAGCACACCTGCTGGCAGCCGTGGTCGATGCCGGTGTACTCACCAAGCAGGGATGCGGCGTAGTTGCCACCGCACTTGGCGAAACCAGTGCCGCCAGGGCCGGTGCGGAACCACTTGTCTTCAACCCAGATGCTGACCGGCTTCACGCCGCCCGGGAAGTACGGTCCGGACGGGGAGGCGATCACGCAATAATCCACTTCCTGCGGAGCGCGCACGCCAAGGAACGGCTCGGAAGCGAACATGAACGGACGCATGTACAGCGTGTATTCGCGACGGGACGGAACCCAGTTCACATCGCGCTTGACGAGGGCGGCGACAGAGCCGATGAAGTCGTCGATCGGCAGCTCCGGCAGGTACAGACGCTTGGCGGAGTTCTGGAAACGCTCGGCGTTCGCATCCGGACGGAACAGCCAAGTGGAGCCGTCGGCGTGACGATAGGCCTTCAGACCTTCGAAGCATTCCTGGGCGTAATGCAGAACAGATGCGCCCGGGTCCATCTTCAGCGGCGCGTACGGCTCGATGCGGCGGTCCGACCAGCCTTCACCCTTGGTCCAGGTCATGTGGGCCATGTTGTCGGAGAAGACCTGACCGAAAGCCGGCTTGTCGATGAGTTCGGCACGCTTGGCGTCGGATGCCGGGTTGTCGTTCGGGAGCACGGTGAACTTCTCGGCGAGCTTGTCAAGCTCCGCCGGATCGTGATGATTCTGTTCAGTCATTCTTTACTTCTTCTAGTTGCATCAGCCGCCCGAAGGCGGCCAGCGGTTGTTGTTGTTTCCAGTGCTTGTGGCACCGGGTTCTGGTAAGTACTTTCTCACACCATAAACGCTTTCGATAACCGGCGTTCGCGATATGAGATAGCAAGAAACATAAGGAAACGCAAAGGTCCCCACGTGTTTTCACACACAGGGACCTTGTACTACCGATATGGCAGGCATATCGGAATCAAATCAGCTTGAGCAACGCTCTCACTCAGCGTCAGCAGCCGGAGCGGCCTCAACCGGTGCGGCATCTTCCGGCACCTCGACGGTGACGACGGATTCTTCCGGATCCTCGACATCGAGTACGACGCTTCCGGCAGCACGACGTCCTTGGCGAAGACCTTGGAACCATCGGTCAGGCCATCAACGTTGACCACGATCTTCTCCGGCAGGTTGGCGACATCGGCGCGGACCTTGAGCTCCTGGATGTCGACGAATGCGACAGCAGCGCCCTTCGGGGTGCCTTCGACGAACACCGGCACCTCGACGTCGATCTTCTCGCCGGCCTTGACCTCGTAGAAATCGACGTGCTCGACGATGCGCTTCACCGGGTTGCGCTGGACGTCCTTGACGACGGCCATCTTGGTCTCGTCACCATACTTGATGGTGAACAGGGCGTTGGTGTGACGCAGAGCCAGAGTGGTCTCCTTCATCGGCAGCTGCACGAAGGTCGGATCCTCGCCGCCGGCGTAAACGGTGGCCGGGATGAGGTTCGCGACGCGCATGCGGCGGGCAGCACCCTTGCCGAACTCGGTACGAGCAGCACCTTCAAGAGTGATGGTGGTAGCCATAATCAATATCTCCTTGATACATCGTTCTTATGTTTCGGCGCACCGACGAGCCGCATAAAAAACCCAAGGAGTTTCATATCATACGCCAAGTCGATAACGGAGGCGGAACCTCCCTCGCCAAGACAACAGTTATCTAGTATACATGGTGCGCTGACATTTCCCTGCAATCAGAGGAGCAAGGTGCATAAAACGCGGACTATGCGCAAACCCACGTACAATCGTAGTCAGACAAGCACCAACCAGTGGTAAGGAATCAGAAAATGGCAACGACGCATGACCATTCCGCGCTCATCCGCAACATTCAGCTCGCGACTGGCGTCACGACCGTCGCAGCGACGGGATTGCTCGCGGCGTCAGCACATATGCTGTTCCGCTTTGCCATCGACACGCAGTGGAAGCATCCATTTTCCATCAGGCGCTGATCGCTCCGGATCGCGAGGGAAAGATGAACCAAGGCGAGGCCAAAGAGGCCGAGCAATGGTTTTCCGAAACGAAACAGCCGGTATCCATCACCAGCCGCGATGGGCTTAAGCTGCATGGCTGGCTCTTCGATCCGGATTGCATCGACCCGACGCCGCATATATATGCCATCTGCGTGCATGGCTATACCGGAGCCCCTGAAGAACAAGCCAAATGGGCACACCGCTATGCCCGCATGGCTTCACCGTCCTCGCACCATCCCAACGGCCCAGGATCTGAGCGAAGGACGATATGTAGGCATGGGATGGTTGGAGCGCAATGATCTGCTTGATTGGATACGGCTGATTGTGGATAGCGACGATCAAGCACGCATTCTCCTATTCGGAGGATCCATGGGAGCCACGACGGTGATGATGACGACCGGCACGCCGGAACTGCCACGCAATGTCATCGCGGCAATCGCCGAAAGCGGATACACTTCCGCCCGCATGGAATTCATAGACAGCGCGCGAGGCATGTTCCACATGCCAAAGCTTCTCGCCTCGGCATGTGTGGACGCGGCGGGTCTGATCTGCAAGCGCCGTGCCGGCTATGATTTCACCGAAGCGTCCTGCATACCGTCATTGCGGCATACGGTCATTCCGATGCTGTTCATCCATGGAGGAAAGGACCGCATGGTCAGCCCACGTTTCCTCGACATGAACTACAACGCCTGCTCCAGCATCGACCGCGAACGTCTGCTGGTTCCGGACGCCGATCATATGGAAAGCTCCGCCGTGGATCCGAAACGCTACTGGGACACCGTATACGGATTCATCCGTCGTTCATTCAAGATCTGACAGCCGAACCCCAAAAAATATAAGCGGTAATGGAAACGCCTCCGGCGAAAGATGGCGCCCCTCACCGCCCGAAGTTCTCAAGACATGCCCGATGCCCGTTCCGTCAGTGCCGTTCTCCCGGATTGCATATCTGCATGGCGACGCCATCCTCCATAATATGGAATCCATGCTTCTCATAGAACGTGGCATTCTTGCTTTCCTCAGGCATAACCTCGATATACAGGTAATCGTGGTACCGCTGCTTGACCATGCCGACAAGATGTCCGGCAATGCCGCGCCCTTGGTATTCAGGATCGACCAGCACATAGTGCATGTATGCCACCATCTCCGTGTCATCAAGCACTCGCACCAGACCCACCAGACGTTCGCCATCCCATGCGCTGAATACGGTGGATGACCCCATCAACGCCTTATGCAACCGTTCAGGATATTGACCGGACACCCAGCCGACTGAAAGAAACAGTCGCTGGGTCTGTTCCTTGGTGAATTTCTTTTCATCCGTATATGTGATAACCATATGGCAAGCATAGAATTGCCGGTATGAAACCGTCTCCTTCTATCTTTGCATACGAAACACAAGTGTCTCGGCCACTCCCCTCATGTATCGAAGTGCGCGGAGCCCACGTACATAATCTGAAAGACGTCGACATCGACATCCCGCTCAACAGCATGGTCGGCATAGCCGGAATCTCAGGCTCAGGAAAAAGCTCCCTCGCGCTTGGCGTGCTGTACGCGGAGGGATCACGACGCTATCTGGAAGCGCTATCGACCTATACAAGAAGACGTATGACCCAGGCAAGCCGCGCAACCGTCGACGAGGTGCGTCATATTCCGGCGGCATTGGCACTGCATCAGCGTCCATCAGTGCCTGGAGTCCGTTCCACGTTCGGCACAATGAGCGAACTGCTCAACAGTCTGCGCCTCCTGTTCTCCCGGATCGGATCGCACGTGTGCGAACACTGCGGAGCACGCAACCAACCCACGATGAACGTTGCCGCCGAGCTTCCGATGCATTGCACGTTCTGCGGCGGACTCATGCATCCGCCATCAGCGGAGGATCTCGCATTCAACGCCGCGGGCGCGTGTCCGACATGCTCAGGCACCGGAATCATGAGGGAAGTCGACCGTTCCGCCTTGGTACCGGATGAGTCGAAAAGCATTGACGAGGGAGCCGTGCTGCCGTGGGGATCGTTGATGTGGGATTTGATGAAGCAAGTATGCGGGGCCATGGGAGTACGTACCAACGTACCGTTCAACCAACTCACCGAACAAGAACGAGATATCGTGTTCGCCGGCCCAGCCATCAAGAAGCACATCCTATACAAGCCGAAAAAAGGCGACGATTTCGCCGAACTCGACTTCACGTACTACAACGCCGTATACACCGTGGAGAACGCCCTCACCAAAGCCAAGGACGAAAAAGGGCTTAAACGTGTTGCGAGGTTCCTCAAAGAGCGTCCCTGCAGCGATTGCGGAGGGACCAGACTTTCCGAACGCGCCCGCCAGCCACGTATCAGAGACATCAATCTGGCTCAGGCAACCGCGATGTCTCTGGACGCACTCGTTTCCTGGGTAGGTCCGTGCCGGAATCGCTGGAACCACATATGCGCACCATGGCGAGCGCCATCTGTGAATCGTTCCTCAATACGTCACGGCGTTTATTGGAACTCGGTCTCGGGTATCTGTCCTTGGACCGCGCCGGAGCCACGCTGTCCACCGGCGAGCGCCAACGCGTGCAGCTTGCCCGCGCCGTGCGCAATCGCACCACAGGCGTGTTATATGTGCTGGATGAGCCGTCGATTGGGTTGCATCCCGCGAATGTCGACGGACTGCTCGGTGTCATGCGTGACTGGTGGCTGATGGCAATTCCGTGGTAGTGGTCGATCATGACACTCGGGTGCTGGCCGAAACCGATTATCTCATCGAGATGGGGCCAGGTGCCGGCGCAAAGGGCGGTCAGGTGATTGCGCAGGGAACGGTGCCGCAGGTGATTGATACCCGCGAATCGCGCATCGCGCCGTTCCTTGCCCAGGGTGGCAACGTTCATGACCGTGTGCGTGACAACATTGACGCCCATGAAATCTTCTCCGCAGGACGAATTCATATGGAAACCGACCGTCTGCATACCGTCGGCCCGTTATCGGTAGATATTCCCCGTGGACGGCTGACCGCCGTAACAGGGGTATCCGGTTCCGGCAAGACGACGATGGTACTGGAGATGTTGATGCCCGCTTTGCAGTCGCGGATCGACAGGTCGCCGCAGCCGACGCAGGTGCGGCTCCTCGAGGCGGACGGTGTGTCCAAGGCACATCTTATCGATGCCACGCCTATCGGCGCGAACATACGTTCCACCGTCGCTACATATTGCGGCGTCCATGACGATCTTCGACGCGCGTTCGCAAAAACAGATGCTGCGCGGACCATCGGTCTGAAAGCGGGGGCATTCTCCTATAACACTGGCAAGCTGCGTTGCGCGACGTGCGACGGCACGGGATCGATTTCGCTCGACGTGCAGTTCCTGCCTGACGTCGATATCGAATGCCCGGCATGCCATGGCTCGCGGTATTCCGATGCAATCGCCGAGCTGAAGCTCCCCTGCACCGACGGAGTGGCGTATTCGATGCCGCAGTTAATGACAATGACCGTCGACGATGCCATGCCTGTCTTACGAGATGTCAAACCGATCCAAACGAAGCTTGCCACGTTGCATGAATTGGGTTTGGGCTATCTTGCGTTGGGCGAGCCAACTCCCGCGCTGTCGGGCGGTGAGGCCCAGCGTTTGAAATTGGCCAGCGAGATGGGGCGGAAACAGCATGATGCGGTATTCGTGTTCGATGAGCCGACAATCGGCTTGCATCCGCTTGATGTTCGCGTGCTGCTGCACGTGTTTGATGAACTTGTAGCGAATGGCGCGACGGTGGTCGTCATCGAACATGATTTGGACGTGATTGCCAATGCGGACTATGTGGTGGATATGGGACCGGGCGGCGGTGAAGCAGGCGGACGCGTAGTATGCGAGGGAGCGCCTTCTCGGATCGCCGCATGTCCGGAAAGCGTCACTGGACGATACCTACAATCGTCGCAATGCTGATATTGTCCCATCTTCGGGCATCTGCAGTCAGTCTGATGATGGGACAGGCAGTTCCCGCCATGCTTGAAGATGATGCAGCGCACGTACGATGTTGCATTGATCAAGTAACGTCCCTTCAGCGGCGCACATGGTGGGATACCACATGCGATGGCGGAGCGTGGCTTGTTTGCCAGTACCTTTGATGAGTTCGCCTTCATCAGAGGCATATTGAAAATGCAGATGACTGAGCAGTCCCCCGTGTCTGAGCACGGAGCGTTCAGGCATGGGCTCCATCGCGATGAGTACGGCGAAGGGATCGGAGGCACCGGCATCGCTAGCGTGGAACACATAGCAGGGTTTGCCTTCCAGCCCCTTGTCGTGCACATGATCGAGCCGATATTCATGTGTTGTGATGGGGGTGCGTTTTTCGTCCAGCCAAGTCAGGTTAAAGCCTGCGACAGCATCATCGTCGCCAACTGCGGACGGCTGCTCGATATGCCATCCACCAATGCGGAATCGCCACTCCTTGCCCGAGGTTTTGCAGGCTTTTGCCAGAAGCGTCGCGCATCGCCGAGCATCATGATCGCGAACAGCGGCTTGGATCGCATGGCTTTCGTCGAATCCTTCCAAGCCCGGTCAAGGTTCGGGTCATGATTGTTGATCAAATGTTCGAAGCTAATCCAGTCTCCCAGCCAATCGTTCACATTGAAGTCCATGCCAGACGATCCTCTTCTTCTCCCTGTTCGTTATGCAGTTCGTCTTCCAGCGCTATGATGCGGTCGCACCATAGCGCTGCAAGCTCATAATCATGTGTTACGACCAACACCGCTTTGCCACGGTCCGCGAGCTTTCGCAGAAGTCCGCCGACTTGGGTCATATGCAACCGGTCCAGTCCGCTGGTCGGTTCGTCCAAAACAATGAATCGCTTATCGCTCATCAAAGCGCAGGCTATAGCCAGCCTCTGCTTTTGACCGCCGGATAAACTCATCGGGTGGCGCTGCACGGAATCCAATAGGTCGAGGTCTCGTAGCACAGCATCGCATCGGTCACGCACAGCGTCATCCATCCCATCAAGTCCCAGTAATGCCTCTTCCCGAACACTATCGGAGAAGAGCTGGTAATTGACGTCCTGCATGACGAGAAATCCGGCACGAGTCAAAGCGCCGCGGCTCGCTTTCGTCCCATTCAATAGCACCATGCCGTTCAACGGAGCGGCAAGACCGCATAGCTACGTGCCAAAGTGCTTTTGCCAACCCCGTTCGACCCCATAAGGCCAAGAATCTCACCCTCGTGAATGTCGAAATCGGGAATATCACGTGCGAATACGGGTGTCTTGCGGCCTAGAAGTCCCCGCTTTGTATGGCCTACACTCAGGCCGCGCACACCAATGACGACCTGTCGCTTGTCCTCGTCGGGCGCAATGCCTCCATGTTGGAGTTTACGATGCACGGCAAGCCTGTATGGTCTGTCATCGAGGGCGCGCAATCCTAATGCCGCGACGCGCTGTTCGGACATCGCCAGAAAATCGGACGCCTCATATTCACCGAGAATCGTACCGTGATCGAACACTATGAAACGGTCCGCTAAATCCGCGCACCATGCAAGACGGTGTTCGGCAATGACGATGGTCATTCCATCAGCTCTCAATCGGGAGACCATGTCATGCAGCCTGCGAATCGCCACCATATCTAAATTACTTGTCGGCTCATCCATAACGATGAGTCCAGGAGCCAGCATGGTCGATGCCGCGACAGCAAGCTGTTGCTTCTGGCCACCTGAAAGCGTCATGATCCTACGACCTAATAGATGCCTGATGTGAAACTGCTCCGCGACATCATGCACGCGTTGCCGAATCCGCGCGGGAGACATGCCCGTATTCTCGCAGGGAAATGCCAGCTCATCGGTGGAATCAGCATTGAAATACTGCGTCTTCGGATTCTGGAATACGCTGCCCACCTGTCCCACATAGCTTTCCACAGGAGCCAATCCGGCGCGGATTCCGCACGTCATATGGACGCCCTGCAAATCGCCGGAATAGAAACCAGGTATCAGACCATTGAGCAAACGTGTGTACGTGGTTTTGCCACAGCCGCTTTGTCCACATAAGATGCAATCTCGCCTTGCGGTATGGCACAGCTGATGTCATTCAGCGCATCGACCTCAGCAGCTTCATCAGCATGATATGCGAATGAGCACCGTTGCGTCCATGCGACTATCCGATTGATATCACTTCCGATACTCACCATGCTCCTCCAATGCCCAATGCCAGAGGAACCGTGCAGATGACCATCCATGCCCAATCAATGCCATGCATGCGGATTTCGGTATGACATGTATGAGGCCCGCGAATGCCGATTCCTTTGGTCAGTGCGGCTACGGACAAATCCTGGGCGACCCCCGTAGCGTTCATCAACAACGGCATCAGGATGTATTCCAAAGACTGAGCCGGATGACGGAGCAGGGCGAATGTCCCCTGGGCGATGCCACGTAATGCCATCGCGTCACGAATCTGATGGTAATCGTCATGGATTGTCGGGAAGAACCGGATGCACACCACACATGGAATCACAATCGTCTCCGGAATGCGCATGCGCCGCAGGGCACACACGAATTGACTGGCCGTAGTCGTGGTGAATGCGTATATGCCGGCAATCAGACAAGGCATCATCATCCGGATGCCGACACAAAGCAAACCAAGCATATGCAACCAGCTGCCGCCATCGTCAAGCGTCGATGCCCAAGTCCCCACTAGTAGCAATACATAGATGCAACCGAAGCGTACCGCAGCCGCCCATCGTCCCGCGCCGAGCAGTGCAGAAGAAGCAGCAATACTGTAAGCGACTCCACAACCACGTCGACATGGAAGAACAGCAACAGGTTGGCCAATGCCACTAGGTACAGTTTGGTTCTTGGGTCCAGGGCCATCAGATGATGCCGGTCTTCGCAAAATGCTTCTTCAGCATACGCTGCCCAAACCAGCCTCCGAGCAACGCACATACCAGTACCACTATCATGGCAATGAAAAACGTGCCGGTATTGACATGTGCGAACACACCATCGATATAGGACGAGTCCTTGCCACGGGCCTGCAGACTGGCCACATAGGCATCCTTCATGAACCACAACGGCAGAATCGGACCGGTCAGCCATAGCAGAACACGACATAACTCGCCAGGATACCTGTCTTGCTCCGATAGTCCCCGGCGCGAGCGATGGCATCAGCGATGACCGGAAACACGATGCTCGCAGCAAGGGAAAGGATGAAATGTCCGGATACGAACAAGAACAATCCGACGACGATGCCCATCACGCTAATCGCGCCGAATTTTCCGACCTTGGCAACCAGGAGCATATATACGCAACCACAGATCAATGCGGCGACCGCAGGCAGAAGAATCATGCCGAATCCCATCAAAGCCACGGAACTGAACAGCGTGGCCACGGCGACCAGCACGAAATACAAGGCAGTGAACACACCTATCGTGATGAGATCGGGAATGGTCAGATGCCTCGACTTGGTCGACATGCCCTGCTGCGTCATGGTCAGTCCTTTCGATTGTCATGGGCGGCCAGCCACCAATGTATCGAGGAAACACGGAAAAGACAATAGTTTTTCCTCGTTTTCATGGAAAACTATCCAATCCGCGTCGCGGTAATCCATAAACCATCCATACCCAGAGACAATGAAACGACGCCCCGAGTCAACGTCCTCGCTCCAGTCTCAGACGACAAGGCAATATCCCAATGCCGCGGCCATCACAGGAACCACCACCGACGTCAGCACATATCCCACGAACACGTGATCCGCCCACCGCGCAACAACGTCACGGATTCGTTCATCATGGTGGAGAATGTGGAGAATCCACCAAGGAAGCCGGTCGCCAACATCA
>ENA-OPZM01000299-OPZM01000299.1-human-gut-metagenome-genome-assembly--contig:-NODE-299-length-21833-cov-6.874459_pt1 | contig 21833 bp, 28 predicted proteins | sample MGYA00242478_ERZ504493 | MGnify/ENA primary metagenome ERZ504493 (study PRJEB26092, sample SAMD00036227) | human gut metagenome | host: Homo sapiens | study: EMG produced TPA metagenomics assembly of... | reverse complement strand
CTTCCAAGAAGTTCTCAGAACAAATCGAACTTTCAGCGTCTATTGGTTCTTTTCAAGGGCTTCCTGCTGAGGCTTCGGAAGTCATTCTTTTGCCTCAGCGCTTGGCGCTCAAGTATAATACCATACCCCCGCCTCCTTGTCAACACTTTTTGACAACTTTTTTCATCTTTTTTCTTGCGCTGCTGAAAAACGTTCATTTTCTTGTATTCAACGTTCTCTTTTTACGCAAAAAACCGCCTGCACATTCCTGCACAGACGGCCTTATATTACTTCTATAATAGAGTTAGCGGATCTCGATGCCCAGCTTGAACTTCAGGTTGCCGAGGATCTTCTTGACCACGCGCTCCACTTCCTCAGTGGAAACTTCCTTTTTCGGATCGGACAGAGACAGGGTGAACGCCATGCTCTTCTTACCCTCGCCCAGATTTGCGCCGTGGTAGATATCGAACAGCTTGATCTCACCCACCAGAGGGCTGGCCTTCTTGATGGTCTCCTCGATCTCGCCGCAGGTGGTCTTTTCGTCGCAGACCAATGCCAGATCACGCTTGACAGCAGCGTAGGGACTGAGCGGCTGATAGCGCAGCTCACCGTCCACGCAGGACATCAGAGCCTCGTAGTCCAGCTCACCCAGATAGATATTCTGGTTGTCCTTCTGATCCTTTGCAATTTCCAGCTCGCCGTTGATCTCGTTGGACAGCTTGCCGAACACGCCCAGACGCTTGTCACCACAGTAAACAGCGGCGCTGATGCCGGGGTGCAGCCACGGGGTTGTCTCACGCTTATAATCAAAGCTCAGGCCAAAGCCGGCTGCCAGTGCTTCCAGTGCACCCTTGACCGTGAAGAAATCTTCTTCGGGGCCGAATGCACCGATGCACAGGGTCTGGCGCTCGTGCGGATGCTCATTGATGGGCAGTTCCTTGGCAAGATACACCGGTGCCATCTCGAACAGACGGCCTTCCGTGTTGCCCTTCTTGAGATTGTCCACAATGACGTTCAGCATGGAGGGAGCCAGCAGGGTACGCATGATGGACAGATTCTCACTGATGGGGTTCAGGATGCGGATGGCCTTGCGGGCTTCATCATCCGCCGGGATGTGCAGCATATCCAGTTCTGCGTTGGAGTAGAAGGCCAGCGTGGAGGCCTCATAGAAGCCTGTGCGGCCAGCAGACGCTTGGTCTTGAGCTGCTGCTTCTGGTCGTAGTTCAGACCGCCATTTGTAACGGAGGCAGTGTTCAGGAAGGTGGGCACAATGTGGTCGTAGCCGTACTCACGGATGACCTCCTCGGCCAGATCCGGGAAGCCCTCCACGTCCTCGCGGTACAGGGGTGCGGACACGTCCCAGCTGCCATCGGCCTGTACATCCACCGTGAACTCCAGACGCTGCAGAATGTCGATCATGGTCTGATCCGGCACGGTGATACCCAGCACGCCGCAGATCTTAGCCGGAGTGGTAACGATATGCTTGCGCTCCATCGGGCGGCCATCGGTCAGGTCATATTCCAGTGTGGTGATGTCGCCGCAGTCCAGCTCCTGGATCAGGTGCAGGGCACGGGCAAGGCCCAGTTCAGGAGAGTGACGGTCCACACCCTTCTCGTAGCGGGCAGAAGAGTCGCTGTTCTGGCCCAGAGCGCGGCTGGTCTTACGCACGCAGTCGCGGGCGAAGGTGGCACACTCAAACAGCAGGCTGGTGGTGTTCTCATCCATGCCGGAGTTTGCGCCGCCCATGATGCCGGCAAGTGCCACCGGCTTTTCGGCATCGCAGATGACCAGATTGTTGGGGTTCAGAGTGAACTCCTTCTCATCCAGCGTGACGATCTTTTCGCCCGCATGGGCGCGGCGCACATCGATGGTGCGGCCGGCGACCTTGTTCAGGTCAAAGGCGTGCATGGGCTGACCCATTTCCAGCAGGGTGTGGTTGGTGATATCCACCACATTGCTGATGGAGCGCAGGCCGCACAGAGCCAGATGGCGCTTCATCCAGCGGGGAGACTCGCCCATGCGGATGTTGCGCACATAGTGTGCCATGTAGCGGGGGCACAGGTCCGGTGCCTCCACCTTGACGGTGATGGGCGCATCCGGCTCGCAGACAGTCTTGTAGTCCATGGCGGGCATGTGCAGGGGCTTGCCCAGAACGGCAGCCACCTCACGGGCGATGCCCAGAACGGACTGGCAGTCCGGGCGGTTGGCGGTGATGGAGATATCAAAGATATAGTCATCCAGACCCACCACGGGGCAATGTCGGTGCCGGGGACAGAATCCTCGGGCAGGATGAGCAGGCCGTAGACCTCAGAGCCCGGGAACAGGTCGTCGTTCAGACCCAGCTCTTCGCCGGAGCACAGCATACCGTTGGACTCCACGCCCTGCATCTTGCGGGCCTTGATCTTGATGCCGCCGGGCAGGGTGGAGCCATCCAGAGCAGCGGGCACGCAGTCGCCCAGCTTCATGTTGGCGGCACCGGTGCTGATGCGGATGTCGTGGCCGTAGTCGCCGCAGTCCACCACACACTTGGTCAGGTGGGTGCCCTCCTGCTTTTCCATCTCCACGATCTTGCCGACGACCACCTTGCTGATGCCGGCATCCAGCGGGATCAGCTCTTCGACCTCAAAGCCGCAGGAGAAGAGCTTTTCCTCCAGTTCCTGCGCAGTAACGTCGATATCTACAAATTCTTTTAACCAGCTGAAAGGTACTTTCATTGTCTCTTCTCTCCCCTCTTATTCGTGGAACTGCTTGAGGAACTGCAGGTTGTTCTCGAACATCAGGCCGATGTTGTTGATGCCATACTTCAGCATAGCGATACGCTCGATGCCAATGCCGAAGGCGAAACCGGAATACTCGTCCGGGTCGATATTGCAGTTCTCCAGCACCTTGCGGTTGACAACGCCGCCGCCCAGCACCTCGATCCAGCCGGTGTGCTTGCACAGCGGGCATCCCTTGCCGTGGCACTCGAAGCAGCTCACGTCCACCTCCACGCTGGGTTCGGTGAACGGGAAGTAGGAGGGACGCAGGCGGGTGCGGGTGTCAGCGCCGAACAGCTTCTGCACGAAGGTATTCAGTGCGCCCTGCAGGTCGCCCAGCGTGATGCCCTTATCCACCACCAGACCTTCCATCTGGTGGAACATGGGGCTGTGGGTAGCGTCGGAGTCGGAGCGGAACACACGGCCGGGCATCAGGATCTTGATGGGCGGCTTCTGAACGTCCATGGTGCGGATCTGGCCGCCGGAAGTCTGGGTACGCAGCAGGAACTCCTCCGACAGGTAGAAGGTATCCTGCATATCGCGCGCCGGGTGATCCTTGGGCACGTTCAGGCGGGTGAAGTTGTGGTCGTCGTCCTCGATCTCCGGGAAGGTACCCACCGAAAAGCCCATGCCGGAGAACACGTCGATGATCTGGTTGGTGATCAGGGTCAGCGGGTGCAGACCGCCCACAGAGCGGGTCTTGGCGGGCAGGGTGATATCCACCGTCTCCGCAGCATTGCGGGCAGCAAGCTCTGCCTGCTTCACCTGTTCTGCAGCAGCGTCGTAATCTGCCTGAACCTTTGCCTTGAGTTCATTGATGATCTTGCCCATAGCGGGGCGCTCTTCCGGCGCAACGGTGCGCAGATTCTTCATCAGGGCAGGGATCTTGCCGTTTTTGCTGAGGTACTCCTGCCAGAAGGAGGCCAGCGTTTCCTTGCCGGACACCTGACCAAGGCTTTCAGCGGCCTGTTTTGCCAGCTCGTCGATCATTGCTTGCATGGATGTTCTCTCCTTTATTCTTCGTGTTGATGAGCGGAGTGCAACAAAAAAGCTCCGTCCCCTGCCCGATTTCTCAGGCAAAAGGGACGAAGCCGTTGATTCTTAGCTCCGCGGTACCACCCGGTTTCCACCCGTGCACAGATGCCGGGCAGCTCTCAGAACGCCGTAACGGGGCGTGGCCGTTCTGTACTACTGCTGTTTCGCACAGACCGCTCAGGAGCGAACTTCAGCACAGATACACCCGGAAGCCCTCTCAGCCGGTGAAGCTTCTCTCTTTGCCGTGTACGCCATACCTACTCTCTCCGTCGCTGCGTTTGGGAGTATTCAGGTTTTATAACCAAGAGCTATGTTACCACATTTCGGGACAGTTTGCAAGGGCTGTGCAGCCACTTTCCGCAAAAATCGCGTTCGGTGGAGGTTTTTTCACAAAGCCGCAGCATTATGAATCGTTTATGTCATCCATTATGAGCTGAAACAATTCTCCCAGGTCGATTAGTGGCGCAAACTCTTTATCAACTTTGTAATCATCTGAAATTTTTACCGCGACCACACCGTCGATCTGCTGGATATATCCTTCCTGCGGATAGACTGGCATCTGTTCCAGCTCTGTTCTGCTGTACAGTTCCCCATACTGTTCCACCGAGCAATGCTTGAGTTTTGCCGGAGTAATATCCCTGAAAACCGCTTTCCAAGACGCTCTGGCCGAGTAATCGTTCAGCCAGAAGCGGCCCATCTGCGCATACGGATTTGCATAGAGGTAATACTCCCTCTTCATAAAACTGGAGTTCGAGCTGGGTCTGCCCACAAACAGTACCGGCAGCTGCTCGTTATCGTCAAAATATCCGCTGCTCATCAGGTCGTCCGCAATGTGATCCGACATGCTCTTGAGTGTTTTTCTTCCCTCATACATAGCTTCCTGATCGATCACGGCAGAGCAGACATTGCCATAGACGACCAAAACCGCAAGTACTACAGCCCCTGTCCGGGCAGCACGTACATACTTTTTTACCATAGGCTGATTTGTGCGCGTCCCTTCAAGCAGCAGCAGACATACCGGCACGAACAGATTCAATCCTTCGCCCATCTGCAAAAGCCAGACCGCCTCGCTTGTGATCAGCATGATGGCATTGCACATGATGGGCAAAACGATCAGCGCTGCCACTCCCAGAAGGATATATTCCCAATTTTTCCGGTGAAGCATTTTTCTGAAGCGGTTCAGCAGTCCGATGCTCAGCGCCAGAAATACCAAAACGAAAAAGCCCACCGGCTGCAGAATGTTATGCCGATAGTAATTCTGAAAAAAGTAAGCTCCAAACAGTTGGTAGGTCTCTGCAATGGCATTGGGCAGATTTTTCAGTATAGAAAGTACCGAAACATCCGCTCCTCCATTATAACTTGCCATCTGCCATCCACATGCCCATACGATCAGCTTTGTGAGCAAGAAATACAAAACCATTCCTGCAGCTGCGCTGCAAAGACTTCTTCCAATGTGGGCATGAACCTTTTCTCTGTCCACATTGCGGAACAGAAGCAGTAGAAGATATGTCAGCAGGAGCAGACAAAAGTTATCAAGGCTCGTCTGATAGCACGCAAGCTCATGACCAGAAGCAGTGCTCCCTGTACGACCGCTTTTCTAAAATCTGCGGCACGAACCACACGCTCTGCCGCTAGAACGGAAAACAAAAATGAGCAGCCAAACACCGGCGACTGAAACCGATATGACAGCTGTATTCCAGTGACCGTGCTGGCCAGAACAGCCATACCCGCCAGATAGGTCACGACAGAATCCTTCTCTGTAAAAAACTTCCGAAGCAGGGTAACAGCCAGCGCCGACATGGAAAGCGTCAGCAATGAATTGAAAGGTTCCGTCTGGATGCCAAACCGCAGCGCATCGATCACCGGCCAGAGCCATCGGCCGTGACTACCTGCCAATAGCCGCCGAAGAACCATGTATTGTTCCACAATCCGTCAAATGTATTGGTCAGCCGCTGGCTGATCAGCAGGAAAAACACTACCGCCGAAAACAGCAGCATCACCAGAAAATATCTTAGATCCGATATATCCAGCCCAAGGTCGTCCGGTTTCTGTACATCGATTTTTTCTTTCATCGTTATTTTCTCCATCTGTCCCGTTTTATGTTCTCAGGCTCATTTGTTATTCATCGATCAGATAATCCTCTGAAATTTTGATCACATATACGCCGTCCATTTCCTGCATGGAGCCTTTCTCAGGGAATGTCGGCATTCGTTTGATTTCTTCTGTCCGGATCAGTTCGTCATATACCTCATCACTGCACAGCTCCAGCTGCATCGGTGTGAGGTCACGAAACACCGCATTCCATGAGTAGCGCATTGTGGCGGCATTTTCTTTTTCGAAAAGGCCCACCTGTGCGTAGTCGTTTGCATCCCAGTAGATAACATGTGTCCGGAACAGTGGGCTTGCACTGGGGCGGCCTACCAGCATCACTGGCAGTTTTTCCGGCAAATCATAATAGCCTCTGCCACCAGCTCACCGGCCACAAGGTCCGCGATTTGTTTTGTTGCCTTGCGTCCCTCATACATCGCCTGCTGATCGATAGCCGACATGAAGACGCTCCCGTAAACGACAGCAGCCGCCGTAAGCAGGATCAGTGCTTTTTCTGCTTTATTCCAGCATTTGCGGAACGCATCACAGGCTGTTTTTCCCTCCCGGCTGCTGTCCAATAGCCAGAAACAGACCGGCAGGAACAAGGCCAGACCTCCGGACATGGGAATATAAAACAACGCCTGCGAGGTTGCCACCATAAATACCGTGCACATCATGGGCAGCACCAGCAGCGCTGCTGTGCCATAGAAAGTGTTTTCCCAATCTTTCCGGCGTATGAGCGAACCAGTCTGCACGCAAGCGCGGCACCCACCACACAAAAAATCAAAGCAAATACAACTGCAGTTTCCTGCAGCATATTGTGTTTTACAAGGGTACCAAAGAAATACCGATAAAAAAGCTCATAGCACTTTTCAACGCTGGAAGGAAGATTTTTCAGAATTCCAGACACTGAAATATCTGCACCACCCTGGTAATCGGCCATCGCCGTTCCCGTCGCCCACAGTGTAATCTTTAAGATCAGCAGATACAGCACTGCGCCGGATGCAGCACTTGCCAGGCTTTTGCAAATATATTCCCGAATCTTTTGTTTTTCTCCATTCTGGAAAAGTAGTAGGAGAAAATAGGCCAGCAGCACCAGACAGAAACAGGCAAGGTTCGTCTGGTACAGGCCAAGGCTCAGTGCCAAAAGCACCGCTGCCGGCACAATGCTGCTTACGGCTGATTTTCCCCGGATCACGTGCTCTGTAGCCAGCATTGCAAAGAAAAACGAAAATCCGTACTCCGGTGCAATGAAGTGAAACGAAAGATAGCACCCGACCACAACATTGGAAACATAGCATAAACCTGCGAGCCAGTCAATGCAGGATGTTCTCATCCATGCCGGTTTGAAGAGCATATGAAGCCTGGTGACTCCAAGAGAAACCAGCACCAAGCATACCACCGCATTGATGGGTTCTAGCTGCAGACTGAAACGCAGAAAACTGGTCACCAGCCAGAACCATCGCCCATTGGAAAGCTCCCATGCTCCCGCCATGTACTCAGCCGTTGTCCACAGACCATCCACTGTGTTCGTCAGCTTCAAGCTGATCAGCGGAAAATAGACCATCACCGCAAAGCCCAGCATCACAAAGAAATATTTCTTATCCACTCCCGCAGCCAGTGTCTGATATCCGCTTTTATTTCTACAGACATGATATTCCTCCATCCATAAACTTCTGCTTTTCAGTATATCAAACTCTTCCACATGGTTCAATAAAAAAATCCCCTGCCGGGCAGTCGGCAGAGGATCTTGCGTTTTTTCCAGAGTGCTTTATTTTGCCACGATTTCTGCAGCCAGTGCATCCATCTGCGCTTCGGCAGCAGCATTGGCAGCACTGCGGATGGTGACCACAGTATCACACACGGCGATGTTCTTCATGCTTTCCAGCTCGGCGCGCATGAGCTTTGCGGCCATGGGTGCCCATGTGCCATTCTCCATCAGACCGACCGTGCGGTTCTGGAAGTTCTTGGTCTTGAGGTGGGTCAGCAGATTTTCCATCGGCGGGAAGAGGAAGCGTCGTAGGTGGCGCAGGCCAGCACGATCTTTCCGCAGCGGAAGGCTTCGGTGACGGCATAGGACACATCCGTGCGGGTCAGGTCCATCTCCACTACCTTTGCGCCCTTTGCACGCAGCTTTTCTGCCATGAGGTGGGCTGCTGCACGGGTGTGGCCGTGGATGGAAGCACTTGCCACAAGGATCTTTTCCGGCTCCTCGGGCTTGTAGCTGGACCAGATGTCGTAGTAGTTCAGGTACTTGCCAGATCTCCGGTCAGCACCGGGCCGTGCAGCGGGCAAATGGTCTGGATGTCCAGAGCCGCAGCCTTTTTCAGCAGCGCCTGCACCTGCGGGCCGTATTTCCCCACGATGTTCAGGTAGTAGCGGCGGGCTTCGCTGGCCCAGTCGGCCTTTTCGTCAAACTTTGCCACAGCGCCAAAGCGACCGAAGCCATCAGCGGAGAACAGCACCTTCTCGCTGCTCTCATAGCTGACCATGACCTCCGGCCAGTGCACCATGGGGGCAAACACAAAGGTCAGGGTGTGGGTGCCAAGGCTCAGGCTCTCGCCGTCCTTCACCACCACGCGGCGCTCCTTTGCCACAGCATCAGCACCAAAGAACTGATCCATATACAGGAAAGTCTTGGCGTTGCCCACCACCTGCATCTCAGGATAGAGTGCCGCCAGCTTTGCAATGTTGGCACCGTGGTCCGGCTCCATGTGGGAGACCACCAGATAATCCGGCTTACGGCCTGCCAGAGCTTCGGTCAGGTTTTCCAGCCACGGCTCGGTAGCGCGGGCATCCACCGTGTCCAGAACGGCGGTCTTTTCGTCCAGAATGACATAGGAATTATAGCTCACGCCGGTGGGCACCGGATACTGGCTCTCAAACAGGTCAATGGTGGTATCGTCCACGCCCACACCCAAAATGGCTTCGCTGATTTTCTTCACGCTCATAGCTTTCCGTCTCCTTTTTATGATATGCCGCAGACTGCAGCAATTATTTCTAAGAACAGTTCCTATTATAGCACATTGTTAGAAATTTCGCAAGAGATATTATTCTTCTCCATTTTCCGGCAGTCTTGCCGTTACCGGCCTGCCCGGCTCAGCATCCAGTTCCAGCAGAGCGGCAGCAGCGCTTTCGTCCATGGTCTGCACCGCGCGCAGTTTGCGGCTGATGGCACGGCTGCGCACGCCAATGAGATTATCCAGCTCTTCGTCGGTCTGGCGCAGGCGCTGCTGCATCTTGGAAAGCCCCTGCCCGAACTTGTCAAATTCGGTCTTCACCGCACCCAGCAGCTGCCATACCTCACCGGAACGCTTCTGGATGGCAAGGGTCTTGAAGCCCATCTGCAGGCTGTTGAGCAGCGCCGCCATGGTGCTGGGGCCCGCGATGTTCACCTGATAGTCCCGCTGCAGCACTTCCAGCAGGCCCGCGTTCACCACCTCGGCATACAAACCCTCGAAGGGCAGGAACAGGATGCCGAAGGCCGTGGTATAGGGCGGCTCCACATATTTTTCCCGGATGTCCTTGGCCTCGGCCCGCAGCACCAGCTCCAATGCGTGGCGGGCGTTCTCCACGGCCTGTGCGTCGCCGGATGCCTGCGCATCCTGTAAATGGGCATAGGTGTCGCCGGGGAACTTGGAGTCGATGGGCAGCCACACCGTGCCGCCGTCCGCGCCGGGCATCCGGATGGCGTACTCCACCCGCTGGGTGCTGCCCGGAATGGTGGCTACGTTGGTGTCGTACTGTTCCGGGGCAAGAATCTCTTCCAGAATGGCTCCCAGCTGGATCTCACCCAGGATGCCGCGGGTCTTCACACCGGAAAGCACCTGTTTCAGCCCGCCCACATCAGCGGCAAGGTTCTGCATTTCGCCAAGACCCTTGTACACCTGTTCCAGCTGGTCGTTCACCGCCTTGAAGCTTTCGGTCACCCGCTTCTGCAACGCATCCTGCAGCTGTTCGTCCACCGTATGGCGGATCTCGTCCAGCTTCTGGGCGTTCTGGGCCTGCAGGGCAGTCATGCCCTCGGCAAGGGTGCGGCGCATCTCTTCCAGCTTGCGGGCGTGGAGCTTCCAGCCCTGCAGGCGCTGCTCCATGGTCTGCTGTTGGGTACCTGCCTGCGGCAAGGGCGGTGCTCATACTCTGCACCGAAGCCTGCAGCGTCTCACCGATGTGGCCCATAGCGGCAAGGTTCTGCTGCGCCATCTCTGCCAGCTTCGCGTCCATCTGGCGGTTCTGCGCTTCCAGCTGCTGACGCAGCCATTCCTTCCGTTCTGCATCGTCCCGGTTTGCGGCAGGCTTTGCCGAGCGGTACAGCAGCAGGGCCATCATCAGGCAGATGGCCACCAGAAGCACCGTGTAAAGAAACGCTAAAAATTCCATAATGTCTCCTATTGCAAAATCCGGGCTGTGCAGCTGCAAAGCCCGGATCTGCGTACTTTATATTATTTTGTCTGTTCTTTCCAGAAGGCAGCGGCTTCGTCCAGCCAGCCATCCGCAGCCGTGCCGCGGCCAAGGCCGATGCCATGGGCTGCGTGGTCATATACCACTTCTTTGTAAGGTACGCCATGCGCGGCCAGTGCCTTGCTGAGGGCCGGCCCCTGCAGCGGCCAGCACAGCAGGTTCAAGGTCAGGTCATCCCTGCCATACCAGAAGTACACCGGCGGATAGTCCTCTGTGATCAGGTCGGCAAGGCTGTATTCATAGTAGAACCGGCCGCACACAAAGGGTCGATGCCCACACGGTAGATCGGTGTGATCTCGGAAAACTGCACGATGGGATACGCCAGGATCACTGCGCCGGGCTTGGGCAGGCCATAGTTTTTATAGCCCAGAGCGTCCGATGCAAACAGGCCCGCCAGATGTCCGCCGGAAGAATAGCCGATCAGGCGTAGCTTTCCGTCTGCACGCCGAACTGCTGTGCGTGGCCGATGATGTACTTCACCGCCCGTGCAATGTCCTCCATGGGGCCGTTGTTGTCGTTATCCGGGTAGGCGCGGTAGCGCATCACGAACACCGCATAGCCTTTCTGGTGCAGCTGGTAAGCTGTGGAGATGCACTCCTTTAACTCCGCCGTGCGGTTGAAGATGTTGCCGGAGAGCACCAGCGCATACTTTGCATCCGGCGTGCTGGCCGGGTAGTAATAGAACTCCGCATTGTTGCGGGAGCTGTCCTCGGCGATCTCCTGCTCCGAGTAGAGCTTATAGGTGATCTGCACGCCCGCATTGTAATTGCGGATGAGCAGGTTCAGACCATCGGCACAATCCTGTGCCACATGGCTGCTCACATATTTTTCCAGCGTCTGGTCATTGCACCAGTCCTCGGTGCCGGGCAGGTTCTGCTCCTTGGAATAGGTCCAAACGCCTGCGCCAAGGATGCTGGGGTTCGAGCGGATCTCGCCCATGGTGGTCTGCGGCGTGATATCCGGCTCGCCATACTCTGCTGCAAATGCGGGCAGCGCCATCATCAGCAGCAGACAGATACAGGCTGCTGCGGTGCATATCCTGTGTTTCAACTCAACATCTCCTTTTCAGCCGACCTGTTCCTCCCAGAAGGCAACTGCTTCATTCAGCCAGCCCTCCGCATCGGTGCCCTTGCCTGCGGCCACTGCATGGGGAGCATCATCATACACATGGTAGATATGCGTCACATGGTTGCGGGCCAGTGCCTTTTCCAGCACAGGCCCCTGCGCCGACCAGCACATGGTCATAAGGGTCATGTCGTTTTTGCCGTACCAGTGATAGGTAGGCGGATAATCCGGTGTGATGTAATCAGACAATGTCATTTTATAATACCGCTGCTTGCACACGCCGGGGTCCAGCAGGATATTATAGACCGGTTTGAACTCCAGGAAGGTGTTTACCGGGTAGCCCAGCAGCATGGCACCGGGCTTTGGCAGGCCGTAATTTTTGTAGCCCACCGCGTCGGTGCCGAACAGTCCGGCGATCTGCCCGCCTGAGGAATAGCTTACAATGGCATAATCCTCCGCCTGCACGCCAAACTGTCCTGCATGTTCCGTGATGTATTGCACCGCGCGGACCACATCCTGCAGCGGCGCATTGTTGGAAGCCTTCATGCCGATGCGGTAGCGCAGCACGAACACCGGGTAGCCCATTTCGTGCAGGTTCCATGCAGTGGAAATGCCCTCGCGGATCTCCGCACTGACCACGATCGCATTACCGCCGATCACCAGCGCATATTTCTGGTTTGCCTGCGCCCCTTCTGCCGGCAGATAATACAGTTCCACACCGTCCCGGCTGGTATCCTGCGCGATCTCCTCCGCCGTATAAAGCGGGAAGGTCACCCGCTGCCCAGCGTTATAGGTGCGGATCAGATAGTTCAGTCCATCCGCCGCATCCTGTGCCGTCCAGTGATTGGAAAGGCAGCTCAGCGGCTGCGCGTCCCAGTACATCCGGTCCAGCACACGGTCCTGATCCAGCGAGTAGGTGTAGATGCCCGCACCCACAACGCTGGGGTTGGAGCGGATCTCTGCCATTTTGGTGCGCGGTGTGATGTTGGCCTGACCAAGCTCCTCCGCAAACGCCGGCTGTGCCAGCAGGATCATCAGGCCAATACCAAACATCACCGTGCGCAATCGATTTCTCACAGCAATCCCCCGTTTATCTCTTTATTTGCACTGTTTTTCCCAGAATGCCGTTGCCTGCCGGATCCAGCCGTCCGCATCGGTGTGGCGGCCCGGGCCAATGGCGTGGGGTGCGTCCTCGTACACATGGCACTCATAAACAGCCCCGCTCTCCCGGAGCTTGCGCTCCAGCAGCGGCCCCTGCTGGGAGTAGCACATGCGCTGCATATAAAGATCATTTTGCCGTAGAAGAAATAGGTAGGGGTAAAGTTTTCGTTCACCACATCCGAAATATCGGTCCAGTAGTAACGCCAGCCAAGCACCAGCGGGTCAATGGCCAGCTGATATAGCGGCTTCACCTCAAAGAAATCGTTGATGGGGTAACCCAGCAGCAGCGCTGCAGGCTGTGGGAGGCCAAATGCCTTATAGCCGAACTTTTCGTTGTCTGAGCCGATCAGGCCCACGATGTGTCCGCCGGAAGAAAAGCCCATCAGCGCATAGTTTTCGCGCTGAACGCCAAACTGATCTGCATTTTCGGTCAGGTACTTTACGGCATTGGCAATATCGTACAGTGGCGCATTGTCGGATGCATTCAGGAAAGAGCGGTACCGCAGCACAAAAGCCGCATAGCCCAGCTCGTGCAGCTGGTTGGCAATGGATGCACCTCGTTCAGCTCTGCGGTGGTGTTGCCGCCGTTGCCGGGCACCACGATGGCGTACTTTGCGTTGGCTGTTTTAGCCGGGAAATAATACAACTGCACCATGCCCAGAGAAGGATTTTCCGCAATTTCTTCCGGGGTATACACCTGCCATGTGATCTGTACGCCCCTGTTGTAGTTTTCGATCACAAGGTTCATGCCTTCGGCGGCATCCTCGGCAGCCGCGTAGCTTACATAGCCCTCAATGGGCGTATCATCGTACTGCGTGCTGCCCTCGATCCATTCGTTGCAGTAGGTGTAGTAGCCGGAGCCTTTGATGCTGGGGTTCTCCCGCAGCTCCTTCATGGTCGTCTTTGTTGTGATGTTCGGCTCGCCGTACTCTGCAGCAAATGCCGAAAGCGATACGCACGCCAGCATTCCCAGCGCGCACACCACCGTTCTGATCCACTTCATTTTGGGACATCCTCCATTCTGCAGCGGCGTATCCTGCCGTGCTTTTCTTTGTTATGATTTATTGTATCACAAACCTTCCGCTTGTCAAAGAAATTTCTGTGCAGTACGGCGCTTGTACCGCACCGCAAATTCTGCTATACTGGAGCCGGATATTTTTGAGAGTTGAGGGCGCGGAAAGCTATGCACTTTCCGCCGGGATCGAAATATGAGCAAAATCGAGATCCGGCCCATGGAGCCGGAAGACTGGAGCGCTGTTTCCAGAATTTATTTGGAGGGCATTGCTACAGAACATGCCACTTTTCAGACCACCTGTCCGCCGTATTCTGCGTGGGATGCTTCCCACGCAAAAGAATGCCGACTGGTACTGCTGGCCGACGGCGTGATCGCCGGGTGGACGGCGTTGCGCCGGGTGGACCCGCGCTGGTGCTACCGCGGCGTTGCTGAGGTGAGTATTTACGTGGGTGAGCAGTTCCGGGGCCATGGCCTTGGCTATCACCTGCTGACCGAGCTGTGCCATCAGGCAGAAAAGGCCGGCTACTGGACACTGCAGTCCACCGTGCTGCAGGACAACGCTGCCAGCCGCGCCCTGCACACAAAATGCGGCTTTCGCTTAGTGGGCCGCCGGGAACGCATTGCCCGCGACTGTCACGGCCGCTGGCTGGACACATTCTTAATGGAATACCGCGCTGCCGCCAATGAACCGGAAGGATATAAAAAGCTGTAAGATGCAAAAGAACTCCGCGCCTTGTGAGGTGCGGAGTTCTTTTTTGTCCATTGATAAAATGATAAAGGTAAAAACAGGCTTACCACTCTTCGCCGTCGATGTCCACGCTGCCGTCCACCACGGCACCGGCGCGGGAACGCTGGAACATGCTTTCCACCACGGCGCAGTACTTATCGGCCAGACAGACGATGACTGCTTCGCGGCAGGTGGGCACATGACGGAAGGTCAGCGGCCACATGTGGCTTGCAATAATGCTCTGTTCCTTTGTGGTAATGCTGAACACCCGCTTTGCATTGACGCAGGCATAACCCGGATGGGAGAAGCCGTGCATCTCAAACAGGCGGCGCAGGCCGTGAAAGGTACCGGTGGTGTGCCAGTCGTACAGATAAAAATCATGCAGCAGGGCACCCACTGCCAGCGAGGTCTCGTCAGCGTGCAGATGCAGACGGCGGTTGAGCCAGAAGCTCACCAGCGCCACATTCTTGCAATGCTGGTAGGTGGTGACAGAGCCGTGCTGGATGTACTCCCGCATCCGCTGCACATCCGGGTGATGATCGTATTTTTCAACGATGGCATAAAGCTGTTCGCGCTCGATCTCAGAAAGCTGCATGCTGCAAAATTTCCTTTCGCTTTAAGGTGATGTTTTCAGGAGCGGAGCTGGACCGGATTGGAATTGCCGAAGTTCTCTGCACTGGAAGGGTTCTCCCGCTTGAGGGAAAAATCTACCAGATACTGCTTGCCGTCGCCCAGTTCTTCCAGCTGGGCCAGTTTTGCCTTTGCGGAGGCTTCGTCTGGGTACCACTGGATCAGGAAGAAATTTTCTTCCTCTACACCGTAGTACAGCCACTGGCCGTCGGCACGCAGCCAGTCGTCCAGATGATCCACCTCTTCGCCGTCCGGCAGGCCAAGGCCTTCTTCAGCATAAAGGTTTTCCGGTTCCACCTGCAGCATTTCGATCACCTGAATGGAGCTTTGCAGGTATTCGTCCTGCGAAACTGTCTTGTCCGAAAGCTCCCATCCGGTGAGAAAAGCCTGCATCATCAGGTCGCGCACAGAGATGCGCGGCAGGGTCGGGTCCATAACCATAGGTATTTCCTTCTTCCTTTAGTTTGTCCCTGCTGACCAGTATACGTCAAAGGCTTATGCAAGTCAACAGTTTAATTGTGAATTTTTTGTAGGTTCGTTCAAATATATCCAGACTTAACAGACGGAAAAGGCAAAAGTGTCTTCCAGCCATTCCACTGCCAGTTCCACCAGTGATGCCGGTGGCGGCTGGGTTGGTCCACCTCTGCCGTGCTGATGCTGGTACCGTGCACCCCCTTTTCAAACAGATGCGCCTCGCATGGCACACCCGCCCGGTGCAGAGCGTTCACCAGCATCAGGGTGTTCTCCACCGGAACGGTGGCATCCTCCATGGTGGTCCATACGAACACCGGCGGCATCTGCGGCGTGATCTTATCCTCCAGCCCGAACACCTGCTGTGCCGCCGGGTCGGTGCTGCCCGCCAGCTGCACAAAGCTGCCGCGGTGGGCATACTGCCCTGCCGTGACCACCGGATAGCCAGAATGACCGCATTGGGCCGGGGCTGGGCCGCTTCGCCGGGAATGTCCAGCACAGCACCGGAAAGGGCCAGGTGGCCGCCCGCTGAAAAGCCGCACACGGCAATTTTTTCCGGCAGGATATGCCACTGGGCCGCGTGCTGCCGCACAAGACCAATAGCCTCGGCCAGCTGGCGCAGCGGCATGTAGTCCTTTGCCTTTTCGCAGATGGCGTAGTCCAGCACAGCGGTGTGGTACCCCGCCGCCGCAAACTGCAGCGCCACCGGGTCGCCCTCACGGGCACTCACATGGGTATAGCCGCCGCCGGGCACCACCAGCACCAATGGCCGGTCAAGCACATTCGGCATCCGCTCACAGCAATCACGCAGATAAACGGTCAGCGTCCCACCGCCGGCCAGTTCCAGCTGTTTCAGCTGCATGATATTTCCTCCTTTTACAGCATCCTTTGCGGTTCATTATAGCACAAAACGAACCATTTTTTAAACTTTTTATGAAAGCCCTTGATTTTTGCTTTTTGTCGGTGTATATTAGCACTCGAAAGTTACGAGTGCTAAGTATTCAAAAGTAATATCCTATTCCGAGTGCTTGGTGCCGAATACAGATAAAAAGAGGTTTTGCATTATGGCTAAGAAAGAATTTCAGGCTGAAAGCAAAAAGCTGATGGATATGATGATCAACTCCATCTACACCAATAAGGAAATTTTCCTGCGCGAGCTGATCTCCAACGCATCGGATGCCATCGATAAGCTCTATTATAAGAGCCTGACCGATCCTTCTGTGGGCATGAACAAGGGCGATTTCCGCATCCTCATCACCCGCGATAAGGAGAACCGCATCCTGACCATTGAGGATAACGGCATCGGCATGACCAAAGAGGAACTTGAGCAGAATCTGGGCACCATTGCTCACTCCGGTTCTCTGGATTTCAAAAAGGACAACAAGGACGAGAACATCGATATCATCGGCCAGTTTGGTGTCGGCTTCTACTCTTCCTTCATGGTAGCCGATAAAGTCACCGTCATTTCCAAGGCTTATGGCTCGGATGAAGCATGGCAGTGGGAGTCCTCCGGTGTGGACGGCTACGAAATGACCCCCGCCCAGAAGGATACCGCAGGCACCCAGATCATCCTGCACATCAAGCCGGATACTGAGACGGACCACTACGACAACTTCCTCGATGAGTACGGCATCGTGGCCATCGTGAAGAAGTACAGCGACTATGTGCGCTATCCCATCCAGATGGAGCGCCAGCACGAGCGCCAGAAGCCGGAACCCGATCCCAAGCCGGAGGACTATAAGCCCGAATGGGAGACTTACACCGAGCTGGAAACTCTGAACAGCATGGTGCCCATCTGGAAAAAGCAGAAGAGCGAAGTGACCGACGAGGAGTACGCGAACTTCTATAAGGAAAAGTTTGGCGATTATACCGACCCCGCCCGCGTCATCGTCAGCCGCACCGAGGCACTGCAAATTATAATGCCCTGCTGTTCGTGCCCAGCCACCGTCCCTACGACTTCTACACCAAGGATTATGAAAAGGGCCTGGCCCTGTACGCATCCGGCGTGCTCATTATGGAGAAGTGCGCCGACCTGCTGCCTGATTACTTCAGCTTCGTCAAGGGCATTGTGGACAGTCAGGATCTGAGCCTGAACATCAGCCGCGAGATGCTGCAGAAGGACAACCAGCTCAAGCTGATCCACAACGCTCTGGAAAAAAAGATCAAGAACGAGCTGCACGCCATGCTGGCCAATGACCGCGAGAAGTACGAGGAATTCTGGAAAGAGTTCGGCCGTCAGATCAAGTTCGGTGCTTACTCCGACTACGGCATGCACGCCGAGCTGCTGCGCGACCTGCTGCTGTTCTGGTCTGCCAAGGAGCAGAAGATGGTCACTCTGCAGGAGTATGTGGACAAGATGCCCGCTGAGCAGAAGTATATCTACTTTGCTGCCGGTGATTCTACCGACCGTCTGGCAAAGCTGCCCGCCGCTGAGCTGGTCATGGATAAGGCTATGACGTCCTGCTGCTGACCGAGGATGTGGATGAGTTCTGCCTGCAGATCCTGCGCACCTATCCCCGCAAGGATGCCGAAGGCAAGGACGGTACCGTGGAGTTCAAGAATGTCAACAGCGGTGATCTGGGCCTTGAGACCGAGGAAGAGAAGAAGGCTGCCGAGGACGCTACCGCTGAGAACAAGAGCCTGTTCGATGCTATGAAGGACGCACTGGACGGCAAGGTGAAAGAGGTCAAGGTCTCTACCCGCCTGAAGGATCACCCTGTGTGCCTGAGTGCTGACGGCCCGCTGTCCATTGAGATGGAAAAGGTGCTGTCCAAGCAGCCCGGCAGCGAAGGCGTAAAGAGCGATAAGGTTCTGGAACTGAATGTCAACCACCCCGTGTTTGCCGTGCTCAAGGCCGCACAGGAGGCCGGTGACACCGACAAGCTCAAGAAGTACAGTGCTCTGCTGTACGCACAGGCTCAGCTGATCGAAGGCCTGCCGGTGGATGATCCCGCCGCCTACGCCGAGGCCGTCTGCAGTCTGATGAAGTAACTTTTTCCGGTAGGCAGCAGACTTACTCCCCTGCCGCTTCCACGCACATCAATATTTCCCCCTTAACAAAAAGGCCGTGCTCCGCTATAATAGAGTGGAACGCGGTCTTTTTCTGTTCTTTTGCCGGACAGTCAGGATAAATTGAGAGGTTTTTGCTCATGCAGCCCAAAAAACATTATTTTGCCCACATCCCCACCATTGCCATCTTTATTGTGTTTGCCATGTCGGCACCGCTGGGCGTGCTGCTGTTCATCTTAAAAAGCATCGATAGAAACGCCGAAAAAGAGGAAAAGGCCGCTGCGCAGGCGCAGGCAGACTATCGTTCCGACCTCGGCCCCGCATCTGCGCAGACGGCCCCCCGGCAGGAAAACGAGCCAGCCTACGGCCACGATGTTCCCACCAAAGAGCAGAAGGATGCCAAGGAGCGGCACAAGCTTCTTACCACCCTGTGCACCATCGGCGGTGCCGTCTTTCTGTTCGCGGGCTTCAGCACCCTGTTCATGGATGGTGCTGACAGCATGATGGAGGCGTTTACAGCCATCGCCCAGATGCTGGGCGGCGGTGCTGCTCTGCTGACCGGCCTGCGCATGGATCGTACCCGCAAGCTGGAACGCCTGTTGGACAAGATCGCAGGCGACCGCGACAATATTCCGCTGGACGAGCTGTTTGCTGCCGCGGCATCGATGCCGCAAAGGGCCGCACCGTGGTGGAAAGTGCTATTTCCCACGGTTACTTCGGTGCAGATGCTTACATTGATAACCGCACCAATACTCTGATAGTGCGCGGCGCGGCTCCCCAGCCGCCCCGGAAACCGAAGCCTGCGCCCGCCCCAGAACCTGCACCAGCGGACCAATATACCGCAATTCTGCAACAGCTGCGGCAGGTCAACGATGCATCCCGGACCCCGTGATGACCACCAAGATCAGCCGTCTGGAAGCGGTCAGTGCCCGCATCTTTGAGCTGGCAAAGCAGGACCCCGGCAAAAAGGCTCAGCTGCAGAAATTCATGGACTACTATCTGCCCACCGCCCTCAAGCTGCTGAACACCTACGCCAGCCTTCCTGCGCAGGATGTGCAGGGGGAAAACATCGCCGATGCCAAAAAGAACATCGAGCGCAGCATGGACCTGCTGGTGACCGCCTTTGAAAACCAGCTGGACAAGCTGTTCCAGTCCGACGCACTGGACGTTTCGGCAGATGTGGCCGCACTGGAAGGGATGCTGAACATGGACGGCCTGACCGGAAACGAGTTTACAAAATAATATTTTGGGAAACAGGGAAAAGGCCCATGAGCTTTTTCCCTGTTTTTTCAAAGCGCAAATCTCCATGTTGTGCAGGCCTCGTCCGTCCCACGCAAAGCCGTGGATTTGCAGGCATTTTTGCCAATGGTTTTTCCGTTTTATATCTAATTTTATTTCAACCGTCAAATTCCACTCTGTGCGCCAATTTCAGTCTTTTTGCAACTTTTCATCCAGATGCAACAATAACACATGGTTTTTTCTGTCCGGATTTTATATGATAAGGACAGAAGTGTGCAGAGCATCCTGTATGCGGCCCTGCACTGCAGTTCCAACCCGCTCAAAAGGAGGATTATCCTATGATGAAATCTGTTTCCGCATGGAAGCAGGAGCTTTCCAGCGGCGCTCACGCTGCCCGGCTGGCAGCACTTTACTGCTGTGCGCCCGACGAAACTCCTGCACAGGCTGCCCGCTACGAAGCTGTTCTGAATGGTCTGGATGCCACCTTTGGCCCCCATGCTGAAGCTGGTCTTTACAGTGCCCCCGGCCGCACCGAGATCGGCGGCAACCACACCGACCACCAGCATGGCCGCGTGCTGGCCGGCAGCGTGAATATTGATATGATCGCTGCCGCCGCGCCCAACACCCTGAACCAGCTGCGCGTGCAGAGCGAAGGCTACGACCTGTGTGTGGTCGGCTTGATGACCTTGCTGCCCGCAAGGAAGAGGAAAACACTACCCTCTCTCTGCTGCGCGGCGAATGCGAAGCCTTCCGTCAGCGCGGCGCAAAGCTGTCCGGTCTGGATGTGTACATTTCCTCCAACGTGCCCAAGGGCAGCGGCGTTTCTTCCTCCGCCGCCTTTGAAGTGCTGATCGGCGTGATCCTGAATGACTGCTTCATGACCGATAAAGTCTCCCCCATCGAGATCGCGCAGATCGGCCAGTGGGCAGAGAACGTCTACTTTGGCAAGCCCTGCGGCTGATGGATCAGATGGCTTCCAGCGTTGGCAATATTATTACCATTGATTTTGCGGACCCTGCCCACCCGGATGTGGAGCCGGTGGCCGTGGATTTCTCCAAGGCAGGCCTTGCCCTGTGCATTCTGGATTCCTGCGCAGATCATGCCGACCTGACCGACGAATATGCCGCTGTGCCCGCCGAGTGCCGCGCCGTGGCTGCTGTGTGCGGCGGCGAAGTGCTGCGGGATGTGCCGTTTGAGACCTTCCTTGCAAAGCTTCCGGAGTGCCGCAAGCAGTGCGGCGACCGTGCCGTGCTGCGCGCCTTCCATATCTATGCTGATAACGACCGCGTGGCAAAACAGGTAGCTGCCCTGCGCGAGGGCGATTTTGACACTTTCCTGCGTCTGGTCAACGAGTCCGGCCACAGCAGCTGGGAATACCTGCAGAACGTGATCCCCGCCGGTTACAAGGAGCATCAGGAGATGGGCGTGACCATTGCAGCTGCCAAGCATTATCTGAACGGCAAGGGCGCTGTGCGCGTGCACGGCGGCGGCTTTGCCGGTACGGCTCAGGCTTTTGTGCCGGTGGAAATGCTGGCCGACTTCAAGGCCCACATGGAAGCCATCCTTGGTGAGGGCCGCTGCCATGTGCTGAGCATCCGCCCGGAAGGAGGCGCAGTGCTGTGATCTCTACCGCCATTCAGCAGCTCGTGAATTACGGGCTGGACACCGGCCTTATCCTGCCCGATGATGAAATTTACATCCGCAACCAGCTGCTTATGACCATGCAGCTGGACGACTTTACCGCGCCGGAGGGCGAGGTGTGCTATACCGATCTGGAAAGCATCCTCAAAACGCTGGTAGATGATGCCGTTGCCCGCGGTGTGTGCGAGGACAACTCCACCGCCCGCGACCTGTTCGACACAAAGCTCATGGGCGTACTGACCCCGCGGCCCAGCATCGTGCGCGCCAATTTCGAGGAACGCTACGAAAGCGAAGGCCCGCAGGCCGCGACCGACTGGTTCTATAAATTCAGTCAGGACACCGATTATATCCGCCGCTACCGCATCAAACGCGACCTGAAATGGGTCACCAAGACCCCCTACGGCGATCTGGATATCACCATCAACCTCTCGAAGCCCGAAAAAGACCCCAAGGCCATTGCCGCCGCCAAACTGGTCCCCAGAGCGCCTACCCCAAGTGCCAGCTCTGCGCCGAGAACGAAGGCTATGCAGGCCGCATGAACCACCCCGCCCGCGAG
>ENA-OPZM01000298-OPZM01000298.1-human-gut-metagenome-genome-assembly--contig:-NODE-298-length-21883-cov-3.009653_pt1 | contig 21883 bp, 33 predicted proteins | sample MGYA00242478_ERZ504493 | MGnify/ENA primary metagenome ERZ504493 (study PRJEB26092, sample SAMD00036227) | human gut metagenome | host: Homo sapiens | study: EMG produced TPA metagenomics assembly of... | reverse complement strand
GTGGCGGAAACAGCGAACCGAAGCAGGGCAGGCGGTCGCAGAGTGCGAGGGCTTTTGGCCCCGAAGCACGATGCGGGTACCGCAACCCGACATTATCGAGCATTTTGGCAACGCAGATGCCGTGCCGCAGCTGCCGGAGCGGTGCTTAAGCCGCAAGGCGGGAATTGTGCGGTGTTGCCATAAGCAGCACAACACCTATCGAAAACGTCAGGAAAACAAAGATGCTCCGTAAGGGTGAACAGTGTTCACCAACGGACGTTTGCCATGTGCATGACATAAATGTGCGTTGCTATGTCAAGGCGTGGGGCGCACAATGTGCGCCCCTATGCTCCCAACAGGATTTTTAATACACGAAAAATTTCGGGAGAGATTCCGGGCGGCGGACATACGCCTATGCTTGGAACGGCTGTACTGCGCGGCAAGCCTGCCAAATCTGGCAGGATTTTTTTGTGCTGTTTGCAGATTGACAAATGTACAACAAACACATATGCTGTTATTGGCGCGCAACGCATGCGCAACATGGGAAAAGGAGGGTGCTGAATGGCAGGTAAGCGTGATGAAGTGACCATCGCGGAAGTGGCGGAGGCATTGGATATATCAAAAACAACGGTATCCCGCGCAATATCCGGCAAGGGGCGCGTGAGCGAGGCTACCCGCGCGCGTGTGTTCGATTATATCGGCAAGGGCCGCCAGGATGCCGCTGCGCCGCTGCGCACTGCGCAACAGGCCCAACCAACAACCTTGCGCTGGTGATCCCCAAGCATTTTATGCGGCTGGACTTGCCGTTCCTGCGCAAGTGCATGGGCGGTGTGTGGAACATGGCGGCCCAGCGCGGGTATGACCTGCTGCTGTGCTATGCGGGAGAAACCGATGTAGGCCAGCTGGAACGCCAGCTGGAATCCTACAAGGTGGATGGCGTGATTTTGTCCCGTACGATGCTGCACGATGAATGTGTGCAGACTTTGCAGCGCACAATGTGCCTTTTGTGGCCATTGGCCGCGTGGATGACGATAAGGTGCCCCAGGTGGATAACGACCAGGTAGGAGCGTCTGCCGAGATGACCCGCCTGCTGCTGCAGCTGGGCATGCGCCGCATTGCTATATGGGCGGCTGCACCGACTATACCGTCAACGCGGACCGGCTGCGCGGCTACCTGCGCGGATTTTCCGACTGTGGGGTGCAGGTGGACCAGAAATTGATTTGGACGGGCATTGAAACCAGCGAACAGCGGATCGATGCATTGGAAGGTGCGCTGGAGCAAAAGCCCGAATGCCTGCTCTGCGCGGACGACAGCATGGCGGTCGCGGTGCTGCAGGAGCTGCGCGCCCGGCACATCAAGGTACCGGAACAGGTGAAACTGGCCAGCTTTTATGATAGTGAGCTGTTGACCAGCTCAAACCCGCAGATCTCGGCCGCTCAGTTTGACGGCGAGCGCCTGGGCGCCACGGCATGCCGGATGCTGCTGGATATTTTGGCGGGCAAGCAAATCGCATTGCGCCAGATGCAGGGATATCAGGTGATTTTGCGCGAGTCCACAAAATAGACAATATTACCAATATTGCAAAATATGATGATTGATACAGCCTTTCCTGTGCGCACAGCATGTGCACCAGGAAAGGCTGATTGTTGTTAAAAAGCCTGTACTAAAGTTGCGCAGCGTTGCGCATACAAAATTCGACATTGTTACAAAAGTGTAACAGACTGTGAAAAATGCACAAGAAAATATGGTAAAACATGTTGGTTATGAACATTGACACTGAAAATAGAATCGTGTATTCTTAAATCGTGAAACAAAGTTGCGCAACGATAATGCGCAACCTTGAGAAGCTTGTGATATAGCAGATGAAGGAGAATGATTATAAAAAAGCAACTCGCACTTGCAACAGCTGCCTTGATGGCACTGTCCCTGGCAGCATGCGGCAGCACCGCACCTGCCTCTTCCGCTGCAGAGTCCACCAGCACTGCAGCTTCCAGCGAAGCCGCCTCCACCGACAGCACCGCAGCTGACGATGGTGACGTTCTGCAGCAGGCTGCAGCCGCTGCTTTCGCCAACGACGTTACCCTGACCATGTGGGGCGCCGAGGAAGACCAGGAACTGCTGCGCACCATCGCTGATAACTTTATCAAAGAATACGGCAATTACGGCGGCAAGATCACCATCAACCTGGGCGCTCAGTCCGAAAAGGAGGCTAAGGATACCGTCCTGACCGACCCCACCGCCGCTGCTGACGTTTACGCATTTGCTGATGACCAGCTGAACGAGCTGGTTCAGGCAGGCGCCCTGCAGGAAGTTCAGCTGAACGCTGACGACATCAAGAGCCGCAACACTGCAGCTTCTGTTGACGCTGCAACCCTGAACGGCAAGCTGTATGCTTACCCCCTGACCGCTGATAACGGCTACTTCATGTTCTATGATAAGTCCTTCTTCACCGAGGATGACGTCAAGAGCCTTGACACGATGATGGAGAAGGCAGCCGCCGCAGGCAAGAAAGTCTCGATGGACGTTGCTAACGGCTGGTACCTGTACAGCTTCTATGCTGGCGCTGGCCTGAACCTGAGCCTGGCTGATGACGGTGTGAACACCATCTGCAACTGGAACGAAGCTCCGGGCGCTGACGTTACCCAGGCCATCATCGATATCTGCAAGAACCCCGGCTTCATCGCCTGAAGGATGAAGAGTTCACCGGCAAGCTGAAGGACGGCACCCTGGTTGCTGGCGTTAACGGCACCTGGCGTGCAAACGACGCTGCTGAAGCTTGGGGCGATAATTACGCTGCCTGCAAGCTGCCCACCTACACCCTGAACGGTGAGCAGGTCCAGATGGCTTCCTTCTCCGGCTTCAAATTGATCGGCGTCAACCCCCACAGCTCTAACGTTGGTGCTGCCATGCTGCTGGCTGATTACGTTACCAACGAAGAGAACGAGACCCTCCGCTTCCAGCAGCGTGCACAGGGCCCCTCCAACACCAACGCTCTGGCAGCCGCTTCTTCTCCGGCTCTGACCGCTGTTGTTGCTCAGTCTGAGTACGCTAACCTGCAGCGCGTCGGCGGCAACTACTGGGCTTCTGCTGAAACCCTCGGCCAGATCTGTGTCAACGGCAACCCCGATGGCAAGGATCCCCAGACCCTGATTGAAGATGCTGTTGCTGGCATCACCGCACCGGTTACCCAGTAATTGTTAAGACGAAAAAAGCTGCATTGATACACTAAAACAACGGCCCACAAACGGTCCGGAACGGTTGCCGGGCACGTGTGGGCCGCTTGGCGTAACCGCGTTGGAAAGGAGAGATTCCTGTGGCAAAATCCGCTGCTGCGGCCCTGCATACGGAACCCAAGGAACCCAATTTTTTGCAGAAATTTGGTCATGACTTTGTGCACGGCGATATCTTTACCAAACTGTCCTTCTTTGTATGGGGTCTGGGCTACATTGGCCACGGCCAGCTGATGAAGGCGCTTCTGGTCACATTTGTACAGGGCTTTGCGCTGTATTTCCTGGCATTCTTTGGCGTACCCAACCTGGCAAAGTTCGGCACCCTTGGCACCGTAAAAATGGAGATGGTGTTCGATGTTGCCACGATGAAAAACGTTGTAAACGATTACGATAATTCGTTTGAGATCCTGCTGATGAGCATGATCTCCTTTATCGTGATCGCGGCACTGATCGCGGCGGCCATGATGGTGGTATCTTCCAACTATCAGCTGCAGAAGATCCGTGAAGCCGGCAAAAAGACCAACAACTTTGTGCAGGACATCAACGTTTACCTGAACGAAAAGTTCTATGTGACCCTGCTCACCCTGCCGGTTCTGGGCGTTGTAGTGTTCACCATTGTGCCGCTGTTCATCCTGATCGCCGTTGCGTTCACCAACTATGACCAGCAGCACATGCCGCCCAATGAGCTGTTTACCTGGGTTGGGCTGAACAACTTCTTTACCCTGTTTGGCGGCGGCGGAATGACCTCCACGTTTGGTTATTCCTTTGCAAGGTTTTAACCTGGACGTTGGTTTGGGCATTCTTTGCCACCTTTACCAACTTCTTTGGCGGCATTTTGATGGCAATGTTCATCAACGACAAAAAGACCAAGTTCCCCAAGTTCTGGCGTACCCTGTTCATGGTGACCATTGCGGTGCCGCAGTTCGTTACGCTGCTGCTGGTGCGCAACTTCTTCTCCAACAACGGTATTTTCAATACTATGATGGCCAATGCAGGCGTTACCGACTTCCTGCATAACATCGGCCTGCTGGATAAGGGCCTTTCTTACATTCCGTTCCTGACCCAGCCGGGCTGGGCCATGTTCACCATCATCATGATCAATATCTGGATCGGCGTGCCGTACCAGATGCTGATCGCTACCGGCGTGCTGATGAACATTCCCGCTGACATGATCGAGGCCGCCCGCATTGACGGCGCCAACCCGGTGCAGATGTTCTTCCGCATCAAGCTGCCCTACCTGCTCAGCGTGCAGGGTCCCTCGCTGGTAACGGATTTCGTCAAGAACGTCAACAACTTCAATGTCATTTACCTGCTCACGCAGGGTGTGTTTGTAACCCAGAACCAGGCCCTTGCACAGTCCAACGCAAAGGAAGTTGACCTGCTGGTTACCTGGCTGTTCCGCTTGACGCAGGATTACTACAACTACAAGATGGCTGCCGTGCTGGGCATTATGGTGTTCATTGTGTGCGCCGTGTTTACGATTGTATGCTTCCACTTTATCAATAAGAAGGAGGCGACGTTCTCTTGAGTACCACTGCTGTATCCTCTGCCGCTGTGCAAAAGCAGCTCAAGCAGAGCAAAGTGAAAAAAGGCATCTTCTCCGTCATCCGCCATCTGGTGCTGGCACTGCTGGCTTTTATCTGGCTGGTACCCATCGCCTGGCTGCTGCTGACCTCGTTCTCCACCGATAAGGGCATCAACTTTACCCGCTTTGTGCCGGAAAGCTTTACCATGTGGAACTACGTCAGCATTATGACACAGCCGGACTCTGTTGCACAGTTCCCGCGCTGGTTCATGAACACCCTGGTTGTGGCATGCTTTAACTGTGTGATCTCCACCTGCTTTGTGTTGATGGTGGCTTACGCCATAAGCTGCTGCCGCTTCAAGGGCCGCAAGCTGCTGCAGAACTTGTCCGTTACCGTCAACCTGTTCCCCGGCGTTCTGGCCATGATCGCTGTGTACTTTGTTTTGAAGTACATGAACCTGACCAACTCTTACGCCGGTCTGATCATGGTATACGCGGGCTCTTCCGGCCTGGGCTACCTGATCTGTAAGGGCTTTTTTGATACGGTGCCTGTGGCACTGCGTGAGGCCGCCAAGCTGGACGGCGCTTCGGAAGCGCGCATCTTCTTCCAGATCGTCATCCCGATGTCCCGCCCGATCCTGGTGTACACCATTATCAGCTCCTTCCTGACGCCGTGGACCGACTTTGTTGTGGCAAAGATGATCCTGAACTCCGGCGTTTCGACGGACTGGACGGTGGCAATCGGCCTGTACAACATGCTGCAAAAGGCTTTGGTCAACAGCTACTTCTCCCGTTTCTGCGCAGGCGGTGTTTTGGTGGCTATCCCCATCTCCATCCTGTTTGTCATCATGCAGAAGTTCTATGTTGAGGGCATTACCTCCGGTGCAGCAAAGGGCTAAACCTTTGCATCAACTGCACATGGCACAATAGTTGCAGAAGCTACTATAATTAGGAATTGGAAATCAGGAATGAGGAATTTCGGTGCAGACCGCCAGTTCCGTCTTTCGGGTTTCCGATTCCTAATTTTTGTTTTATGTTTTACAGTGTAGAGGAAAGGGAATCCACTATGAACTTTATCACCAAAGCCCCTGTGATGCTGTGCGGCGGCGATTATAACCCGGATCAATGGCTGGACCGCCCGGATATTCTTGAAGCGGACATCCGCATGATGAAAAAGGCCGGAATGAACAGCGTTACACTGGGTGTGTTTGCCTGGGCAGCATATGAGCCGCGCGAGGGGGAATATAACTTTACTTGGCTGCGCGAGATCATGGATCGACTGTATGACCAGGGCATTTATACCGAGCTGGCAACGCCACTGGTGCAAAGCCCAACTGGCTGGCACGCAAATACCCCGAAGTGCTGCGCGTGCAGTCCAACGGTGTGCGGGACCACCAGGGCATGCGCCACAACCACTGCCTGACCAGCCCCATCTACCGCCAGAAGGTAGAGGAGCTGCTGAACCACCTGATCGACGCTGTGGGCGACCACCCCGGCTGATCTTGTGGCACATTTCCAATGAGCTGGGCGGCGAATGCTACTGCCCGCTGTGCCAAGAGCGCTTCCGCGGCTGGCTGAAAGAAAAGTATCATACCATTGATGCCCTGAACCATGCCTGGTGGACTAGCTTCTGGAGCCACCACTACGACAGCTTTGACGAGGTGGAGCCGCCGTTTGATAACGGGGAGCAGAGCCTGAACGGCTGAAGCTGGACTGGCGGCGCTTTACCACCTGGAACATGATGGACTATGTACACAGCGAAACGGCGATCCTGCGCAAGCGGACCCCCAATGTGCCCATTACCACGAACCTGATGGAGTATTTCCCCGGATTGGACTACCACAAGCTGCAAAGAGAGCTGGATTTTGTCTGCTGGGACAGTTACCCCCATTGGGGGCGCCCCGACCGCAGCACCACCGTGACGGCGGGCATGACGGCGTTTGATCATGCGCTGATCCGCGGCTGCAAGCCGGACAAGCCGTTCCTGCTGATGGAAAGCACCCCCAGCCTGGTGAACTGGCACGAGTATAATAAGCTCAAGCGCCCCGGCGTGAACCGGATGAGCGCTATCCAGACAGTGGCCTGTGGTGCGGACGGCGTGCAGTACTTCCAGTGGCGCAAGGGCCGCGGCGGCTCTGAGCAGTTCCACGGCGCGGTTGTGGACCACGATGGCCGCGATGATACCCGCGTGTTCAACGAAGTGACCGCCACCAACGAAGCCCTGGCCGCCCTGACCCCGGTGTGCGGCAGCCTGCCCAAAGCGGACGCGGCCATGATCTTTGACTGGGACAACCGCTGGGCGCTGGATGACGCTTGGGGCATGCAGATCAAGCAGAAGAATCTGCGCGAAACCTGCTGCCAGCTGTACGCCCAGCTGAACCACTGCGGTGTGGAAACCGACGTTGTGGGCGTGGATGCAGACCTGAACCGCTATAAGCTGGTGGTGCTGCCCATGCTGTTTATGACCAAGCCTGGTTTTGCACAAAAGATCCGCGAATATGTGGAAAACGGCGGCACCGTTGTGGCCACCTATCTGCTGGGCTATGTGGATGAAAGCACCCTGTGTTGGCTGGGCGGGTTCCCCGGTGACGGCCTGCGCGAAGTGTTTGGCGTGACCGCAAGCGAACTGGACACCCTGTACCCCGGCGAGGCAACCGTGCTATCTGGGTCAAGAGCAGCCAGCAGAGCAGCATCAAGGATTACTGCGAACTGTTGCAGCCTGCCGAGGGTACCGAGGTGGTGGCTGTGTATGGACAGGATTTCTATTCCGGCCATGCGGCTGTGACCCACCATGTGTTCGGCAAGGGGCACGCTTATTACATCGGTGCGCGCCTGGATGATGCCGGCAACGCCGCTGTGCTGCGTGCAGCTTTGGCCGATGCCAAGGTGCACCTGCGTGACCTGCCGCAGGGTGTGGAATACCACTGCCGCGAAAGCGAGAACGCGCGCTACCATTTCTACATCAACACCACCCAGAGCGCAGTTAAGGTGCAGGTGGAATCCGGTGCAGACCTGTTGAGCGGCAAAAACGTTTTGGGCAGCATGGAGCTGAAACCTATGATGCCTGCGCAATTGAGGAAAAAGTGAAATAAGAAAAACGCCATGCTTTCCGAAGAAAGCATGGCGTTTTTTTAGTCAGGAGTTAGGAGTGAGGAGGTAATGTGGAATTAGGAATTGGAGGTGGGGAAAGGGAGCGGCGAGGTTGGTTTGGGCAGATGTTTTGTGGTGCCAGAACGGTCAAGACCGTTCCCTACAGCGCAATTTATTATGCATTGCGGACATAAAATAACCGGTAGGGCGGGGTCACCCGACCCCGCCGGGAACATTGCAACGTTGAGCACTGGAAATTTGCAACGAAGCAATAAACGCTTGTAGGGGGCGGCGTCTCCGACGCCCCGGACGGGCGTAAAATTTACTGAGCATTTGTTGGTAATTACACGGTAGGGCGAGGCCCCCGAAATGCATCTGCGGACACAGAGCCCTCTGGCCGCCGGGGTGGCGGACAATGTAAATATTTAGGCCCTGCTTAAGGAGCCACCCTTCAGTCCGCGGCGCGGACAGCTTCCCTCAAGGGAAGCCAAATCGTGTTGTAGGTAGCAGCAAAAGTAAGAATGGTATTCTCCTCATGCTTTCGGAACGTTCAAGACCGTTCCCTACAGTGCATTTTATAATGTGCGGCAATATTTATGGTGCACCCCCACCCGTAGGGGCGCACAATGTGTGCCCGCTGCGCTGAAGGGGAACTGCTCCTTTTTAGGCCGTGCGTATCTCTCAAATATACTTATCCAACATATCCTGTAAAGCCTGCTTGGGCAGGAAACCGACGCTGCGGGCGGATTCCTGGCCGTTTTTCAGTACGACCAGGCAGGGGATGCTGGAAATGCCGTATTCGGTGGCAAGCTGGCGGTTTTCGTCCACATCAATGCTGTAAAATGCGGCTTTGCTGCCAACTTCATCGGCAAGCTCATGCAGGACCGGGGCAAGCATCTGGCAGGGACCGCACCAGGTTGCAGAAAAATCCAGAACGGCCACGCCCTGTGCTTTGGCCTGGGAAAGATCATTATTGCTGATTTTGGTAACCATAAAAAGGTTCCCTCCTTTAATTATGACTGTAAAGCAGCGTGTTCCGCTGCTGTTTGCCGGACATGGTTATGGCGTATCTACACCATAGTATGGGCCGGGAGGGGGAAAGACATTCCCTTACTGCTGATTGTACACAGTTTGGGCTGCTTTGTCAACAAGAAAAAGACTGAATCTTAATTTTGACATAAAATTACTATAACAAGTGAGACAAATTAAGACAAAAAGCAGATGCAGGATAAAACAAAGCCACCCGCTCTGCGCAGGGATCCCCTGCACAGAACGGGTGGCAACTTTGTTGGAAGGTAATCAGCGGTTGTATTTTGCAGTAGCCTGCAGGCGCTGCATGGCACGGTTCAGGGCAATCTTGCTCTGGTAATACTCGTGCATGCTCTGCTTGTGCTGCAAGCGTTCCTCGGCGCGGATGCGGGCGGCCTCGGCACGGTTCTTATCGATATCCTCCGGGCGCTCGCGCTGTCGACCAGCAGCATAACGTAAGCGGGGGTCACTTCGGCAATGCCATCGCCCACCAGTACGTTGCGGGTTTCGCCGTTCACGGTGAACTGCATGATGCCCATTTCCAGGGCAACCAGCACCGGGCTGTGTCCGGCCTGTACGCCGTACTGGCCGTCAGCGGTGGGCAGGGTCAGGCTTTCGCACTCGCCCTGGAAAAACTCGCCGCTGCTGGCCGTGATGTTCAGAACGAACTTTTCCATCAGGCCACACCGCCCTTTTCGGCAGCCTTCTTGCGAGCATCGTCCAGCGTGCCCACGTTGAAGAACGCCCATTCGGGCAGATCATCGACCTGACCGTCCACGATGGCGGCAAAGCCCTTGACAGTTTCGGCCAGGGGCACATATTTGCCCGGCAGGCCGGTAAAGTTCTCGGCAACGAAGAACGGCTGGGACAGGAATTTCTGGATTTTGCGGGCGCGGGCAACGGTCAGCTTATCGTTGTCGTCCAGTTCGTCCATGCCAAGGATGGCGATGATGTCCTGCAGTTCCTGGTAGCGCTGCAAGGTAGCCTGTACCTTGCGGGCCACGCGATAATGTTCCTCGCCCACAATGTCTGCTTCCAGGATGCGGCTGGTGGAATCCAGCGGATCCACGGCGGGGTAGATACCTGTTCCACGATCTTACGGGACAGAACGGTAGTGGCATCCAGGTGGGCAAAGGTGGTGGCCGGGGCGGGATCGGTCAGGTCGTCGGCAGGCACATAAACGGCCTGAACCGAGGTGATGGACCATCACGGGTGGAAGTGATACGCTCCTGCAGGGCACCCAGCTCGTTGGCCAGCGTGGGCTGGTAACCAACGGCGGAGGGCATACGGCCCATCAGGCGGAAACTTCGGAGCCGGCCTGCACAAAACGGAAGATGTTGTCAATAAACAGCAGCACGTCCTTGTGGCTTTCCTCGCGGAAGTATTCTGCCATGGTCAGGCCGGTTTCGGCAACGCGCATACGGGCTCCCGGCGGTTCGTTCATCTGGCCGAAGATCAGGGCGGTCTTGTTCAGAACGCCGGAAGCGTTCATTTCGCCCCAAAGGTCACAGCCCTCACGGCTGCGCTCGCCAACGCCGGTAAAGATGGAGTAGCGCCGTGCTCGGTGGCTACGTTGTGGATCAGCTCCTGGATCAGCACGGTTTTGCCAACACCGGCACCGCCAAACAGGCCGATCTTGCCGCCCTTGGCATACGGTGCCAGCAGGTCAATGACCTTGATGCCGGTTTCCAGAATTTCGGTTGCAGGTTTCTGGTCCTCAAAGCCGGGGGCCTTGCGATGGATGGGCCAGGTAGGGACGTCTGCGGCATGGGGCCTTTGCCGTCAATGGGGCGGCCCAGGGGGTCAAACATGCGGCCCAGGGTGGCTTCGCCCACCGGGGCAGTCAGGCCGTGGCCCAGTGCGTTCACGGTCATCCCCTTGCCAAGACCCTCGCTGGCAGAAAGCATAATGCAGCGAACGGTGGTTTCGTTCACATGCTGCGTTACTTCCATCGTGCGCTCGGTGCCCTCAGCGGTCACTGTCAGCGCTTCCTGCAGGGCAGGCAGCTTGCCTCGGTGAACTGAACGTCCACCACGGGGCCTGCTACACGAATAATTGTTCCCTGTGTCATACGATAGCCTCTTCCTTAATTTCAGAAGTAGATAAATGTTTGAACATTGTATCCCGATAGGGGATACAGTGCAAAAAGTTTAATAGTCGCTGGTTTGCACAGCAGAAGCACCGCCGATGATCTCGGTGATCTCCTGGGTGATTGCACCCTGGCGGGTGCGGTTATACTCCAGCTGGAGCGTGTGAATCATATCGGTGGCGCTCTTGGTGGCGGAATCCATGGCGGTCATGCGGGCGCTCTGCTCGGCGCAATAGCTCTCGGTCATGGCACCGAAGATCATGCCGTGCATGTAGATGGGGGCCATCTGCTTGAACACCGACCACGCATCGGGGAACAGCTCAACCTCGCCATGGGGATCGCCCAGTGCGGGCGGCAGCGGCGCAAAGTGGGAGCGTTCCAGCGGCAGCAGCTGCAGCATGACCGGTTCAGCGGTCAGGGCGTTCTGGATCTTGGTGTAGATGAGGTAAACCTCATCCACCTCATCCGCCTTGAACGTATCGATCATGTCCGCCGTGATGTCACGCGCACGCTGCAATGTGGGGGCCTGGCCGCTGTACAGAAAATCTTCCACCAGGCGGGGGTCCTTGTGCAGCAGGGCGCGGTAGCCGGTCTGGCCCACCACATAAAAGCGGGCCTTGGGGTCATCGCCGCAGTGCGATTTCAGAAACTTGAGAAGGTTCTGGTTGTACGCACCGGCCATGCCTTTGTCCGCCGTCAGCACCAGATAGGCGCGGCGCGGAGATTCCGGGTTGCGGGTGTGGAAGAACGGGTGAACCGGTTCTTCCGGCAGGTGGGGCAACACGCGGGTCATCGTCATCTGCATGCGCTCAAAGTAAGGTGAAACCGCCTGGTAATTTTTGCGTGCCTTGCGCAGCTTGGAGGAGGAGATCAGGTACATGGCATTGGTGATCTTCATGGTGTCCTGAATGCTCTCAATACGCTCCTTGAGCAGCTTAGTGGATGGCATGGGCATCGCCTCCCGCAAATGCGTTCCAGGCGTTCAGGATGGTCTGCACCTGTTCGGGGCTGAGCTTACCGGAAGCCTGGATCTCGTCCATCACGCCGGACGGGTCCGTACGGAACTGACGCACAAATGCGGAGGTTTTCTGGCGCAGCTCGCCGGTTTTGATCTCGTCGAGCACGCCGTGGGCGGCGAGGGTCAGCAAAACGACCTGCTCGGCGTCGGATTTGGGCTGGTACAGCGGCTGTTTCAGCAGTTCCATCAAAGCCTTGCCGTGTTCCAGCTGGCGGCGGGTCTCAGCGTCCAGGTCAGAGCTGAACTGCGAGAAGGATTCCATATCCTTGTACTGGGCCAGCTCGATACGCAGGTTGGCGTTGGCCTTTTTCATGGCCTTGGTCTGGGCAGCGCCGCCGACACGGGAAACCGACAAGCCAACGTTGACAGCCGGGCGGTTGCCTGCGTTGAACAGTGCGGTCTCCAGGAAGATCTGGCCATCGGTGATGGAAATAACGTTGGTGGGAATGTAGGCGGAAACATCGCCTGCCTGGGTTTCAACAATGGGCAGTGCGGTGATGGAACCGCGCCCAGGTCGTCCCGCATACGGCAGGAACGTTCCAGCAGACGGGAATGCAGGTAGAAAACGTCGCGGGGTAAGCCTCACGGCCGGGGGAGCGGCGCAGCAGCAGGGAAATGGCACGGTATGCCACGGCGTGCTTGGAAAGGTCGTCATAGACGATCAGCACGCTCTTGCCTGGGCCATAAAATATTCGGCCAGTGCGGTGCCGGCATACGGGGCAATGTACTGCAGGGGGGCGCTGTCGCTGGCGGTGGCGGCCACAATGGTGGTGTAGCCCATAGCGCCATGCTTTTTCAGGTCCTCGGCCACGCGGGCAATGGAGGAAGCCTTCTGCCCGATGGCAACGTAGATGCAGAGCACGCCGGTATCTTTCTGGTTCAGGATGGTATCGGTGGCGATGGAGGTCTTGCCGGTCTGGCGGTCGCCGATGATCAACTCACGCTGGCCACGGCCGATGGGGAACATCGAGTCGATGGACAGAATGCCGGTGTGCAGCGGGGTGTCCACGCTCTGGCGCTCCAGAATGCCGGGGGCCTGCTTCTCGATGGGGTTGTAACCAACGGCTTCGATGGCACCCTTGCCGTCGATGGGCTCGCCCAGCGGTTGATGACGCGGCCCAGGAAAGCTTCGCCAACGGGGATACCGGCGCGCTTGCCGGTACGGGTCACCAGGTGCCCACGCCGACGGATTCGGCACCATCAAACAGCATAATGCCCAGGTGGGAAGGCTCAACACTTTCCACCATGCCCTTGGCACCGTTTTCAAAGGTGACAATCTCGCCGTACACGGCGCGGTCCATGCCTTCAACGGTAACAATGCCGTCGGCAGCGGACACAACCGTGCCTCCCTCGGCAGTGTTGGCGGCGGGCTTATAGTCCTCTACGCGGGTCTTTAGGGTGGCCAGGTCGGGCTTGTCGCCGGTCATCTGGTCCAGGGCATGGCGGCCGGAGTTATCAAACACACGGTCGCCCACCTGCAATACATAGCCGGAAAGCAGGCTTTCATCCACGCTGACATCCAGCAGGACTTCGGTTGCATCGTACAGGGATTTCAGCTCGGCCTTGATCTTATCAAGGTCCTGTTCCCGCGGCTGGCGGGCGCAGTGCAGGTCGGCCTTTACAATGCGGTTGGCGGAGAAAAACTCGCGGCTGAATTCACTTGCCATTGCTGTCCCCCGCTTTCTGCAGCAGGTCATCCAGCAGGCGTGCATCGTCCTGCTGCGTCAGGTTGCGCGCCAGCAGCTTTTCACACATATCGCGGGCCAGGGCGGAAGTTTCAGCATTGGCATCGCGCAGGCGGCGGGCATGCTCTGCTTCGGCAGCGGCTTTACCTTCGGCCACAATCGCATCTGCCTGGCGCTGGGCGTCCTGCAAAAGCTGTTCTTTCTCTTTTTCAGCCTGCTTTTCGTAGGCTTCGCGGCGCTGGGCAGCTTCGGTATCCACATTCTGCAGTTTATCCTGCGCCTGTGCCAAAACAGCCTGTGCGTCGTTCTTTTTGCCTTCTGCATCGGCGATCGCATCATCGATCTGCTTCTGGCGCTGCTCAATCACGTTCATAACGGACGGTACAAAAACTTGCGCAGCAGAACAAACAGAACCAGAATGTTGACGACCGTCCACAGAATATTCAAATTCAGTGTCAGCATCGTTTATGCCTCCGTTATCAGCCCAGGAACAGGATGATGAGCAGGGCAACAACGAAGCCGAAAATGGCGGTGCCTTCTGCCAGGGCGGCGCCCAGCAGCAGGTTCTTGCTGATCTTGCTTTCAGCTTCCGGCTGGCGGCTGATGGCCTCCGCTGCCTTACCGGTTGCAATGCCAATGCCGATGCCGGCGCCAATGCCGGTCAGTGCTGCGATGCCAGCGCCCAAAGCTACCAAACTTGCCATAATAAATTACTCCTTTTTATAATAATGTAAAAGTGGGAAAGAAAACGCAGGTCATTCCATCGTTTCTTTCATGAACAGGGAGGTCAGGAAGACAAACACATAGGTTTGGATCAGACCGTCAAACAAATCAAAATACAGGCTGAAAATTGCGGGGACAAAAACCGGAACCACCAGTTTGATGAGTTCATGATGACAAATGCGCCCAGAACGTTGCCGAACAAACGCATGCACAGGCTGGTGGGCCGGATGGCGATTTCCAGAATGTTCATGGGGGTCATCAGGGCAATGGGTTCCGCCAGGCTGTGTACAAATCGCTTGCCGCCCTTTGCATGGATGCCGGAATATTCGATCAGCACAATACTCATAATAGCCAGCGCTGCGGTAACATTCAGGTCCTTTGTGGGGGGCTTGAGACCAATGATGCCGATCAGGTTGGAGCAGGCAATGTACAGTGCAACCGTGATCAGGTACGGCACATACTGTTTGCCGGCTTCGCCCAGCAGATCTTTGAAGAAGTTATCCATGGTTACCACAGCGGTTTCCAGGATGGCCTGGCGCTTGCTGATATGATTGACCTTGAGATTGCGTGTGAGCAAAATCGAAACGATCACCAAAAACGCATGATGCCCCAACTTACCGCGATGGATTCCGGGATGTCGATGCCGCCAAAAATGGGAAGGGTAAACGCCGTATCAACGTTAAGCTCCTCTTTTAAGGCGGCGGTCAGTTCGTTCATTATTCCGCCTCCTCTGGCCAGCGGGGCAGCTTGTGCGCCGGGCTGGCTTTATGTTTTGAATTTATCTGATAAAAAGCGCACCAAGGAGAAAAACAGAAGGGGGGAAACGGCGATGTTCCGTTTCAGCACCCTCCTTGCTGCGTTTTTATGCCGCCATAATACCACCATTCCCCGCCATTTGTAAGTCCCTTGCCGCACATTCTGCCTTTTGGATATTCCGTAATTCTGACAGATTAAAAATACTGTGCATGATGCACAATAAAGCACACTGAAAATTGAGCTAATTGCCGAATTTAATGACAAAAAATGCAGAAAAGTTCTTAATTTCAAACAAATCTTGCGGTTCTGTGCGGTTTTGATGGTGAGGGAAAGGTACGGTGTTTGTGCAAAACTGCCAAGGAGCGGAAATTCAGGCGATGCGCTCCGCGCCAAGGGCGGTTTCGGATGCAAAGCGGGTAGCCGCCAGCTTTTCCAGTGTGGCAAGCCGCACGCAGATGGTAAACAGCCGGGCCGCAGGTTCGATCTCCTCGGCGCTGGCAAAGCTGGGGGCAATACGGATGTTGCTGTCCTGCGGGTCGCGGCCATAGGGCCAGGTGGAACCGGCGGGGGTGAATTTGACACCGGCCCGGCGGCAAGCTCCACCGTGCGGGCCGCGCAGCCCGGCATGGTATCGAAGGAAAGGAAGTAGCCGCCGCGGGGTTCCGTCCAGCTGGCAATGCCGCTGCGTCCAGTTCCTCGCGGAAAATGGAGATGACCTGCTCGAACTTGGGGCGCAGCAGGCGGGCATGGCGTGCCATATGGCTTCAATGCCGCTTTCATTGCGGAAAAAACGTGCCTGGCGCAGCTGGTTGAGCTTATCGGGGCCGATGGTGGCAAACTTCCACACTTTGCGCAGATCGATCAGGTTGGCGGAACTTGCCGCCACGCCGCTGATGCCTGCACCGGGGAAGGAAACCTTGCTGGTGGAGCAGAACTCATACACCATATCCGGGTGCCCGGCATTGGCGCAGGCGGACAGGATGTCTGGCAGGACGGCCGGGGCGTTGGGGTAAAGGTCATGCACGCAGTAGGCGTTATCCCAGAAAATGCGAAAATCCGGCGCTGCGGGTTGCAGGTGGGCAAAGCGCTCCACCACCATGGGGCTGAACACAATGCCGGTGGGGTTCTGGTACTTGGGTACGCACCAGATGCCTTTGATGGAAGCATCCCGCTGGACCAGATCTTCGATCATGTCCATATCGGGGCCATCATTGTGCATGGGGATGGGGATTAGCTGGAAGCCGAAATGCTCCGTCATGGCAAAATGGCGGTCATAACCCGGCACGGGGCAAAGGAACTTGCGGTCCTTGACCTGCACCCACGGCTCTGCGCCCAGCAGGCCGTCCAGCATGGCGTGGCTGAGAATATCGAACATCATGGTCAGGCTGCTGTTGCCGCCCACCATGACCTGCTCCGGCCGCACGCCAATCATACCGGCCAGCAGGGCTTTTGCTTCGGGAATGCCGTCCAGCCCGCCGTAATTGCGGCAGTCGGTGCCATCCTCACTGTCCAGCACGCTGCGGGAGTTCAGTTCACCCAGCATGCGCTGCGAAAGTGCCAGCTGCTCCGGCGCAGGCTTTCCGCGGGAAAGATCCAGCTGCAGGCCCTGCTGTTCGTACTCATGGTAGCGCTGGCACAGACGGTGGTATTCCCGCTGCATTTCTTTTTTTGTCATATCCTGATACTGCATGGTGCCATCCTTCCTGGACAATACCGGCAGGGCCGCTTGCTTACCTGGTGTAGCTGAAAACGAAGAAAATGACGAAGATTTCGCAAATGTGCGATGGATTCGAGCAAAAAGCCGCAGGAATCCTTTGTGGATTCCAAGGATTTTTAACGCGGAATCCGGCCGCGTTTGTAGAAATATTCTAAATTTTCGACGTTTCAGGTACACCCTGGGGGGAGTATGCACGAACCCTGCCGGTATGCCTTGTTTTCTGGAACGGTTTGTATTATACTGTCGGAAAACACATTTGTAAAATATATGTTTCGCATGCAAAATATTTGTATTTGATATGGCAAAACGCAGGAAAAGAGGAAAAACTGTGAATGTAAACTATGAATATTACCGCTTATTTTACTATGTCTGCAAATATCACAGTATAACCCGCGCGGCCAATGTGCTGCGCATGAGCCAGCCCAATGTGACCCGCGCCCTGAACCGGCTGGAGGAACAGCTGGGCTGCAAGCTGCTGGTGCGCAGCACCCGCGGCGTGACGATGACGCCGGAGGGCGAGGTGCTGTTTGCCCACGTGGAAATCGCCCAGGAGCAGCTGCAGGCGGGGGAAAGCGAGCTGGCGGGCATTACCGCGCTGGAAAGCGGCGCGCTGACCATTAGCGCCAGCGAGACCGCTTTGAATGTGTTTTTGCTGGATAAGCTGCGGGAATTCCACCGGCGTTACCCCGGCGTGCGGCTGCGCATTGCCAACCATTCCACCCCGCAGGCCATCCGTGCGCTGGGGCGCGGGCTGGTGGATCTTTGTGTGATCACCACCCCGGCCCGGTTGGAATCCACGATGCGCCGTACCCTGCTGATGCCGTTCCAGGAAATTCTGATTGCCGGCAGGGACTTTGAATTTTTGCAGGGCCGCCGCTGGGCGCTGAAAGAACTGCAGCAATACCCTCTGATCTGCCTGGGCAGCGAGACGATGACCTATGCGTTCTATAACCAGTTTTACTTAAGCAACAATCTTGTTTTGCAGCCGGATACTGAGGCCGCTACCACCGACCAGGTGGTGCCGCTGGTCAAAAGCGGGCTGGGGCTGGGGTATGTGCCGCAGAATTTTGCCAAGGATGCCCTGGCCGCGGGGGATGTGTTTACCATCCAGTTGAAAGAGGAAATCCCCACCCGTCATGTTGTGCTGGTGCAGGATGGCGGCCGTGTTCCCAACGCAGCTGCGCGCGAATTTGCCCGGATGCTGAACAGCAGCGTTACGCAGCAGAATGTACCATAAGCGGACAAAATTGTGCACCGGCACCAGAAAATTAAAAATATCTGCGTCTGTTTTTGTGAAAGGTGATTGACAACTGCCGTGCGGAACCGTATGATAAAAGTGGAACTTTGCCCGGTACAGCGGGAACCATACGGTGCGCCGGATTCCGCGCAGAGGGACAGAAAATAATAGGAGGGATTGTTTTGAAACAATGGCTGAAAGACGCAGTTTTTTACGAAATTTACCCCCAAAGCTTTTATGATACCAACGGGGATGGCATCGGCGATCTGAAGGGGATTATCGAAAAGCTGGATTACATCAAAGAGCTGGGGTGCAACGCCCTTTGGATCAACCCCTGCTTTGATTCCCCGTTCAAGGACGCCGGGTATGATGTGCGCGATTATAAGCTGATTGCCCCCCGCTATGGCACCAACGCGGATGCCAAAGCGCTGTTTGAAGCAGCTCATGCCAAGGGCATCCATGTGCTGCTGGACCTGGTGCCCGGCCATACCAGCGAGGAACACGCATGGTTTAAGGAGAGCAGTAAGCCGGAAAAGAATGAGTATTCCGACCGCTATATCTGGACGGACTCCTGCTTTAGCGCCGGTGACGGTATGCCGTTCATTGGCGGCGAGACTGACCGCAACGGTACTTATATTTTGAACTTCTTCAAGTGCCAGCCTGCTTTGAACTATGGTTACGGCAAGTGCCGCGAAAAGTGGCAAATGCCCACCGACGCCCCCGGCCCGCGCGCAACGGTGGAAGCCGTGAAGGATGTGATGCGCTTTTGGCTGGATATGGCTGCGATGGTTTCCGTGTGGATATGGCATCCAGCCTGGTCAAGAATGATACCCACCACAAAAAGTATACCTGTGCCATCTGGCGCGATATTGCCGCTATGCTGGACAAGGAATACCCCGAAGCCGCTCTGGTGAGCGAATGGAACCAGCCGCGCCAGTCCCTGAAAAACGGCTTTGATATGGACTTTATGCTGGAATGGCAGGGCAATGGCTACAGCTGGCTGATGCGCAATTATGATGGCGCAACAGATTCTGACCCGCATAACATCGGCAAGGCGTATTTCTGTGCGGATTCCGGCACGGGTATTGACAAGTTCCTGGATGACTGGCTGCCCAGCTACAAGGCGACCCGCAAGGACGGCCTGTACTGCTTGATTACCTGCAACCATGATACCATCCGCCCCTCCGCCGGTTTGACCCCGGATGAGCTGAAAATTGCTTACGCCATGCTGTTTACCCTGCCCGGCGCACCGTTTGTGTATTATGGCGATGAGATCGGCATGCGCTATCTGCCGTTGCCCACCAAGGAGGGCGGCTATTTCCGCACCGGTTCCCGCACCCCCATGCAGTGGGATAACAGTGCCAACAAGGGATTTTCTACCGCCGCAGCCGACAAGCTGTACCTGCCGGTGGACGATGCCGCGGACGCCCCCACCGTGGCTGCCCAGCAGGCAGACCCTGACAGCCTGTGGCATACCGTGCAGGGGGTGCTGAACTTCCGCCACAGCCACCGGGATCTGGATTCCGATGCGCCGTTCCATGTGCGGTTTGCCCCCAAGGCAAAGGGCAGCTACCGCCCGTTTGCCTGGGAGCGCGGCAAGCTGATCTGCGCGGTGAATCCCGCCCGCGAGGAAGCAGAACTGCCCCTGAAACTGGAAGACGGTACCCGCGTGCTGCATGTGATCGGCAAAGCCGAAGTGAAGGGCGATGAGCTGGTGCTGGGTGCACAGAGCTTTGCAATTTTGGGGTAAGCAGAATAGATTGCAAACGCAAATGTTAAATAGAATCATATAAAGCAGCGCCCCGGCGGGACAAGATATCCCGCCGGGGCAGTGTTTTTTATGGAAGAATGATTATACGCTTCAGATCACATTGTATTCTTTCAGCAGTTTTTCAATCTCGGTGCCCTCCAGCTTCTTCAAAGCTTCTTTCAGGGCCAGTTTCTGCACAACGTTCATCTCCATATCGGTGACCTTTTTGCCGTCGCGCAGTTTTACGGTGGCATCCAGCAGATCGCGGATATCATATACGCTGCCCCAGACCTCCGGTACGCCGCGGTCAACGTTCAGCAGGGTGTAAACCGCTCCATGCCGGTGCGGATGGAATACTCGGTGGTAAAGATGGTATCGCGCTTGGTCTCGGCAAACTGGCCGATGAAAGCGAAATTCACAGCGCCTTCGGGCACAACATCCGGGCGGTCGCCGGCAGCGCGCGGCATAAAGAAAGCGTCGATATACGGCATCATGCAGGGCACGGTGTTAGCACTGTTGGCAGCCAGATCCTCGATCTGGTCAACTGGTACACCAATGTGGTACAGCCATTCCTGCAGATCTCCTCGCCGGTGCATTCGCGCATGGCTTCTTGACGTAATCGCCGGGCTTATCACTGAACAGACTGTACACCCAAACGCAGAGCTGGTCCTTGGGCTGGTCGCGGAACTGCTGCTGGCGGTTCAGGGTCAGCTGAGCAGCCAGCTGGAATCCTTGACGGAGACAATGCCGCCGGTGACGACCTTGCCGGTGAAGGGATCGCGCTTGCAGATCTTTTTGATATAGGGCACAATGCGCTGGTCCAGCGTGGTGATGGTGGCGCTCATCCAGTTGCTCAGCTCCGGGTCATAGCAGAACTTGTCCGGGTGGCCGAAGCTGGGGTCCTGGGCGGCGATCTTGCGCCACAGATCCCAGCCGCCGCCTTCCTTCAGATCAAACTTGAGGGGGGCAACGGTGGTCTGGCTGCCAATGGTGGAGTTTTCGACACAGCCGCCGTTGGTGATGAACACCAGGTCGTTCTCGGTCAGGTCAATGCACTCTTCGTGGCCGTCGCGCAGAGTATCAATGCGGGTGGCCTGCTTTTTGCCGTTGGCGCAGTCAAAGGCAACGTTGGTCACCTTGACGCCGTAATGGAACTGCACGCCATAGCTTTCCAGGTACTTGACCATGGGCAGGATCATGGATTCATACTGGTTGTAGCGGGTAAAGCGCAGGGCGGTGAAATCCGGCAGGCCGCCGATGTGGTGGATGTAGCGCTGAAGGTAGCGCTTCATCTCCAGGGCGCTGTGCCAGTTCTCAAAGGCGAACATGGTGCGCCAGTACAGCCAGAAGTTGGTGTTCAGGACTTCGTCATCAAAGAAGTCGGTGATCTTTTTATCGTACAACTGCTCGTCCGGGGTCATGAACAGCTTCAAAATCTCCATGGCACCTTTGTCAGACAGGCCGAACTTGCCATCGGTGTGGGCATCCTCGCCGCAGTTGACGGTGGCGCGGCACAGGCTGTAGTTGGATCGTGCTTGTTCAGCCAGTAATACTCGTCCAGCACGGTGACGTTCTCATCCTCAATGGAGGGGATGGAGCGGAACAAATCCCACATGCACTCGAAGTGGTTGTCCATCTCACGGCCGCCGCGCATAACGTAACCGATGTCCTGGTACTTGTAGCCATCGCAGGCACCACCGGGGATGGGGTCCTTTTCCAGCACATGGATGTGCTCGCCCTTCATCTGGCCGTCACGCACCATAAAGCATGCGGCGGACAGCGCGGCCAGGCCGCTGCCAATAAGGTAGGCACTCTTGTGGTCAACGCCCTCCGGTTTTTCGGGACGGGCAAAAGCTTCATAGTTACCGCTGGAATAATACATAAAAAGCCTCCTTGCGTTGGTTTGTTTATCTGGGGCAACACCGCACAATTCCCGCCTTGCGGCTTAAGCACCGCTCCGGCAGCTGCGGCACGGCATCTGCGTTGCCAAAATGCTCGATAATACACAAAAGTATTATCTGCGCTTTTGGCTTGGCATCTGCCGCACCTCGCTCG
>ENA-OPZM01000297-OPZM01000297.1-human-gut-metagenome-genome-assembly--contig:-NODE-297-length-21896-cov-5.116772_pt1 | contig 21896 bp, 29 predicted proteins | sample MGYA00242478_ERZ504493 | MGnify/ENA primary metagenome ERZ504493 (study PRJEB26092, sample SAMD00036227) | human gut metagenome | host: Homo sapiens | study: EMG produced TPA metagenomics assembly of... | reverse complement strand
GGCAGAGATGAGCATGGAGGGGTTGAGCGAGGACAGGCGTCCTGATAGGACCATGGCGATATCGGTACCGCGCAGGCCGAACCACTCCTTCTTGCTCATCTTGAGCAGGTCGCGGCCTCCCAGAGAACCTCGCCGGAAGATGCTCGTCATCGTCGGTCAGGCCCATGATGGCCAGCGTGGTGATGGACTTACCGCAGCCGGACTCGCTACCAGGCCCATGGTCTGGCCGGGACGGACGTCAAAGTTAACGTGGTCGACGACGTTGATATCACCGTGGTGCTCAAACTGGATGCAGAAATCGCGGACCGAAAGGATCGGCTCAACGGACTCATCGGGCACATGGCGGTCGTTACGCTTGAGCTCGACATCGCGCAGTGCGCCAAGACGGGCGGACAGGGACTGAGCCTGCTCCTTGTAGGCACGAACGGGGTCGGAAACCAGCAGGTCGGCCTCGCGGCGCTTGGAGGAATCGGTCGGATCCAGGGCGGCGGAGGGAGCAGCGGCCATGGCGTCGGTAATGCCCTCGGAGAGGATGTTGAGCGCCAGGCAGGTGATCATGATGGCCAGGCCCGGGAACAGTGCCTGCCACCAACGGCCAGCGAGCACGCCACCGCGTGCGTCGGCGAGAATGTTGCCCCAGGTAGCGGTGGGCTCCTGGATGCCGGCGCGATGAAGGTCAGCGAGGCCTCGAAGATAATGGCGTCGGCGACCAGGGTAACGGTGAAGACCATAATCGGAGCGATGCAGTTACGCAGAACATGCTTGATCAGAATCCACGGAGCCTTGGCGCCGGACACGATGACCGCGCGGACATAGTCCTCACCGTACTCGGACACGATGTTGGCGCGCACGATACGGGCGATCTGCGGGGTGTACATAAAGCCGATCGCAAAGATGATCGACGGCACGGAATTGCCCAGGATGGAAACGAAAACGGCTGCGAGGGCGATACCCGGGATGGACATGATGATGTCCAGGATACGCATGATCGCCTCAGAGATAGACTTGCGCGAAACCGCTGCAAGAGCGCCGACAACGGAACCACAGACCAAAGCCATGGCGGTAGCACCAAAGCCGATAATCAGCGAGTAACGTCCGCCGTAGAGCATGCGCGACAGAATGTCGCGACCCTTATCGTCGGTACCGAAGATAAATCCGTTGCCGGGAGCCTGGCGAGCCGTAAAGATCTCGACCGGGCTATAGGGGGCAAGAAGGGGCGCCAAAATCGCAGTCAGGGCGACCAGCACCAGCACGACGGCGGCAATCTTAGAAGACAGCGTCATCTTCTTCCAGCCACCGAGCTTGAGCCCCTTGGAGGCAGCCTTCTCGAGCTGCTCGGTTTGCTTCTCTCGAATCTTTACCATAATCTACACCGTCCTGATGCGCGGGTTGATGAGCAGGTAGAGCATGTCAACCACGATGTTGATGATGATGAAGCAAGAGCAACGACGATAACGACGCCCTGAACCAGGTTCGCCTCGTTGCCCTGAACGCCCTGCAGAATCGCAGTGCCCATGCCGGGGAGGTTGAAGATAACCTCGATGACGACGCGCCGCCCATGAGGTAGCCGATCTTAAGACCGAGGGTGGTGACCGGGGTGATCAGCGCATTGCGAAGAACGTTGATGCCGACGACGACCTTCTCGGGAACGCCGGCGCCACGAGCCATACGGACATAGTCCTTGTCGAGCTCCTCGACCATGGCGGTACGCACGATACGAGTCATCTGGCCCGTCAGCGGAAATGCCAAGGCGATAGCGGGCATGATCATACGTCCAGATAGCCAACCGGATTCGTGGTGAAGTGAGGCAGAGCACCCGATGCCGGGAGCACCTTAAGGTAGGAAGAGAACAGCAGGATCAACAGAACGGCAAGCCAGAACGACGGGGTTGCCAAGCCGGCGATGGAAAAGACGCGGATCACTTGGTCCGGCCATTTGTCGCGATACAGTGCCGCGATGACGCCGAGCAAAAACGAAACGACCGCACCGATGGCAAGACCGATGAAGGTCAGCTGCATCGTGACGGGCAGGGCCGTGGAGATGCGCTTGGCAACGGAGTTGCGGGCAGCGCCGTAGGTACCATGTCGCCATGAATCAAATCGCCCATATAGCGCACGTAGCGCACAGGCCAGGGGTCGTCCAGACCATACTTCTCATGGTACTCGGCAACCGCCTCGGGCGAGGCACCGTCACCCAACGCCGTGTAGGCGGGGTCGGTCTTGGAGAACGACATAAGGAAGAACACCAGGACGGTGACGCCCAATGCCATGATCGGCAGCGCCACAAGACGCCTTCCAATCAAACGTAGCAAGTTGTTCACGTTCTCTCCCCTTTCTTTTGTCGGTAGGACCAACTGGTATATGAGTACGGATACTCATTACAAGACCCGAGCGACATCGTTGCCGCCCGGGTCTTTGTTTCAACTATGAGGATACGGTCCCAACGGCCGACATCCTGCATACAGACTCAAGCGAGTCTTACGCCTTGACGGTCGCAACGCCCCTGAAGGACATGCTCGTCGTGCCGATGCCCTTGAAGCCGTCGAGAGCCTCGCCGTTGGGCGCGGTGGACGGATCGTCCCAGGAAGCGGAGACGGTCTTGACGTGGACAACGGGGTACAGAACGGCGTTGTCGGCGATGATGTCGAAGCACTCGTTCCACTTCTTCTGCTGCTCGTCGCCCTCGGCGGCAAGAGCCTCGTCCATGAGACCGTGAAGCTTCTGCCACTCAGCGGACTCCTTCCACGGGCAACGGGTCTGCATCCAGACGTTGTCGCCATACCACCAGTTGAGCAGCAGGTCGGGGTCAGCGCCGAAGCAGGAAGGATCGCCAGGGGCAAGGAGGATATCGTAGGCCTCGCCGCCGTCGATGGCAGCGTAGGTGGCCGGCGAGGTATCGGTCTGGATGGTCACCTCAAAGCCGAGAGCGTCGAGGTCGTTCTTGACCTGGGCGGCCATGCCCTTGATCTGCTCGTTGTCGGTGGTGCGCAGGGTGATGGCACCCGGGGTGATGCCGGACTCCTCGATGAGCTTCTTAGCCTTCTTGCGTCGGTCTTGTACACCGTGGAAGCCTCATGATAATTGGTGAAGCTCTTGGGCAGGTAGCAGCTGGCAGCGGTGGCAAGGCCGGCAAAGGTGTTGCTGACCATCTTCTCGGTGTCGAGCGCATACATGACAGCCTGACGGACCTTGACGTTGTTCCAAGGCTCCTTGGCGACGTTGAACATGATGAAGCGGGTGCCGAAACCCTGAACGTTATCGATCTTGCAGCCGGCGCTCTCGAGCTGGTCGACGGCGTCAGCGGTAACGAGCTCCATAACGAGCGTGGAGCCCTCCTGCTGAGCGGTAACGCGAGCGGTGGGGTCGGTCAGGATGCTGTACTGGATCTTCTTATCCTCGGCAGCATACTCACCGTTGTACTCGGGGTTGGGAACCAGGGTGATCTCGGTATCGGAGATAGAGTCGTACATCCAGGGGCCGGAGCCGATCGGCTGCTTGGCGCGATCCTCCTCGGTCTGGGTGGCCGGGGTAACGCGGATGATGGCAAGACGATCCTTGAGCAGAGAGAAGTTGGGGACCTTGGTCTTGACCGTCACGGTGCTGGCGTCCTTAGCCTCGATGGACTCGAAGGGCTGGAAGAACGGAGCATAGGTAGCGGAAGCGGCGCAAGCGGTGTAGGAGGCAACGACATCGTCAGCGGTGACCTCGGTGCCATCGGAGAACTTGGCGCCCTTGCGGATGGTAACCTCGAAAGTGGTGTCGTCCACAGACTTGGGGTCGTCGGTGGCGAGCTCGTTGAAGGTGCTGTAGTCGTGGTAATCGATGCCGTAGAGGCCCTCGACGACGTGCCAGTTAGCACCCAGGCCCACAGCGGAGCCGGTGCTGGCGGGGTCGAAGCTGGACGGAGCGTAAGCGGAACCAGCGGTGATCACGCCGCCGCCACGGTTGGCGGAATCGGTGGAACCGGAAGCGGAACCCTCGTCGCTAGAGCTGCCACCGCAGCCGGTGAGACCAAGCCCTGCGACAGCAGCGACGCTGCCGGTGAGGCCGAGGAACGAACGCCTGGACATACCCTTGTTGATGATGGCCATGTCTTCTCCTATCAATAGAGAATCTTACCCGGGAGCGCCTAGACGTGCCCCCGCGCAACTTGCGGACGATATATACCTTACCTACCGACGAACCCAACTGAGGTGCCGCGCTCGGCGACCGATACATACATACGCTTGAACGGTATTTACTACCGTTCACCGAATTCATTGACAAACGATTCGCCAGACAGTATGTATCGACGAGGCGAGATATCAGTCTTCGTCAACCCGCAGGATAGCAGGGTTGTTCACCATGGCTAGTCAAACGTTTTAGCGTTAATAAAACCCAAAATCGGCTGGTAATCGCCGTGAAATACATGATTGAAAATCACGCAATCGTGTATATCAGTTGTTTAGAGGCGTGTTTAGTTTTCGGATTGCTTTGCCGCCATCTCGGAGCGCTCGGCATTCCACGCAACAAGTGCCTCGTGGACCGCTTTGGCGACATCGGCCGGAACGCCTCGAACTTCTGCAATCTCCTGCTCGCTCGCCGCGCGCAAACGCTTCATCGAGCCAAATGGCGCATAAGGGCACGTTTTCTGGTGGGCCCCACGCCAGGAACGTCATCGAGTACCGAAACTGTCATGGCCTTGTCGCGCAATTCACGATGGAACGTGATAGCAAATCGGTGGGACTCATCGCGCACCTGTTTAATTAGATAGAGCGAGGCAGACCCGGTCGGCAGCACGACGGGGGTCTCGTCCCAAGGCACAAAAACTTCCTCATCGGCCTTCGCCAAGCCACAAACTGGTATATCGAGCCCAAGAGCCTCAAGTTGCTTGATCGCAGCGGTCAATTGCGGCTTACCGCCATCGACAACGAGCAGATCAGCACGAGCCAAAGCGCTCGTCGGCCATGCGCTCGGGAGCATAGCGTCGTCCCAAAACCTCGGACATCGACACGAAGTCGTTTGCCTCATCCAATTCGGTCTGGATTTTAAAACGACGATACTGGCTCTTGTCGGCGCGCCCGTTGGTAAACACCACCATCGAGGCGACCGTAAAGGTGCCATGCAGCGTCGAGATATCGAAGCACTCGATACGCAACGGCGGCGATGGCAGCGCCAACGCACTTTCGAGCTCCAGGAGCGCTTGATTGGTGCGGTCGTCAGCGTACCCCGTTCGCATCATGTAGCGCATGAGGCATGGCGCGCATTTTTGGATGCCATATCGAGCAGACGGTGCTTTTCGCCACGCTGCGGCCTATGGAGATGGCAGGAACGCTCACGCTTGCCCGCAAGCCACTCCCCCAGCGCTTCCGCATCCTCAAGCTCGACGGAAAGGTTGACCTCAGCTGGAATATCAGCCGTCTCGTCGTAATAGCGCTTAAGAAAGCCCGACTGGAGCTCTTCCTCGTCAACATCAAGACCCTTGTCGAGAATGAACTCGCAGGTGCGAACTGTTCGGCCCTCGCGAACGACGAAGACGCAAGCGGCGGAGATGGTCTCCTCGCGATAGAAACCGATGACATCTATATCGACACTGGAGGGAAAAACGACTTGCTGACGATCGTCCAGACCCCTGATGACCTCCAAACGACGTTTGACGCGTGCCGCGCGCTCAAAGTCGAGCGCCTCAGCGGCATCCGTCATCTCGGAGGTCAGCTCATCGACGACATCCTTGCGATGGCCCGACAAAAAGCGCTCGACACGCTTGACGTTCTTGCATAGTCTGCCGGGGAAATCACGCCGACACACGCACCCGGGCCGCGCCCGACATGGTAGTCAAAGCAGGGGCGCCCGTTTTGCGCGCAAATCATATTGACGATGTCTTCCTCGCCCTTGTGGGACTCGACGATACGGCGACAACGACGCCACTCCGCACAGGATGCGGAGCAGATGGGGATAACCTTGCGCAGCGTATCTATCGTCTCACGTGCGCGCGGCTATCGGTATAAGGTCCAAAATAGCGCGTTCCCGGCTTATGACGCTCACGCGTGTATTTGATAGCGGGATACAGGTCGCCCTTTGTAATGGCGATAAAGGGGTAGCTCTTGTCATCCTTGAGGTCGACGTTAAAGTACGGATGGTACTGACCAATCAAATTGCGCTCGAGCACCAACGCCTCGTGCTCGGTCTCCACCACGATATAGTCAAAGCTCGCCACCAGCTGCATCATCAGCGGGATCTTCTGGCGCTCGTCCTGCAGCGTCACGTACTGACGCATACGGGCGCGCAGGTTTTTCGCCTTGCCCACGTAGATGACATCGCCCTTGGCGTCTTTCCAAAGGTAGCAGCCGGGCTGCGTGGGAACGCGCGAAACCTGCTCGGCAAGCGTTGGAATGTTGTCGTGACCGGCCACGCGCACCTACTTGCGACGAATCAGCGCCGAGACCTCGGGCATCTTAAGGACGACGGCAAGGCCAAAGGTAACAGCAAGCGAGACGACACCCGCAACGCAAACGTAGCCAAGAGTAATCAGAATCGAGCCGCCAAGTGCCCCGACAAAGTGCTCAAGCGCCCACATGACGCCGGCGCTGCGGCAGCACCCAGCCACCGAGTAAAAGGCCAAAGAAACCGCCATGCAGGATAGATTTAACCTGAAGACCACGCAGACGACGACGCAGCCACCACAGCGAGCAACCGACCAAGATCACGTAGTCGACGACATACGAAAGCGCGATTGCCGGCATACCGAAGCCCAGCACAACGCCAAACAGCAGAACCGAGCCGGCCTGGCCGATGGCGGAATACAGGCAATAGCGGCTATAGGGCTTCATGTCGAGCAAGGCAGAGAAGCTCTTCTGCATCAGCACGACCACGCCGTAGAGCGGCAGCGAGAACGCCAAGTAGACAAGGAACTCGGACACCAGCGCCACGCCGGACTCATCGAACTTGCCAGCGCAGTAGATCATGTTGAGCGGACGCGCGAAGACAATCAGGTACAGCGCGAACGGAACCAGGAAGAACAGCATCTGGGCGACGCCACGCGAAATGCCCGTGCGAACGCTGTCGTAATCCTTCTCCTGTGCGTCGTGAGAGAGCTCGGTATAGAGCGCCGTCGAAAGCGAGGCGGCAATCAGCGCGTAGGGCAGCGTGTACCACAGGCGCGCATAGGCGATGACGGAAGGACCGGTCTCGGGCTGGACCACCAGCGCGGCAGCGTTCGTGATAGAAGTCGAGACAAACATGCACACCGTAGCGAGCAGCGTCGGGATACCGAGCGCAATCGTCTGGCGCAGTGCGGGGTCCTTAAAGTCGATATGGATATGGGGATGCACGCCGTGCTTGCCAAGCGCGGGGATCTGACAAGCCATCTGAACAAAGACACCGAGGGTCGTACCGGCCGCAATCAAGATGATGCCGGCACGTTCGCCAAACTGTGCGGACACGGGCGCAAAGCCCATAAAGCTCGCAATGACGATCACATTGTTGAGGACCGGGGCAAACGTCGACCAGAAGTAGTCGCGGTGTGCGTTGAGAACGCCCGAAAACACCGAGCCCAAACCATAAAACAGAATCTGGATGGCAAAGAAACGGAACATGAACGCAGCGGTATCCATGCTGCCGCCGTCACCCGAAAGGAACGATTGCGTCCAAATAAAGCCCGGAGCGAACACGGTCCCCAGCAACGAAATGCCACCCAGCACCAATAGCAGAATACCGAGCAGGTTGCCCACGTACTCGTTCGAGGCCTCGCGACCCTGCTCACGCCTCACGCCCATGTACACGGGCAAAAACGCCGTCACGAGCATGCCGCCCATCACGAGTTCGTAGAGCATATTGGGCAGGTTGTTGGCGACCTGATAGGAGGACGAGAGCAGCGACATGCCGATAGCGGCCGCCATTGCCCATGTGCGGATAAAGCCGGTGACGCGAGACACGATGGTCAGGATGGTCATAAGCCCGGCGGAACGACCAACCGTGGAGTAGTCCGACGAGCCCATATCATCAGTGCCATCTCGCGACGAAGAAGCTTCGGATGAGGGTGTCTGAGGCGCAGATTCTTTTGCAAAATGAGCTCCGCACTTCAATTCTTCCTGCGGCATCGCTCAGTCCTCTCTCGTAATCGGGGCGACCGTCGCCCCGCAAAATGCAATTAAATCATCGGGTGCAAGCTCAAGCTGATAACCACGCTTGCCTCCCGAAATAAAAATGGTATCCCAAAGGACACATGTCTCATCAATGAGCGTCCGGTAGCGTTTTTTCATACCGACCGGACTGCAGCCGCCGCGAACGTAGCCAGTCGCCGCAAGCAAATCCTTCACATGCATCATGGCCAAGGACTTCTCCCCCGCGGCACGCGCGGCGGACTTTAGATCGAGCTCGTCGGCAACAGGGATGCAGCACACGACATGGTCGTTGGACGGCGTCACGCAGACCAAGGTCTTAAATCCTTGTCCGGGCTCCTCGCCAAGCTGCTCCGAAATCGCGACCCCCAGGCCCGCCGACTCATCACCATCGTCTTCGTACGTATGTAGAACATAGGAAATGCCGGCGCTTTCCAGCTCGCGCATCGCATTGGTTTTTGGCGTCTTTACAGCCTTTGCCATGGCATATCCTTTCCCTCGCATTCGGACGCAAGGATTAAGTATATGTCCAATTCGGCTGCATACGTCACTTCGACACAGCAAGCGCCATCGAATCACAAGGAGTCGATGCGCCCATAACTGAATCGCCTATTTATTGAGCATCAAGTTGAGCCTGACGCTCCCGGTCACGCCTGAGCAACGGCGCCAAAAACTTGCCCGTATAACTTTGCGGACAGTCCGCAACCTGCTCCGGTGTGCCCGAAACCACGACGGTTCCGCCGCCGTTACCGCCCTCGGGGCCCATATCGATCAGGCGGTCGGCAACCTTGATGACATCAAGGTTGTGTTCAATCACCAGCACCGTGTTGCCCGCATCGACCAAGCGCTGCAGCACATCGAGCAGCTGGCGGACGTCCTCAAAATGAAGGCCGGTCGTCGGCTCGTCCAAAATATAGAACGTCTTGCCCGTCTGGCGTCGATGAAGCTCCTTGGCGAGCTTCACACGCTGCGCCTCGCCGCCCGAGAGCGTCGTGGCGGGCTGGCCCAGGCTCACGTAGCCCAAGCCTACATCGTACAGCGTCTGGAGCTTGCGCTTAATCTGCGGGATATTCCCAAAGAAGGCCAGCGCCTCGGTGACGCTCATGTCGAGCACGTCCGAGATGGTCTTGCCACGGTAGGTGACCTCGAGTGTCTCGCGGTTGTAGCGTTTACCGCCGCAGACCTCACAGGGGACATAGATATCGGGGAGGAAGTGCATCTCGATCTTAATTTGTCCGTCGCCCTTGCATGCTTCGCAGCGACCGCCGCTCACGTTAAAGGAGAAACGTCCCGGCGAGTAGCCGCGCGCCTTCGACTCCGGCGTACTCGCAAACAGCGCGCGAAGATCATCCCACAGGCCAATGTACGTAGCAGGGTTGGAACGCGGCGTGCGGCCAATCGGCGACTGGTCGATATCGATAACCTTATCGATACACTCGATGCCCTCGATTTTCTTATACGGACCACAGGGCGCGTCGAACGGTGAATGGCATTCGTAAGGGCAGGTGCGATGGTGTCGGTAACCAGGGAGCTCTTACCCGATCCCGACACGCCGGTAACGACCGTAAGCGTACCAAACTCGATCTTGGCGGTAACGTTTTTGAGGTTGTTGGCGCGGGCGCCCGTGATCTTAAGGCAGCCGCGACCGGGCTTGCGGCGTTCATCGGGAACCCGAATCATTCGCTTGCCGGTCAGGTAGGCACCCGTCATCGAATCGGGGCACGCCATGATATCGGCAGGCGTTCCCGCGGCGACCACGTGTCCGCCGTTCACGCCCGCACCGGGGCCCATGTCGATCACATAGTCGGCAGCACGAATCGTATCCTCATCATGCTCGACGACGATGACGGTATTGCCGATATCGCGTAGGCGCTCAAGCGTCTTGATCAGGCGCTCGTTATCGCGCTGATGGAGCCGATCGACGGCTCGTCCAAAATGTACAGCACACCCATGAGGCCGGCGCCGATCTGCGTTGCCAGGCGAATGCGCTGGGCCTCGCCTCCGGAAAGCGTCGCCGAGGCACGGTCGAGGGTCAGATAGTCGAGTCCGACATCGACCAGAAAGCGCAGGCGCTCCAGGATTTCCTTAACGATGCGCCCGCCGATAAATTGTTGGCGCTCGGTAAGCTCCAAGCCCTCAAAAAACTCGAGCGACTCGCGGCACGATAGGCAACAGACCTCGTAAATGGACTTACCGCCTACGGTAACAGCGAGCATCTCGGGGCGCAAACGAGCGCCGTGGCAGCTCGAGCACGGCTCCTCGCGGATGTACTTCTCCAAGCGCGCCTTGGTGTTCTCATTCGTCGTCTCGGTATAGCGCTCGTACAGGATATTGCGCACGCCCGAGAACTTGGTGTCCCACTGGCTGCGGCGCCCATCGAGCTTTTGATAGTCGACCGAAATCTTCTGGTCGCCCACGCCGTCTAAAAACGCGCGACGCACCCGCGGAGGCAGATCCTCCCACGGCGTATCGACGCTCACCTTAAAGTGTTTGCAGACCGCAGCGAAAATCTGCGGATAGTAGTTAGAGTTGCCAAACAGGCTGCCAAAGACCCCGTCGGCGATCGACTTCGAGGGGTCTTCGATTAGGGCCTCGGCATCGACCGTCTTCTTAAAGCCCAGGCCATCGCACTCTGGGCACGCGCCATAGGGCGCGTTGAACGAGAAATCACGCGGCTGCAGGTCATCGATGGAGTGCCCATGCTCCGGGCACGCTAACGCCAGCGAATACTCCAGCAACTCGCCTTCGGTCCCCTCGGGAGCGTCGCGGTCGGGCAGCAAGTATACGTTCACATTGCCGTGCGCCAGCGCGGTCGCCTGCTCAACAGACTCGGCGATACGGCCCAGAGAGTTCTCACGGATCACGATGCGGTCGACCACGACCTCGATATCGTGCTTGAACTTCTTGTCCAGATCGATCTGATCGTCGAGCGAGCGCACTTCACCGTCGACACGCACGCGGCTAAAGCCCTCGGCGCGAAGATCCTCAAACAGTTTGGTGTACTCGCCTTTTCGCCCGCGCACCACCGGTGCCAGCACAAACGCGCGGCGGCCCTCCCCCGCCGTCAAGACCTTGTCGGCAACCTGGTCGGTCGTCTGGCGCTCAATGACACGGCCGCATTCGGGACAGTGCGGGGTGCCCACACGGGCGAACAGCAGGCGCAGATAGTCATAAATCTCGGTTACGGTGCCAACCGTCGAGCGAGGGTTTTTAGACGTCGTCTTTTGGTCGATCGACACCGCCGGCGAAAGGCCGTCGATTGAATCCAAGTCGGGTTTGTCCATCTGTCCCAAGAACTGGCGCGCATAGCTCGAAAGACTCTCGACGTATCGACGCTGGCCCTCGGCATAGATAGTGTCAAATGCCAGCGAACTCTTGCCCGAGCCAGAAAGACCGGTAATGACCACGAGTTGGTCACGCGGAATGGAAACATCGATATCACGGAGGTTGTGCTCACGGGCGCCGCGAATAACGATAGAAGAATCAGACATGGAAGCTCCTTGCCTCCTATTGCATCGAATCATACTGCCGATGAGTTTAGCGCACTCGACGCGCACAGATGTTCGTAATACAAGATTCGCAGACCTTTAGCTTTGCGTATCGGACGCTTTGTTTCTCGAAATGCCATGGAAAGGTTACAGTAATCTAATACTGAACTTAATTTGTTGTACCAGAGGAACGTCCATGACCGAAGATATCCCCCTTGAAATCACTTCGAGCGACATGGCCAATCTGCCCATATTCATCGCCGTCCTTATCGTGGCCGCCGTCGTCGTGCGCGTGTATTTTTCAATCAAACGCAACGAAAAGCCACCCATTGCCCGCGTCTTTTGGTGCGCGACGCTCCTCGTCCCGCTCGGCGTGGTAGCTGCATGGATTACGAATCAATTGCTCGTAAATGAGGACAGCTCCCTATGGATCCTTTCTTATTCGGCGCTCGGTGCTGTCGCCGTCATGCTTCTTGTCGAGCCATTGGTTTCGGGACTTATCGACCAAACCGACCTTGCGACGGGAACGGTTGCCTTTATTTGCCGTGACATCCTTGTCATCGCCGCTGTTTCAGCGCTCTCGTTCGTTTCACTCGAAATTGCCTGCAACGAAACGTTCTATCGCATTCCCGCCAACTCATTCGGGTTTTCCGTCGGGCTGCTCGCGACGGTTCTGCTCTCCCTTTATTTGCTGGGACAGCGTCAAGGAGGCGTCATGGCTCTCGTGCCCGTCGTCTGCTGCATCCTTGGCATTGCCGAGCACTTCGTCATAACGTTTAAAGGCGAAGCATCCTGCCAAGCGATATCTTGGCCCTTGGCACCGCAATGGAAGTGAGCGAGGGATACGAGTTTACCTTTACCGCCGGAATCGTAACCTCTCTCGCCCTGCTGGAGATTTCCCTGGGGCTTCTTTCGCTCATCCGACCGCGAAAGCTCCGTACGCCCACCCATGTCTTCCCCGCTATCGCCGCTAACCTCTGTGCTTTTCTGCTAGTGACCGTTGTGGGGCTCTCAGGCTTTTCCAACATCGACTTGGAGCAGGCGCTGGATTTTGGATTTGACCGTTGGCAGCCCATCACCACGTATGCGTCTCAGGGTTTTATCACTTCGGCTTCTCAATGGTCAACGAGTTGCCCATTGAGAAGCCCGAAGACTATACGCCCGATGAGGCGCAGAGCATCGAGCAGGAGCTCGCCGCCGCCTACGACAGCACATATGGCTCGAGCGAACAGCGCGCGGCGGCCGTTGCCCAGTTCAATGAAATCAAGCCGACGATTGTTGCCGTCATGAATGAGAGTTTTAGCGACCTTTCGTGCTTTGAGCAGCTCCAGGCGGCCGGGTACACCGGCCCCGCATTCTACAACTCGCTTCCCGACACACTTGTTCGCGGCACCATGCTCGCTTCGGTCGCCGGTGGCGGAACGGCGAACTCCGAATTCGAATTTTTGACCGGAGCGACAACGGCCTTTGTCGGATTAGGCAAGATCCCCTATCAGCTGTATCAGATGAATGGCGTAAACAGCCTGGCAAAGGACCTTAAAGAGCTTGGGTATACCACTACCGCTATGCACCCGCAAAACCCCGTCAACTACCATCGAGATAAAATCTATCAGCAGCTGGGCTTTGGAGACTTTCTTTCAATCGGCGATTTCGAAGGTGCGCCCTATTACCATGCCGGCGTATGCGACTACGCCACCTACGACAAGATACTCGACCTGCTTAGAACCGACGAAGCGCCGCAGTTCATCTTTGACGTCACGATGCAAAATCACGGCGGCTACGACCATGGCACCGTTCCCGCCGAAGAGCTGACAAACTATTGGTCGAGGGAGCCAGCGAAGGCGCCAACAGCGCGCTCAACACCTATCTCACCTGCATCAACGCATCCGACCGGGACCTCGAGTACTTTATCAACGAGCTCCGCAACATCGGCAGACCGGTTGTTCTTGTCTTTTTGGCGACCATCAGCCGAGCGCCGCAACGACTCTCAACGACGAGCTGTACCCTCAGGAAGATACGGCAAGCCACGCTTTCCGTATCTATCAGTCGACATATCTCTCTGGCTAACTATGAGATCGCCGGCAATACCGAGCTCAACGTCTACGACACCGTCGGGGCAAACGAGATTGCAGCCATTACCCTTAATAAGATCGGCGCCCCGCTCACCAATTACCAAAAGGCCCTGCTTGCGACAAGGTCAGATGTGCCCACCATCAATGTCGCCGGCTATCTCGGTGCCGACGGGCTGCGCTACGACTTGGAATCGGAAGACAGCCCCTACGCCTCGACGATCGACAAGCTGCAGCGCATGCAATACCTCGAGTTCGCCAGCAAAGTTCAGTAAGCCCGCCCATTCGCTTGGGCCCATCGTATTGCAAGCACGCTCGGCCCAAACGCATCGCAAATGACTCCCGCTCGCAAACGAGGTACAATGACGCTCGTGCCACATCGCGGGGCCCCGGCCCCAGCATATACAAAGGAGTCATACATGGGTTGCGAACACGCACAGGCCGCCGGCGGACAAACGTCGCCGTCGCAATTTGAGGAGAACACGCTGTCCGAGGTCAAGCGCGTCATCGCCGTGCTTTCCGGCAAGGGCGGTGTCGGCAAGTCATTTGTCACCGGTGCCATCGCCACCGAGCTTGCCCGTCACGGCCACAAGGTCGGCGTCCTCGATGCGACATCACCGGTCCCTCTATCCCCAAGATGTTCGGTATGAGTGGACGCCACGTCCATGCCCTTGGCAACCTTATGCTGCCCGAAATCTCCGAGCACGGCGTCAAGGTCATGAGCTCCAACCTGCTGCTCCAAAACGAGACCGACCCCGTCCTTTGGCGCGGTCCGGTCATCGCAGGCGCCATTAGGCAGTTCTGGAGCGAGACCTCGTGGCCCCATCGACTACCTACTGGTCGACATGCTCCGGGAACAGGCGACGTCGCGCTCACCGTCTTCCAGTCGCTGCCGGTCGACGGCATCGTCATCGTCACGAGCCCGCAGGATCTGGTCTCGATGATCGTCGCCAAGGCGGTCAACATGGCCGAGAAGATGAACGTCCCCATTCTGCATTGTCGAGAACATGAGCTATATTGAGTGCCCTGACTGCGGCAAGAAGATCGAGGTCTTTGGCAAGAGCAAGCTCCCCGAGGTCGCAGAGCGCTATAACCTCGACATCTTGGGCCAGCTTCCCATTAATCCGGCACTCGCCGAGGCCTGCGATAAGGGCGAGGTCGAGACCGCGCTGCCCGATGGCATGTTGCCCAAGCAGTCTCTGCCGTCGAGGCTATTACCCCGCACGAGACCGACGAGGCCTAAGTGAACACGAGCGCCCTCTATGACGTCTTGGTAATCGGCGGCGGGGCTTCAGGCCTCGCCGCCGCCATTACGGCCGCACGCGCTGGCAAAAGCGTCTGCATCGTTGAGCGCGATGTCGCCTGCGGCCTCAAGCTCCTTGCGACCGGTAACGGCCGCTGCAACCTCTCCAACGAATCAATTGATCCTCAGCGGTATAACCACCCCGCATTCGTCGAATCCGTCATGGGCCTCCAGCCCGAACAAGAGCTTATGGGTTTCTTCTCCTCGCTGGGTATCATGACAACCTCCGAGGAAGGCCGGCTGTACCCGCGCTCCCTTCGCGCCGAATCGGTGCGCGACGCGCTTCTCAACGTTTGCGACCGCCTAGGTATCACCTTAATCTGCGGAGCCAACGTTGCCTCGGCGCACAAAGCTTCCGAAGGCTGGGCACTCCAAATAGACCGTCCAGCGCGAGCGCTCAAGGCAAAAAAGCACGATGACCGAAAATCGGAGCTCCGCTCGCTTCGGAAAGCGCTCGCCGATGCCCCTCGCAAGAACGAGACCCTGCAGGCACATGCCGTAATTATCGCTACGGGCGGCAACCCCACCGGTATCGCCGATACGTTTCGCCTCCCCCTCACTTCGCTGCGCCCCATCCTCTGCCCCGTATCGGCAACGGTCGTTGGCGATCGGGCGGCACTCAAGACGTTGGATGGTCTGCGCGTCCATGCCCGCTTGACGCTCGCCCACAATCATAATGAGCTCTGGCATGAAGACGGTGAAGTGCTGTTTCGAACCTTCGGTATCTCGGGCGTCGCTGTCTTCAACCTCTCTCGTCGTATCCAGCACGGCGATACGATCCTGCTCGACGTTTTCCCCGACCTCTCCAAAGACGAGTTGCTCGATATGCTCAACCGGCGCGTTGAGCTGCTCGGCGGCTTTTCGCCCCGCGATCCCCGTTGGCTCGACGGCATGCTCGCCCCGCAACTCTCCCGCGTCGTCTGCACAGCGTTCGAGCAGTGCCATCCAGGCTCCAACGATGTCATCCACCTGGTCTCGATCCTCAAACACTTTAAGTTGCTCGTCGAGGGAACAGCCGAGGAGCGCTCAGCGCAGGTCACGCGTGGTGGCATATCTGTCGAGAGCATCTCAACACCCAGCCTACGCGCGCGCAGCGTTGTCGACGCCCCGCTTTACGTCTGCGGTGAAGCGCTCGACATCGACGCCGATTGCGGAGGCTTTAACCTTGCGTGGGCCTGGATCTCGGGCATTCGCGCTGCAAGCAGCCTGTAGCCGCGCAGTCTATAATCAAAAACGCATTCGGGCCGTCTGGGATACTGGACGGCCTCTTTCTTGCCTCTAAGGAGACCTCGATGATCGAAATCACCCAAGTCAACGCGTCGCTCGATGAAGCCGACGATGAAAATGCCTGTCTCATTGTTGGCAAGCGAGTCGCCAAGCGCGTCCTACGTTGCAAGGACTCCGAGATCAAGTCCATCGAGCTCCACCGCAAGTCAATCGACGCTCGCAAAAAACGAGACGTCCATTTTATCCTGAGCTTTCGTGTTGAGCTGACTAGTCCCCACCTCGAGCGAGAAGCGGTCGACAGCGTTGCCGAGCGTGACCGCTCGCGCGTACGCGCGATAGAAGACGATGAGCCTTCATTCCCCTCCCCCGCCTCCGACGCACCTCAAGAACGCCCTGTCGTTGTCGCGCCGGATGCGCCGGCCTTTTCGCTGCGCTTACGCTCGCCGAAGCAGGTCTTAAGCCCTTGCTCATCGAGCGCGGCGACCCGGCATTTCGCCGCTCGCGGGCGATCGACCTCTTTCTAAAGGAGCGCATCCTCGACCCCGAGAGCAATATCCAGTTTGGTCTGGGCGGCGCGGGGACCTTCTCGGACGGCAAGCTCAATACGGGAACAAAAAATCCCGCCCATCGTCTTATCCTCGAAACCTTCGTCGAGGCGGGTGCGCCCCGCGATATTCTGTGGGATGCCAAGCCGCACATTGGCTCCGACATCCTTCCCAAGGTTGTCACCGCTATATCCCAGCGCATCGAGCAGCTCGGAGGTGTCGTCCGTTATCGAACGAAGCTCGTCGACATTCGCATCGACGCGTCTGGCGCCATCACCGGCATTGATGTCCAATCGTCCCAAGACGCCGCTTACGAGTCAATCGAGACAAAGCACCTCATCCTCGCCTGCGGGCATTCTGCTCGCGATATTTTTGAGCTCCTTAAGGACCACAACGTGGCCCTCGCACAAAAGACCTTTGCCATGGGCGTTCGCATCGAGCATCCGCAACGCGACATCGACCGAGCCCAATATGGAGCCTCGGCGGGACATCCAGCGCTCGGGGCGGCCCCCTACAAACTTGTTGCCCATCTTCCCAACGGCCGCAGCGTGTTCTCGTTTTGCATGTGCCCCGGCGGGCAGGTTGTCGCCGCCTCTTCCGAGCAGGGCCATCTGTGCGTCAACGGGGCCAGTCTCAATGCCCGCGACGGACGCAACGCAAATGCCGCCCTGCTCGTTAACGTCACGCCTGAGGATCTTCCCAACAATGACCCGCTCGCCGGCATCGAGCTCCAGCGTGCCTGCGAGGCGGCCGCTATCGCCTGGGCGTTCCAACTGGAACGCACCAGCACAGCTCGTCGGAGATTTCCTCGCAGGACGCGCCAGTAAGGCGCCCGGAAAGGTAAAGCCCACCTATCCGCTCGGTGTGACCTGGACGGCAATTGACGAAGCCCTGCCGCAGCATATCATCGAGTCGCTCCGCCTGGGACTTCCCCTACTCGGAAAAAGCTACGCGGCTACGACTGCCCCGATGCCGTTCTTACCGGCGTGGAGACTCGTTCGAGCTCACCGGTCACTGTCACCCGAGACCGAACGTGCCATGCCGTGTCGACCCCGGGCCTCTACCTTGTGGTGAGGGAGCTGGATATGCCGGCGGCATCATGAGCGCGGCCACCGACGGCATCCGTTGTGCCGAAGCCCTGATCGCAGACCTCTAACGCACGAATTCCAGCGCGCAAAAGACACAGGCCCCAAGCTCCACAGGGAACTCGGGGCCTGTTCACTATTTCTTAAACCGTGCACCCTGGCGTTTTCTGCCCGATGCGAACGTGGAACCCTTGCGGGCCTGCGAACGTAAGCGCTCGATCGTCTCGTCCTCAGACGCACCCTCGAGCATCGCCCGAATCTGAACGACAGCATCGCGCAGGCGCGCCGCCTCCTCAAAGTCCATGGCGGCAGAAGCGTTGCGCATATCCTCTTCCATGGTTTCGACGATCCGCACAAGCTCGTCATGCGGCAGTTCTTCCAACTGCTCCGCAAGTGTCTGCTCGGGTGCCACCGTTTCCGGCACGCCGCCCTCGCCCGACTCATCGGGCGTATAGAATGCGCCATGGCCAAGGGAGTCGCCCTTCGAGCGCCCCTTGGAACCCACAGTCTTTTCGGCCTCGGCAATAAAGCTCGAAATGTCGTTAATGGCCTTGCGGACCGTCTTGGGCACAATGCCATGCTCTTCGTTATATGCCATCTGAATCTCGCGACGGCGCTGCGTCTCCTCGATGGCTTCTTTCATCGAATCGGTCACAACGTCTGCATACATGATGACCTCGCCGTCGGCATTACGGGCCGCACGGCCAATCGTCTGAATCAACGAACGGCGATTGCGCAAGAAGCCTTCCTTGTCAGCGTCGAGAATTGCCACCAGCGAGACCTCGGGGAGATCCAGACCCTCGCGGAGCAGGTTGATGCCAACGAGAACATCAATCTTTCCCTCGCGCAGCGTTCGCAGGATCTCGACACGGTCCATCGTCGCTGTATCGGAGTGCATGTAGTTGACCTTAATGCCGGCATCGAGCAGGTGATCGGTCAGATCCTCGGCCATGCGCTTGGTCAGCGTGGTCACCAGCACGCGCTCCTTACGGGCCACGCGCTCGCGAATCTCGTCCTCAAGATCGTCAATCTGGCCTCGGACCGGACGAACGTCGATTTTGGGATCGAGCAGGCCGGTCGGTCGAATGATCTGTTCAACATCGTTTTGACTCACACGCAACTCATAGTCGCCTGGCGTGGCCGAGACGTAAATGAACTGCGGAATCCTCGCCTCAAACTCATCGAAACGAAGCGGGCGGTTATCGAGCGCCGACGGAAGACGAAAACCATGCTCAACAAGCGTAACTTTGCGCGAACGGTCGCCTTCGTGCATACCGCGAATCTGCGGCACCGTCACATGGCTCTCGTCGATGATGCAAAGCATATCCTTGGGGAAGTAGTCAATCAAGGTAAACGGCGGTTCACCCGGCTTACGTCCATCCAGATGGCGCGAGTAGTTTTCGATGCCGTTGCAAAAGCCATCGTCTCGAGCATCTCGAGGTCATAATCGGTCCGCTGCTGCAGACGTTGCGCCTCGAGCAACTTGTCGGTCGCCTTGAGCTCCGCCACGCGCTTCTCGCACTCTTCGCTGATTGATTTCAGGGCCGCCTTGACCTTTGGCTTCTCGGTCACGTAGTGCGAAGCCGGCCACACGGGAATCGCTTCGTACTCACGTAGCATTTCGCCGGTGACCTCATCGATCTCGGCAATCAGCTCGACCTCGTCGCCAAAGAACTCAAAGCGCAACGGATGCTCGGCATAGGGCGGATATACGTCGACAACATCGCCGCGCACGCGGAAGGTGCCACGTGCCAGGTCATAGTCATTGCGGTCGTATTGAATGTCAATGAGCGCATGGATGAAGTCGTCGCGCTCGAGCGGCACCTTCTTATCGACGTTCGGCGCCAGGCCCGCATAGTCCTCGGGAGAACCGATGCCATAGATGCACGAGACCGATGCGACGACAATCACATCCCGTCGAGAAAGCAGCGATGCCGTCGCCTGATGGCGCAGCATCTCGACCTCCTCGTTAATCGAGGAGTCTTTCTCGATATACGTATCACTCTGCGGTACATATGCCTCGGCTGATAGTAGTCGTAGTACGAGACGAAGTAGACCACGGCGTTGTTGGGAAAGAATTCTTTGAGCTCGCTCGCGAGCTGGGCGGCGAGGGTTTTGTTGGGGGCCATGACCAGCGTTGCTTACCGAGAGCTTCGATGGTCTTGGCCATGGTAAAGGTCTTGCCCGAGCCGGTTACGCCCAGCAAAACCTGATAGCGGTCTCCGTCCCTCACACCCTGCACAAGCGACTCAATGGCCTTTGGCTGGGAACCTGCAGGCTCATAGGGAGACACGACCTCAAACGGCACCTCAGAGCCCTCAACGCCAAAGCGTTTGAGCTCTCCGCCAACACGCTCAACTTCAAAATCCGCCATGGATACTCCTAACTCATACATCTGCAGTATACGCAGGCGGCAGGCATAGTCCTATACGAACCGGTCGGGATAGAGGGTCTTATAGCGAACCCAGGCATTATTGACACGAATCAAATAAGCTTGCGTCTCGGGGAAGGTAATCGCGTTATGGAGCGATGTGTTTTGCTGCGCCCACCCATCGACATTGCCCATTCCGGCATTGTAAGCAGCAATAGCGCTATCCGTCGAGCCATTGAAATATGTCAGCAGGTACGAGAGATATGCGCACCCAAATTCAATATTCGAAGCGGGGTCATTCAGGTTATCGGCAGAATACTCGTCCCCGTCGATAAGGCCCTTGGCGATCATATCCTGAGCGGTTTCGGGCATAAGTTGCATGAGACCTTGGGCGCCCTGGTTTGATTCCGCCTCGGGATCCCAGTTTGATTCCGACTTGATGACGGCACATACCAGATACGGATCGAGATTATGCGAAATGCTGGACTGCTTTACATACGCCTCATAGTCAATCGGATAGAACGGTTTAAAGAAAGCGGCGGGAGCACACGAGTAAACGAGCGAGATAAGGCCAAAGACGAAAACGACAGTCAGGGGCACAAGGCGATACCACGTAAAGAAGCGCGTCTTAGGCATCTGTCGTCCCCTTATCCGTAGCGTCCATAAGGCCATGGCGGGCAAGCCATGCGTCCAGTTGTACAAAGAGCGAGCTATCGCCCGCCGCGTTATCAATCACGGTAGTGGCTAGACTGCAAAGCGAAGACTCATCGGGCTGGCAAGCACAGCGAGCATCAAAATCGGATGCCTCCATACCACGGTGAATAGCGCGTTCGCGACGGACCTCCAAAGGAGCGCTAACAACCATAATTTCATCCGCAAGGCCAAAGGCGTCCTCAAAGCCAGCTGGAGCAGATACTTCGACCGCCGCAAAGGGATAGCGAGGAGTCGAAACCGTACAGCAGACAGGATCGAGAATCCTCAGCGAAAGCTGCTCAATGAGAACGGGGTGCACAATGCTATTGAGCCTTGCAACCGCATCAGGAGAGGCAAAAGCTCGAGAAGCGAGGATGTTACTTCGAACGCCGCCCTCCTCGTCCAAAATATCCCAGCCAAACTCTTCAGCAAGAGCATTGACGATATCCGACCCCGGCACGTACAGCGATTTGGCAAGAACGTCTAAATCGATAAGCAGGGCTCCGCGAGATTCCAGATAGCGGCAGGCAGTCGATTTACCCGAAGCAATATTGCCCAAAACAAAAACGGTAAACATCAAGCCCTCCCTAACGTCAATGCGAGATATTATCGCGCAAATACAAAGCGACAGTTCAAAAAACAGCCAAACAGTAAGAGAGTCAAAAGAAGGGCCCGTTCACAAGGGACAGCTTGTATATATCGCAAAAAAGGGGGAGGCCGCGAGGCCTCCCCCTTCTACATTCCCAATGGCGGCTCGGTGCCGTCCACCGGTCAGCGGCGCCCTGGCCTCCCACGGGCTGACCCCGCAGTACTCTCGGCGCGATGGGGCTTAGCTTCCGGGTTCGGAACGGGACCGGGCGTGCCCCCCATGCTCTGGCCGCTGACCGGTGGGCGGCGCCCACCGTTCTCGGTGTCCGGGTGTCTCCCTCACGTGCCTGGGGGCCGCATGGCGTATAGGGGGGGAGTGACTCGGGGGCATCCTCGTGCCCGGACCGCGGCATGGGCGCTGGGGTCCCG
>ENA-OPZM01000296-OPZM01000296.1-human-gut-metagenome-genome-assembly--contig:-NODE-296-length-21906-cov-3.692869_pt1 | contig 21906 bp, 33 predicted proteins | sample MGYA00242478_ERZ504493 | MGnify/ENA primary metagenome ERZ504493 (study PRJEB26092, sample SAMD00036227) | human gut metagenome | host: Homo sapiens | study: EMG produced TPA metagenomics assembly of... | reverse complement strand
TTCAGATATTCCGTAAGCTCAAATTCTGACGGAGTAAAAGAATCTTCACTGTATCCCACAAATTCCATTGAGCCACAGAGCCAGTCCGCTCTCTGCTCCCTGGAATGAAACAAATACTCTTTTTTCCTTTCATGCTCTCCGGCACATGGAAATATTTCACATAGCTTGCCACCGGGTTAAAACGTTCCGGAATCTGTCCCGGATGAAGTTCTTCATGGCCTTCCCACGGATACTGGACATTGGCATACTGCGGTGCATCATATCCTTCCATCTGGATATGTGCCGGCACATAAATATCCTCCCAGTCCTTGCAGGAATATGCTTCTTCCTCAAAACCTGGATGCAGATGCATAATTCCGTGCATAATGGAACTTCCAGAGACCATTCAGGCTGTGACGGAAAGAAGTTTTTCCATCTTCTCTCTCTTCCTCACAGCGATAATACGTATGATCTGAATGAGCATCCATTCTTCCATCGCTGAAATACCGGGGATCTTTTAACAGAGAATGATCAAATCTTTTCATTTTTTCCTCCTGTCCGGCGGCTTCTGTTTTTCTGCCGGATCCTTCGTTTTTTTATGCTATGATCATTATAGTATAATCCACCGGATTATGGTATAATATGTTTCGCCAAAATATATAACATTTAGAAACAGGTGAATATCATGTCGATCTATTTCAGAAATACTCCGGTCAGTGCTCCCTTCATGTTTGAATCTCTTGGGAACCACTGGAATCAGGTTAATATCTTCCGTCCGGACGGATATCCGTATTATCATTACCTCCAGACTGAAAAGGGTACCGGACGCATTGAAGTCCGTGGAAAATTTTATACTCTCGGAGCCAACGAGGGCATCCTCATCGCTCCCGGTGTCCCTCATTCCTATCACAGAGAGTCTACTTCCTGGACCACAATGTTTGCCACCTTCACAGGAACACTGGCAGGCAGCATCCCTTCCATGACAGATAACCAGGAAGTGATCCTTGTCGAAAAGGAACAGGGGGCCAGTATCCGGAAAATGATTTCTTCTACCTTGCGTAAATATCATCAGCCCACACCGGATATGAAATCTCTTTCTTCCGACTGCTACAACTTTCTTATGAATTTTACAGACTGTGCAGCTTCTCCGAAGATACAGGATAATCCTCTCTACCAGAGATATGTGATCCCGGTAATAAAAGAAATCGAAACCGGTTATCAGCAGGATATCACTGCAGCGCAGCTGAGCCGGAGCGTTTTTGTCTCTCCGCAGTATCTTTCCCGTCTGTTCCGCCGTTTTATGGGCTGCTCGGTTTACGAATACGTTACCATGTACCGCATCAGCCGCGCCCGTGAGCTTCTGCTTTCCAGACCGGATATGAAGATTCAGGATGTTGCCGGCGCTTCCGGATTTTCCGACGCCAGCCACTTTATCGCCATGTTCCGTAAAGTCACAGGCACAACTCCCCTGGATTTCCGAAAGATGTACTGATATATTCCTGCTGCACAGCACAAAAACTGCCCTGCCGGAAAAGTCGCAGAAGACGTTTTCCTGCAGGGCAGTGTTCTGCTGCTCTTATCATTCAAATGCCGGTATCTTATCCTATACTCTGATCCATCAGACAAAAGCATCTGTATCTGTTTGATCTCAGTTTCCGTAATATAATTCCAGAATACGGTCAACTTTTTGGCTGGCCTCCAGATTCTTCAGAAGATCGCTCCTGCTCCTGATCTGGCTGTCCAGCTTCTTCCGTTCCTCCTGCAGCTGCTGCAAAAGTGACTCTTTCCGAAGAGCTTCCTCTTTCTGCTGTATCTCGTTCTGGTCCATTTTTTTCTCCCTGTACAGTCTCTGTTTCCAGATTCTCTGCTGCATTTTCCCGTTGCTGTTCAGCTTCTTTCTCTGCCTGCTGATCTTTCTCGATCCTTCTCATCCGTACTTTTGCCCGCTTTCTGGACATCACGCGTTTTACTGCAACTACCACGGTGCAAAAAACAAAAAGTATTACCGAGATCACCAGCGAAACATCCACGCCGGTTCCCGGAAACAGTACTTTATCTGTGCGGAACCACTGGATCACTGCTCTTCCCAGACCATAGCTCGCCAGATATCTCAGAAATATCTCTCCCTGGAATACTTTTTTGCGAAGCAGCATCATAAGCACCAAAAGCACAAGCAGACACCAGAGACTTTCATAGAAAAACAGGGGCTGTACCAAAATCCAGGTACCACCGTCCACGGTTTGAAGCTTTTCACGCATAGCCGTGGTGACCTCTCCTGCCCGTACCGCAGTCAGCGGCAGCTGCATGGAAAAAATGTTGTCTGCATATTCCCCGAAAGATTCTCTGTTAAAAAAGCTTCCCCACTTTCCTATTATCTGCCCGATCAGAAGTCCCATGCATGCAAGATCTGCCATCTGACAGAAGGATTTCTTTCGGATCCTGCAGTAGATCGCACCACCTAGCACACCGCCCAGAAGTCCTCCATAAAACATAAGTCCTCCGGACCGTATATTCAGAAGCTGTCCCGGATCATTTTTATAAAGGCTCCAGGAAAAAGCCGCATAAAGCAGCCTCGCCCCTGCCACACCGGAAAGCAGCGTTATGATGGCCAGATCCAGATATGCATCCGGATCTTCATGATTTCTTCTGGCTTCCAGTACCACAAAAAAAGATTCCCAGAAGCATTCCTATCGCGATCAGGACACCGTAGATCGTGATCTCAAAGCCAAAAATCTCAAAGGATCTCGGCACATAATCCAAAACCAGATTTAATCCGGGAAACCGAATTGACATATCCATAAAATCACCTGTTATAATTTTTCAGCTTACAGCCGGTATTTCACGACGTTGGTGATCACACGTTAAATCTGAATAAGATCACATCTCCGTCCTGTACAACGTACTCTTTTCCTTCCATACGTACAAGGCCCTTCTCTCTGGCACCTGCATAGGAACCGCAATCCAGAAGATCCTGATAATTCACAACCTCTGCTTTGATAAATCCATGTTCAAAGTCTGTGTGGATCTTACCTGCTGCCTGCGGTGCCTTGGTTCCGATCTTGATGGTCCATGCTCTTGTCTCATCTTCTCCTGCTGTCAGGAAGCTCATAAGACCAAGAAGGTGATAGCTTGCGCGCACCAGCTTCTCAAGGCCGGATTCTGTCAGTCCCAGATCCTCCAGGAACATCTTTCTCTCATCTTCATCCAGCTCGGAGATTTCTTCCTCGATCTGTGCACAGATCACAAATACCTCGCTGTTCTGTTTGGCAGCGTATTCCCGTACTGCCTGTACATACTGATTGTTCGCCCCATCATCTGCGATATCATCCTCTGCAACATTAGCCGCATAGATCACCGGTTTTGCAGTAAGAAGATTATAAGTTGCAAGCCATGCATCCTCGTCTTCGTTCTCTGTTTCAAGAGTAATGGCAAGCTGTCCCTCTTCCAGATGCGCCTTTACTTTTTCAAGGAATGTAAGCTCTTTGGCAGCTTCCTTATCCATACGTGCAGTCTTGGTAACCTTGGCAATTCTTCTCTCGAGTATCTCAAGATCAGAGAAAACAAGCTCCAGATTAATGGTCTCTATATCGCGGAGCGGATCAATGCTTCCATCTACATGAACAACATTGGAATCCTCAAAGCAGCGTACCACGTGAACGATAGCATCTACCTCACGGATATTTGCAAGGAACTGGTTTCCAAGTCCCTCTCCTTTAGATGCGCCTTTTACAAGACCTGCGATATCGACGAATTCGATCACTGCCGGTGTTACTTTTTTTGATTTATAAAAATCTCCGAGAAGATTCAGTCTCTCATCCGGAACGGTTACAACACCCACATTGGGGTCGATAGTACAGAACGGATAGTTTGCGGATTCTGCTCCGGCTTTTGTCAGTGAATTGAATAATGTACTTTTTCCTACGTTAGGAAGACCTACGATTCCTAATTTCATCTCTCTATATACGTCCTTTCGATATATTTATTTACAGTATTTTTCAGATACTCTTTAAACAGGCCTTTCCGTTTTTCAGGCCATTCCTGTCCCATATTACCATACACAGCCTGAAATCGCAACTGTGAGGCATTTATTGTTACTGTCAGTCCCTGGACATGATCATCAGAAGCTGCCCGCTTTCATACAGAATCTCTGCGGTTTCTTCCGAAATCTCATTACTGACGGTCAGGCCACTGTCTTCTACTGTCAGATGATATCCGTTCAGAGGATACTTAAATCCCCTCAGAGTGAGGCCTGTCACATCACCTCCCACAGTAAAGAATGAAACATATTTTCCAAACTGCTCCTCTCTGTGCAGTAGGGTTCCGCTTTCTGCAAGTGTAATATAATTCCACTGATCTGCGATCGCATGTGGACACCCTTTTCTTTCCCCATGGAAAGCAGTCCCAGATTCGCCAGCACATGATCCAGCCTTGTGCCGGTAGCTCCCAGGATCAGGATATCCTTTGCACCCCTGCGGATCATCTGATTTACCGCAGACTGTGTATCCGAATCATCCTTCTCAGGCTTCAGCCTGATGATCTCCGGTCCCTTCAGGCTTTCCATGTATTTTTTGCCTTCTTCGGAAAGACTGTCAAAATCCCCTACTGCAAGATCCGGAATAAATTCCCGGTTTTTCATAAACCATTCCATCCCTTTATCTGCAGCAACAAGAGTGATTTTCTTTCCTCGGCTCTCTTCTATTCTTTTTTTTAAAAAATCGAGGGCAAAACCATTCTGGATATTGCCCCCGCTGATTATTATTGTATCGATCATTTTCAGTCCAGCTCTTTTTTGATATTGTGGATTTTTTCTGTAATGTGTCTTACATTGGCTGCCACATCGCCCTTAAATACCCAGGAACCTGCAACCATGAGGTTTGCACCTGCACGCATAACAGTCTCCAGTGTATCATCATTGATGCCACCATCTACCTGGATATCAACATCCAGCTCTTCCTCATCAATAAGTTCACGAAGCTCCTGGATCTTCTCCGTGCATTCGTCCATGTATTTCTGTCCGCCAAATCCTGGCTGAACAGTCATTATCAGCACCATATCCACATCTTCAAGAAGATGGCTGATGTCATTTACCGGTGTGGATGGCTTGATTGAAACTGCCGCCTTTACGCCTGCTGCCCTGATCTGCTCCAGTGTACGTTCCAGATCCTCACATGCCTCCGCATGTACAGTAATGGAATCTGCTCCGCATTCTACAAAATCGCGGATATATCTTTCCGGTTCTGTTACCATCAAATGTACGTCGAAAAACATGTTGGATTCTTTCCGGATTGATTTGATCACTGGCATTCCAAAAGAAATGCTGGGAACAAAATCTCCATCCATAACATCAATATGCAGATATTCAACGCCTTCCTTTTCCAGAATTTTAATCTGTTCTCCCAGTCTGTTAAAATCTGCTGATAAGATCGACGGGCACAATCGGTATTCCATGACTCAGTATCTCCTTTTCTCTTTTAATTCCTGGTGCAGCTCCAGATAATCTTCATATCGGAGTCTGCTGATCTCATTGTTCTCAAGGGCTTCCTTAACGGCGCAGCCCGGTTCATGTATGTGACGGCACCCCTGAAAGCGGCACTGTCCTTCATATCTTCGGAACTCCGGAAAGTAATCCTTCAGTTCCTGCTCCTCCATATTTTCAATATATAAGGAGGAAAATCCCGGCGTATCCACAAGGAATGTATCCTGTGCCACCGGTATGATCTGTGCATGGCGCGTGGTATGTTTTCCCCGTTTCAGCTTACGGCTGATCTCACCGGTTCCATCTCCACTTCTTCCTGAAGAGATTGGTAAGAGAGGATTTCCCCACGCCGGAAGGGCCGGCCACAACGGTGGTCTTTCCCTGCAGGACCTCTTCAATCTCTGCAAGACCTTCCCCCTTCAGCACTTGACAGGATTACCTGATAGCCGCAGCTCTGGTATGTTTCACAGAGAAATTCCAGCTCTTCCATTGTTGCCAGATCTTTTTTTGTTAAAACAGATGACTGCCGGAACACCTTCCCTCTCCATCATAATGAGGAAACGATCCAGAAGCATGAAGTTCGGCTTCGGATTATCCATGGCAAAGATCACCAGTGCCTGATCGACATTGGCCACAGCCGGACGGATCAGAGAATTCTTCCGCTTGTGGATCTCCGTCACACTTCCCTCCAGTTCCTTTTCATCCAGAACTGTAATGTCCACATTGTCACCTACCAGAGGCTTGAATTTATCCTTACGGAAAATTCCCTTGGCTCTGCATTCATATGTATTGCGTCTTCTGCATATACGTAGTAGAATCCGGCAATACCTTTGATTATCTTTCCCTGCATGATCACTCAGCTTTCTTGAATGTAACCGTGTAGGTTCCAAGCTGCTGATAATCCCCGTCTACCTCCTCATAGAGATAGATGGTTCCTGAGGTAATGCCTCAGCACCTGAGATATTAAGCTGATACGGGAAGCTGATATTCTGTCCGTCAATGATAGTGGATGCCTTAGGCTCACCGTTTACGTCCTGGATCAGTTCCAGACGAATTGCTCCTCCATTGTAACCAGACGGTGTATCCAGTGTCTGTGTACATTTCCAGCCTGTGTTTGCATTGACATCTGCTGTAGATGTAGTTGTGGATACTGTGCTGTCCGCAGATGCTGTACTGTCTGTGGATGCTGTGCTATCTGCAGATGCTGTGCTGTCTGTGGATGGAGCCTTGTCACCGGAGCTGATGGTAATGCTGATCGGCTGATCCGGGTCTGCTGCCGCATAGGCTTCCGGATCCTGTGCGATAACTGTACCTGCAGCTTCTGTACTCTGCTGTTCTGTTATCTGAATATCAATAAATTTACCTAAAATAGTAAGCGCAGCATCCTTGGTCATTCCTACAACACTCGGAACCTCAGCATTATCGCCATAATCAACCCCTCGACTGACTGTCAGTGTTACAGAAGAGCCTGCCTGCACAGAAGTACCTGCTGCCGGCTCGACATTGTAAACATATCCCGGATCTACCAGTGCATATCCGTTGTCATCTGTGTCACTGTATTCTTTCTGGACATTTACCTGAAGTCCAAGATCTTCCAGAGTCTGCTGTGCATCAATTCCTGTACGTCCATCCAGATCCGGGATCGTAACCTGCGCTGTTCCGGTGCTCACCCAGTATTTCACAGTTGTATTGGCTTCAACCTGTGTTCCCGCTGCTGTCTTCTGACGGGAGATCCTGCCTTTTTCCTGATCAGATGCCTCCTCACCGGCCATCTGGACACCCAGATGTGCATCGTTTGCAAGTGTTTTGGCCTCTTCCTCTGTTTTGCTACAAGATCAGGAACGGTTGCCAGCCCGTCAGCTGCTGATTCCTGCTTCGCCTCTGCCTTGCTGCTGTCTGCAGTTCCGCTGCTGCCTGTTCCAAACAGTCCTGCGGCACGTCCAAGCACTACCACAAGAACGATCAGAAGGACTGCCCCGCCAATCAGTGCCGCAATAGTCAGGCCTCTTCCGGAACCATGATGCTTCTTTTTCTTTCCGGATCTATGCTCGGATCTCGGTCTGTATTCTTCCTCTGCATCATCGTAATCGTTATCGTCGTATTTTTCTTCCTCAAGTGTAGTGATCTCCGGTTTTGTGATCTGCTTCGGTGTATGTTTGATCTCACCAAGCTCTTCTTCTGAGATCACAACCGTCTTGGCATCGTTGTCAACTGTAGTAAGCTTTACAAAATCGCCCTGGGGATCGATCAGGGAATGTTTCAGGTCCGCGATCACATCCTCCATACGGCTGTAACGACGATCTACACTTTTCTGTGTACATTTCAGAATGATCTGCTCCAAACTGTACGGAAGATCCGGTGTATACACACTTGGCGGGACCATCTCTTCCTGCAGATGCTTGATAGCGATCGCCACAGTGGTATCTCCGTCAAAAGGAACTCTTCCTGTAACCATCTCATACAATGTGATTCCGAGAGAATAGATATCGCTCTTCTCATCACTATATCCGCCTCTCACCTGCTCAGGTGAGCTGTAATGTACAGATCCCATTACATTGGAGCTGATCGTATTGGAAGATGCAGCTCTGGCAATTCCAAAGTCTGTCACCTTTACTTTACCATCTGTGGAGATAATGATATTCTGGGGTTTCACATCTCTGTGAACGATACCATGGCTGTGTGCCGCCTCCAGCCCCATAGAAACCTGGATTGCGATACTTGTAGCCTCTTTAATGGAAAGCTTCCCCTTCTTGGAGATGTATTCCTTCAGAGTGATACCCTCGATCAGTTCCATAACAATGTAATAAACACCGCCGTCATCTCCTACGTCAAATACATTAACGATATTCGGATGTGTAAGACCAGCTGCCGCCTGGGCCTCACTTATGAATTTCTTTATAAACGTGGTGTCTTCCCGAAACTCCGGTTTCAGGACCTTCACTGCAACAAAACGGTTCAGCTTATGGTCCATAGCCTTATAGACATCTGCCATTCCGCCAGTTCCGATTTTTCCTACGATCTCATAACGCTCGGCTATGATCATTCCCGTCTTCAACATGCTTCCACCTCATTCGTGAATGGCTCTACCAGTACGACTGCAATATTATCCTTACCACCATTCTGATTTGCTTCCCGAAGGAGCGCACTGCCCTTCTGATCAATATCTGCTTCCGGATCGGATATGATCTCCTGGATCTTCTCATCTTCAACCATATTGCTGAGACCGTCTGAACACATCAGATCGTACATCCTTTTTCAAGTTTCAGATCAAAGAAATCCACATCCACCGTTTTCTCTGCACCAAGTGCCCTTGTAATGATGTTCTTATCCGGATGATTCCGTGCTTCCGCTTCGCTGATCTCGCCCATTCTCACCATTTCCTGTACCAGAGAATGATCTCTGGTAACCTGGCGGATCCCGTCCTGGATCACATATAAACGGCTGTCACCCACATTGGCTACATAGGCATACTGATCTACAATAGTCGCCACCACCATAGTGGTTCCCATGCCCCGGAGGTTTTCGTCTTCCTGCGCACGGTTTCTGATCTCCGTATTCGCAGCTTCGATCGCATGACGAATAACCTTCACAGGATTGTAATCCGCATCTTCACGGATTTCATCCACAAGGATCCGTACTGCATGTGAGGATGCATAGTCACCGGCGTTATGGCCGCCCATTCCGTCCGCGACTGTGAAAAGATTAGGCAGATTCCCAACCGGACCTTCAGATACAAACACGTAATCCTGATTCATCTTACGCTTCTGCCCTACATCAGTAGCTGAGTATATCCTCATGTCACTTCTCGCTTTCTGTTTTTTCCATGTAACTTTTTCTTAGCTGTCCACAGGCACCGTCGATATCGCTGCCCATTTCCCTTCTAATAGTAACATTAATTCCGTATTTTTCAAGTTTTATTTTGAAATTCTCCACAGCCTGTCGAGTAGACCTCACATAGGAGCGTTCCTTGATGGGGTTGACCGGAATCAGATTTACATGGCAATTGATGCCTTTTATACGGCCGGCCAGCTGTCTCGCATCTTCTTCACTGTCGTTGACACCGGCTACAAGACTGTACTCAAAGGTGATCCTTCGGCCTGTTTTATCAAAATAATTTCTGCAGGCATCCAGAACCTCATCCATGGAATACTTATTCGCGATCGGCATCAATTCCTGTCGTTTTTCATCATTTGGAGCATGAAGGGAAAGTGCAGAGTGATCTGAAGCTTTTCTTCAGCCAGATCATACATCTTCGGCACGATCCCGCAGGTAGAAACCGTCACATTTCTCTGACTGATCCCAAGACCGTTTTCGTCGGTAAGGATCCGGACAAAACGGACAAGATTGTCATAATTATCCATCGGCTCACCGGTTCCCATCACAACTACATTGGCCACACGTTCACCGGTATCTGCCTGGATACGGTAGATCTGATCCAGCATCTCGGACGGCTTCAGGCATCTGTCAGTCCTCCGATGGTAGATGCACAGAATCTGCATCCCATACGGCAGCCCACCTGAGAAGAAATGCACACAGAATTTCCGTGGTGATACCGCATGAGAACACTCTCGATCACATTTCCATCTTCCAGCCGAAACAGATATTTTCTGGTTCCGTCAATTTTTGAGATTCTTACATCTGCCTGGGTCAGCGCTGTGATCGGATAAGCCGAAAGCTTTTCCCTGAGGCTTTTGGAAAGATTTGTCATTTCATCCCAGGAGGTAACCAGCCGCTGGTGAAGCCATGCATAGATCTGTTTCGCCCTGAAAGGCTTTTCACCGATCTTTGTCATGAATTCCTTCAATTCCTCCATGGTCATGGATTTTACATCTGTCATTTTCTGTTATTTCCTTCTGAATCTGGCAATAAAGAATCCATCCGTCTTATGTATTCCCGGCAGAAGCTGCAGATAGCCAAGCTTCGTGGATTTACAGTGCAGTTCCTCCGGAATATACGGATCCAGCTTTCCAGCCGGTACGGATAGTTCTTTAAAAACCATAATACATTTTCTTCGTTTTCTTCCCGGGCAATGGTACATGTGCTGAAGATCAGCGTTCCATCCGGTTTCACATACTTTGCAGCCTTATCCAGGATCATTCTCTGGAGCATTACGATCTCTTCCTGTTTCTGCGGAGTTGCCCGGTATTTGATTTCCGGTTTCTTGCCGATAACACCATAACCGGAGCACGGTACATCCGCGATCACAATATCCGCAGCCTGTTCGGAATCCGGATCATATACCGTTGCATCTTGAACTCTGGCTTCCACGTTGATCACTCCGGTCCTGTGGATGTTTTCTTCGATAAGATCTGCCTTATACTGACTTACATCTCTGGCATCCACATTTCCGTAATCCCCCATTTTGTCTGCCGCATGGATGCTTTTTCCACCTGGCGCAGCGCACATGTCGATGATATGGTCGCCTTTTTTCGGACTTGCAGCTTCCGCTACAAGCATAGAGCTTACATCCTGCACCAGGATCTTTCCCTGAAGGAATGTCTCTAGTGTCAGAATATGATTGTAATCGGAAATCTTCAGTGCATAGGGAAGATAAGGAGCCTGTTCTACTGTCACTCCCTGAGACTTCAGACTGGTGACGATTTCTCTCAGAGACGCCTTATGAGTACGGCACCGTACTGTGATCGGTCTTTCTGTCAGAAAATCCTCCAGGATCCTCTCCGTAGTCTTCACTCCGTAGGCTGCTTTCCATTTTTCTACCAGATATTCCGGCATGGAATATTTCACGGAAAGATAACGGACTTCGTTTTCTTCCCTGGAAGGAAGCTCCAGATCACCGATCTCTCTTGCGATCGTACGGAGCACCCCGTTGACAAAGGGTTTTAGATTATAAAAGCCTTTTCGCTGTGCCAGCTTTACCGCTTCATTGCATACTGCACTGTCCGGAACACTGTCCATAAATTTCAGCTGATATACCGCACTTCTCAGGATCTCGCGGATCTGCGGTTTCATCTTGTTTACAGAAACCTTGGAAAAAGAATCGATGACATAATCAATATAGATCCTGTATTCCAGGGTTCCCTCACATACTCTTGTAATAAAGCTACGTTCCTGTTTCGGAAGAAACTGATATTTGGAAAGCGCATTCCGAATCGCAATATGGCTGTGCTCCCCCTCCTCCTCGATCTGTAACAGGATCTCAAGAATCAGTTCTCTGGTATTTACTCCGCTGCTAATCACGATCTCTACCTCCTGCAAGGATAATCAGTCTCAGAAGCTGCAGAATGGATGCCGCCAGAGCTGCCACATAGGTAAGCGCTGCCGCTGTAAGTACTTTTCTTGCACCCTTTTTTTCATCTACACCTAAGATACCTGTACTTTCCAGCATTTTAAGCGCTCTGGAAGACGCATTGATCTCAACCGGAAGTGTCACCAGCTGAAACAGTACTGCCAGTGAAAACAAAACAATTCCCAGAGTTACCAGCGGATCAATGGAAAAGATCAGCCTGCGATAAACAGCGGCCACGAAAGCTGGGAACCAATATTTGCGGCAGGTACAATGGCTGAACGGATATTCAGTGGTGCATAATTGATTGCATCCTGGATCGCATGGCCACATTCATGTGCTGCCACCCCCACAGCCGCCAGAGAATTTCTTCCATAAATATCTTCTGAAAGGGAAACCGTTTTCGTTCTCGGATCATAGTGATCCGTAAGACTTCCGCGGATCGGAACCACCTGTACGTCTGTGATCCCTGCTGCTCTCAGGATTCTCTGTGCAGCTTCCGCACCGGTGATGCCAGAATGACTCCGTACCTTTTTATAGACTGCAAAGGTACTGCGCAACTTTGCGGATGCCGCAAGAGAAAGAAGCATTCCGATCACAAGTAAAAGAATCGTGGGGTCCATTCCCCATCCGTAATAACCATATCCGTACATAACTCATCACTCCCTGGAATCTCTGAACATGTCTCCTGGTTTCAACTGATATCCCCGGAGGAACGCATCCGCTTCCATGCGTTTTTTGCCTTCCAGCTGCACTTCATGGAGCACGAGTACCTTCTGGCCGCATGCCACCTGGATTCCTCCTTTGTCAGCGGCTATCACAGTTCCAGGTGCTTCCTGTGCCTGTTTTTCCAGAACAGAGCTCTTCCAGACCTTCAATGTTTTTCCATTGATAAAGGTAAAAGCGCTTGGCCATGGATCAAGGCCTCTTACCAGACGCTCCAGTTCTTCCGCATTTTTGCTGAAGTCCAGAAGTCCCATTTTTTTGGAGATCATGGCAGCATATGGTGTCGGACTCTCCTCCGGCTGTTTCTCGCGGGTTGCAGTTCCGTCAAAAATGACGGTAAAGTTTGTACCAGAAGCTCTGCACCTGCCTGTGCGAGCTTATCAAACAAGCTTCCACCTGTCTCATCTTTGGCAAGCGGAACCACGATCCTGGAAATCATATCACCGGTATCCAGACCGGTTCCCATCTGCATAATGGTAACACCGGATTCTTTTTCACCATCGATCACCGCCTGCTGGATCGGTGCAGCTCCACGATATTTAGGAAGCAGAGACGCATGGATATTGATGCATCCGAATCTAGGCATATCCAGGATGCTCTTTGGAATGATCTGTCCGAATGCCGCAACAATGATGATGTCCGGTGCAAGATTTTTCAGTTCTTCCACAAATTCAGGATCTCTTACCTTCACCGGCTGCAGTACCGGGATCCCATGTTTCAGTGCTTCTTCTTTTACAGGAGTAGGCATCATAGTTTTGCCTCTGCCCTTCGGTTTGTCCGGCTGTGTGATCACAGCCTCCACTTCATATCCGTTCTCTGCCAGTGCTGCAAGAGGCGCCACCGCAAAGTCAGGAGTTCCCATATAAACAATCTTCATAGTATCCCGCCTTTAGTCTTCTTCATCATAAGTTACCTTGTGAAGTTCTCCCTCAACAAGCTCTGTATACATTTTTCCATCCAGATGGTCGATCTCATGACAGAACGCTCTTGCCAGAAGGCCCTCTCCCTCGTAGATCTGTTCGTCCATATTTACATCAAGTGCTTTTACCTTCACATAGTTCGGACGTGTTACCTGTCCTGCCATTCCAGGAACGCTCAGGCATCCCTCGTCACCGGTCTGCTCGCCGCTTGTCTCAAGGATCTCCGGATTGATCAGCACGATCGGGCCCTCACCTACATCGATGACAACGATACGTTTCAGGATTCCTACCTGTGGTGCAGCGAGGCCAACACCCATTGCATCATACATGGTATCCAGCATATCTGTGATCAGTTCCCCGATCCTCGGTGTCATTTTGTCTACTGTCCGGGATTTTTTTGTCAGTACAGAATCCCCCTGTACACGGATTGTTCTAAGTGCCATTTTTCTTCTCCTTTAATTCATATCAAATTGAATGTATATTTTCCGGAATCCGGAATTTATCTCTATATATTTCTCCAGCTTCTCTCTGACTGCTGTGAGAAAGCCGATATCCCTGTGCTTCAGATGGATCACCTGACGATAAACATCCTTACCTTACCTACCGATGCAGCTGCAGGTCCGATCATGTGAAGCTCTTCCTTCGGACTTACCCTGCGGATAAAAACTTCTATATAATACATGGCATTTTTCAGAAGTTCTTCATCCTGGCAGGCGCCAAAAACAGTCATCATATGGCTGTCGGCGGATAGTCCAGAAGCATCCGATACCCCATTTCTTCTTTATAAAATTTCTCATAATCCTGAATAGCCGCAGCCTGGATACTGTAATGCTCCGGCTGATATGTCTGGATCACCGCCTGCCCCGGGCGGTTCCCTCTGCCGGAACGTCCAACTGCCTGAGTCAGAAGCTGGAATGTACGCTCCCCGCAGTGATAGTCATCCATATTCAGCGAAAGATCTGCTGCGATCACTCCTACCAGGGTCACATTCGGAAAATCATGTCCCTTGACGATCATCTGGGTCCCCACCAGAATATCTGCCTCATGCTTTGCAAAAGAAGCCAGGATCTTCTCATAGCTGTCCTTGGTCCTTGTGGTATCAAAATCCATTCGAAGTACCCTGGCTTTCGGGAATTCTTTTTCAATGACCTTCTCGATCTGCTGGGTTCCTGCCTTAAATCCACCAATGTGCGGTGAACCACAGGACGGACAGATTTCCGGTTTCACAGTCTCATAGCCGCAGTAATGACAGATCAGACGATTGCCATTGTGTTCACTTAGAGATACATCACAGTGGGGACATTTCATAACGTGACCGCAGGCTCTGCAGGAAACAAATCCCGCATATCCTCTCCGGTTCAGAAACAGCATGGCCTGTTCTCTTCTTTCAAGGACCTGCTCCAGATCCCTCTTCAGCTCCAGACTCAGCACCGAGCGGTTCCCTTTCTTTAATTCTTCCCGAAGATCCACGATCGATACCTGTGGAAGCGGTCTTTCCTCATAACGTGCATTTAACTTTACCAGAAGATATTCTCCGTCACAGGCATGACTGTAGGCTTCCAATGACGGAGTGGCTGATCCCATGACCACACGGGCATGTTCCATCCGCGCCCTCTCAATGGCAGTCTCACGTGCATGGTACCTTGGCGTATTCTCACTTTTGTAGGTGGGTTCATGCTCTTCGTCGATAACGATCAGTCCCAGATCTGAAAACGGTGTGAACAGTGCGGATCTGGGTCCTACCATCACCTGGATCTCACCACGTTTTGCTCTTTTGAACTGATCATAGCGTTCTCCCTGGGAAAGTCTGGAGTTCAGAACCGAAACCTTATCTCCGAACATGGCATAAAAGCGCCTGACTGTCTGATAAGTAAGCGCGATCTCAGGAATCAGCACGATCGCCTGTTTTCCCTCCTCCAGTACCTTCTGGATCAGGCGCATATAAACCTGGGTCTTTCCGCTTCCGGTCACTCCGAAAAGAAGTGCAGGCCTTGGGTCCGGCTCCTGCCATTCCCGAAAGATCTGCTCTGCTGCCAAAAGCTGTTCCTGGTTCAGACTCAGTTCCATGTTCTCCTTCACCAGGCCGAGCCCCTCGGGAATGCGATACATTTCCTGACTTTCAATGGTTATCAGACCTTTTTTTTCAAAAAATCAAGAACGGAAATGCCGGCTCCAAGTTCTTTGGAGGCATAAGTATAATCCAGGCTCCCGGCTTCCAGGATTGCCCGAAGAAACCGCTCACGTGCTTTAAAGCGGCTGCCTTCCAGCTTGCCAAGAAGTGCCTGACCCTCTTCCTTTTTTCCTGTAAAAAAATCAGCCTTTTCTTTTTTGCACGGACCTTGTCTTTTACAGGCAGAACTGTTTTCAGTGCCTGGATCATGGTGGAACCATAGGTCTCCTTCATCCAGGCCGCAAGTGCGATCAGCCGGGATTCTGTTGTCTCACTGTCTGTGGACACTCCCCGGATCTCCTTGATCTTTGACGCATCATATTTTGCCGTTCCGGAGATTCCGGTCACATAGCCTTTCCGAAGGGTATTTCCCTTTCCGAAGGGCACTGTGACCACAACTCCGGGTTTTATTGCCTGCACCAGTTCCTCAGGTACACGATACTGAAAATCCCGGTCCAGCTTTCATGAGAAATATCAATGATCACATCTGCATAGATCATCCATTTACGCTTTCTGATCTTCTTCCAGGATCTCCCGGATCAGTACGCGCTCATCCATGGGATATTTCTTTCCCTTGATCTCCTGGTAATCCTCATGGCCCTTTCCGGCAAGGACGATGATATCTCCCGGCTCACCATGATGGATCGCATAGGCGATCGCCTCTTTACGATCCGGGATCTCTACATATTTTCCGTCTGTTTTTGCCATTCCGATCTTGATATCATCGATGATGGCCTGTGGATCCTCATCTCGCGGATTATCCGAAGTGATGATGGTCAGATCTGCCATCTTTCCGGAAACCTCACCCATCTCATAACGACGCAGCTTGGAACGGTTTCCGCCACAGCCAAACAGGCATACCAGTCTGTGCGGGTCATATTCCTTCAGTGTTCCGAGAAGACTCTCCAGCGCCATGGCATTATGTGCATAATCAATCATCAACGTGAATTCGTCAGATACCTTGATCATCTCAATACGGCCTTTGACCCTGGCCACCTTCAGAGCTTTGATGATATTCTCCTCGGATACTTTAAAATGACGGCAGATGGCAATGGCAGTCAGAGAATTGTAAATGCTGAACTTACCTGGAATATCAATCTCCACAGGAAAATCCATAAGTCCCTTAACATGATAGGAAATTCCCAGATAGCCCTTTCTTCCAACGAGTCTGGCGTCCTCTGCACGGAGATCTGCTTTTTCGGAAAATCCATAGGTTTCAAGTTTACAGGTATGGCCTTCGATTATGCGGTCAAAGTGTTCATCGTCACGATTTACGATACCCACCTTACACTGCCTGAGAAGCATGGATTTGCAGTGCAGATAATCATCAAAGTCCTTGTGCTCATTCGGTCCGATATGATCCGGTTCAATATTTGTGAAAATTCCAAAATCAAACACAAATCCCTGGGTCCTGTGAAGCATCAGTCCCTGTGAGGAAACCTCCATAACGACCGCATCGCAGCCTGCTTCTACCATATCATGAAAATATTTCTGTACCATATAGGATTCCGGTGTCGTGTTGGCTGCCGGGATATGCTTCTCTCCGATAACAGCCTCGATGGTTCCGATCAGACCAACCTTATATCCGGCATTTTCAAGGATCGATTTCACCATATAGGTTGTAGTTGTTTTTCCTTTGGTTCCGGTAATACCGATGGTTTTGAGCTTTTCTGCCGGATGTCCGAACCATGCTGCTGAAATAAAGGCCATGGCGTAACGGGTATCCTCTACCTGGATCACTGTCACATCCTCCGGTACCTCCACCGCTTCTTCCACGATGAGTGTCTTCGCACCCTTTGCCACAACATCAGGTATAAATTTATGTCCATCCACGACCGCACCTCTGATGCAGATAAAAAGGCTCCCTTCTTCTACTTTGCGGGAATCATATACAACAGAAGAAACCTCCTGCTCTGTACTTCCCTGAAGGCATTTGTATTCAAGATGTTCCAATAAGGATAAAAGATTCATTTTTCTCCTCCATTTTCCTTTTTCCGTTCTGACGGGCAGCACACCGGAGGCGGGAAATATACTATTCTTGTTTTCTGTACATACCATATAGAATAGCACACCTCCCCCCTGTTTTCAACGTTTCTTTGAGGCACGGCCGCCTTGTAAAATGTCAGCTTGTTACCGTTCACTCCGTTCTCAGTAACATCAGCTTTTCTCATAAATATCCGCATATTTTTTTCCGGAGCCAGATACCGCCCAGCACAGTCACAAAAGCTGTCACTGCCAGAAGAGTCCACAGATCCGTCCTTGTATCATCTTCTGTCTTCGGATGTGTGGACGCTGCTCTTGCCATCTGTGTCTGACCGGAAGCCGGATCCTGGTCATCACTTTGCACAAAAAGCCTTTCTTCCGGCGTAACGGTTACCTTTTCTTTTACTATGACAGAAGCGGAGGCCTCCATCGATCGCTCTCCAGTTTCCTGGCTTGTGACCGTCACCTGGTTAAAAAGCTTCTGATCCGCTGTTTTTTCCGGGATCTTCACCACGGCCTGAAGAGAAACTGCCTCTCCCGGCGGGATCTGTTGGATCATTGCTTTGTACGGCTGCTGTTAAGCGTTACACCTTCCTGCTCCAGAAACTGTGCATGGATCCCAGCCGCCTGAAAGCGCTCCGTTCCCACAACCGAATGAAGCGTTTTTTCACCGGTATTCACGATACAGATCTGGTAGGTCACAGTCTCACCCGGCGCAGCGGTTTCTTTGTCTGCAGTTTTCTTTACAGAAAGATCCGCCTTCAGTGCCTCCAGACTATTTATAGTGGTGGCATTCTTCCGGATCACCTCCGCCGCTCTGCCTTTCACCCTGGCCTCTGCTTCCACCTGGTGCTCCAGATCTTTTTCCTGTTCATCCAGAAGCGGCGCCTGTACATAAAAGCTCCTGCTCTCTCCGGCTTTTAATTCCGCAAATTCCGCCACGGCCCCTTCTGTCAGAAGGCCTTCTGCATCTTCCCACATCTGCCGGATTTTAGGGCAGGAAAGGCTGCTGGTCAGACGGATATCTGCAAGATCCAGTTTTCCGGTATTAGCGATCTCCACCTGATAACGGATGGTCTGCCCTGCTTTCATTTTTTCATTCTGTGCAGTTACCGACAATTCCATATCAGCCTCTGCAGCCTCCACGTCCAGCATAGGCGAGATCCCCTCTGCGATCACCAGCTCTTCCCCGTTTTCTTCTGTCAGGAGAAAGGTTCCCGCACTGGTACAGTCCTTCTGAAGCGGTTCCTCCTGAGTCACAGGATAACTGCTTTTCTCTGCCGGAAAACGGTATTCCTGACGCAGGATCAACGGGATCCGGAAAAAGATCTCATCCTGCCCATCCTGTTCCACGTTCAGCATGATTTTCAGCTTTGTGATCTCTGTAGCTTCACCGCTCTGGCTTCTTACAGAAATCTGCTGTGCAGCCATATTTTTCGGGACAGAATCCGTTTCCGGAACAAAATACTCAGAAATATACGTGACCAGCGTCAGTTTTTGAATCTCCTCAGACTCATATTCCTCTTCGTCACCTACATTTTCTTCTCCGGACGCCGTTCCTTCCGGTGTGAGCGGACCCGTTTTCTCCTGCTCTTCATCCTCCGGCTGTACTGTTTCCCCGGATGCCAGCTGCTCCACGTGCTCATATCCTTCCTCCATTTCTATTCCGATTCCTTCCACAACCTTATTCACCGGCAGATCCTGTTCTGTCTTCTCTTTCTGCTGCCAGTCATCCTCCGGCAGTTTCTGTTCTGTTTCTTCTTTCTTCTGCCAGTCATCCTCCGGCAGTTCCTGTTCTGTCTCTTCTTCCTGCTCCACCGATGGATCTTCAGTCTCCTGAAGTTCATCGTCCCACTTCTCATTTTTCTCCTTATCCTCCGAAAACCTTCTCCCGGACAGCCATTCATTCAAGCCGCGGATCCGGATCCCAAGCTCCGCCTGTCCGGATTCTCTGTCTTTCCAAAACACACTCTGATCGATAAACGGTGCCTGTCCCGGCAAAAAATCTGCTCCCAGGATCAGCTTCGGTTCTATTGTTCCTCCCAGCATGACTCCTACCAGCACTGTCACAATTCCGACTTTCTTCATCTGTTTCCATATTCTGTTTTTCATGGCTCTTCCTCATTTCTGCCTGATCTGGCATTTCTTATACACATGTTTTTTTTACAGAAACTTACTTTTCCACAGACAAAGGCATCCCTCCCCGGCAAATGGTGCATGATCAGTGTTTTTTCGATAAAATAAAATGGATTTCTGCATCGAAACGATGCGTGAACAGATCCCACAGAATGCAGGATCAAGACTTTTTCAATGTATCACATTCCCAGACCATGTGCAACCGGATATAAAAATTATAAAGTTTGTTTAAACTTTCTTTATAAATTTTCCATTTCTTTTAGATTAACGACATATTTTAAACATATTTTCTCTATATAATAGGTATTGGATAGATGAAAAACCACTCTCTATCTCCCCCCTCAAAAAATAGTAAGAAGCAAACCGTCTGACCGAATCAGGCGGTTTGTTGCTGTTCATGCTGTTCTCAGTAACACGCTTCGCAATGTACAGAATTTATGCTGATCGCGTAAATTCGTGCGGTATGCCTCGGGTTTTCTATGACCTTTGCTCACAAAAAACACCTCGCGGAATATTACCATTGAACAGCAATGACAGTTTTTCCGGTCTTGGAAAACACTCGATTTTCTATTGCATTTCCCACATAGGTCTTTTATAATAAAATATAATACTCGTTACTGGATACAGTAACTGATTTCATTCCAATTTTAAAGAGAAACGAGGTATTTCCTATGAGCGAAAAAACTGTAGTAGTTGCATTAGGCACCGGGCACTTGGCACCACACTTCCAGAGCAAAAAACAGCTACAAAACTCGCAGCGAAGGTAATCGCAGATCTGGTAGAGGAGGGAACCCGCGTGGTGATCTCCCACAGCAACGGTCCGCAGGTAGGGATGATCCACACCGCAATGAATGAATTCGGTAAGGCACATCCTGATTATACATTTGCACCAATGTCCGTATGTTCCGCCATGAGCCAGGGTTATATCGGCTATGACCTTCAGAACGCCATTCGTGCCGAGCTTATCTCCAGAGGAATCTACAAACCGGTCAGCACAGTTCTGACACAGGTTGCATCGATCCATACGATGAAGCATTCGCAGAGCCGGAGAAGATCATTGGACGTGTTCTCAACGCAGAAGAGGCCGAGGCTGAAGAAGAAAAAGGAAACTTTGTTACAAAGGTGGGCGAGGGCCAGTACCGACGTATCCTTGCAGCACCGAAGCCACAGAAGATTGTAGAGATCGAAACCGTGAAGGTCCTCTCTGCTGCAGAGCAGATCGTCATTGCTGCAGGCGGCGGCGGAATCCCGGTTCTTGAGCAGGGAACTCAGCTGAATGGTGCCAGCGCCATCATCGAGAAAGACCTGGCGGCAGGACTTCTTGCAGAAGAACTGAACGCTGACACTCTGATGATCCTTACAAGCGTCGAGAAAGTAAGCCTTGACCATAATACGGATCATGAATCTTATCTGGATACTATTTCCACAGAAGATGCCAAGAAATATATTGCCGGCAAACAGTTTGCGGCAGGCTCCATGCTTCCTAAAATCGAAGCAGGTGTTTCCTTCGTGGAGAAGGGAACCGGACGCCGTACCATCATCACAGACATGGCCCATGCAAAAGACGGCTACCGTGAGAAGACTGGAACTATCATTAAATAATCATTTTACGGACTCAGAATACAAAGTGAACTATAAAACTTCACTTTACATAAAAATATCCCGCAGACGACTGCTGGTCTTACCTGCAGCTCTGCGGGATATTTTTATACTGTCTGGCTGTCCGATCACTGTTCCACAGTTGATCGGACAGCCAGCATTTACATAGATTTTCGCTCAGCGATCTCAGCCATCTTCGCCTCATTCAGGCGGGTATCTCCATGGACACGGCTGTAGGAAAGATATCCGTTCATACGGTCGATCTTGGTCAGATTTCTGGAACCGCAGACAGGACATACATCCATCTCCAGTTCCTCATGACCACAATCGTCACAGTATGCAAGAGAAAGGTTCACTCCTTCATAATATCCCAGATCCATGGCTCTGCGGATCAGTGTACGGATAGCTTCTTTATTGTATCCGATCGGATAACGTACATACTGAATCTTACCGCCATTGCAGAGCTCCCAGAAACGTCCCTCCAGATCCTGTTTCTCGATCGGAGTCACATCCTCTGTTACATGGCAGTGGAAGCTGTTGCTCACATATGGTCTGTCAGAAAACGCCCTCAATGATTCCATACATCTTACGGAACTGCTCTACCTGCAGGCCACAAAGACTCTCTGCCGGTGTTCCGTAGATCGCATAAAGATAACCATCTTCCTTCTTGTAC